>Ga0224507_10000409_pt1 | contig 16856 bp, 19 predicted proteins | sample SF_Jan12_sed_USG_3_FD_170159 | JGI IMG/M metagenome (GOLD analysis project Ga0224507, IMG submission 170159) | Sediment microbial communities from San Francisco Bay, California, United States - SF_Jan12_sed_USGS_13 | ecosystem: Environmental > Aquatic > Marine > Sediment | place: USA... | reverse complement strand
GAGGGATCCTGCTAGAACCCAGCGCGAACTAGAGAAGGCCGACGCGGCCGAATCGCTCCTCGAATTCATGAAGGCCGGCTGGCACGCTCTTGAGCCCCAGGCCGACTTCGTCTACGGCTGGGCCGTCGAAGCGATCTGCGAACATCTCCAGGCTGTGACCGACGGCGACATCAAGCGCCTGCTGATCAACGTACCGCCTGGATGCACGAAGTCGATGACGACCTCAGTCTTCTGGCCGATGTATGAGTGGGGCCCTGCTAACCTCGCTACGTATCGCTACATCACCTGCGCGTACGATCAGGCGCTCCCGATCCGCGATCACATCCGCTCGCGCGATCTCGCCCTTAGCGAGTGGTACCAGGCCAACTGGGGCGACCGTTGGACATTCAAGGGCGACCAGAACGCGAAGGTCCGCTATGAGAATGATCACACGGGCTGGCGCCAAGCTTCGTCTACTGGCTCTGGACTTACTGGGCATCGTGGCGATCGCATCATTCTTGATGATCCTCATGCTGTCCGGGATCTTGAGTCTGAAGTCGTTCGCGAGGATGCCCTGCGGTGGTTTGCGGAGACCCTTCCGACGCGCCTCAACCAACCGGCAAAATCGGCGATCGTTGTCATCATGCAGCGAATCCACGAACGCGATGTATCAGGATTGATACTCTCCAAGGAACTCGACTACGAGCACCTCTGCCTGCCGATGCAGTTTGAAAAGGCTACGCGCTCGTTCACGACGGTGCCTCGAAAAGATGTCCCGCCCGAGCGGCGCGTGAAATTCATTGTTGAGGGCATGGCGCTGCCCGAGTGGCTGACTGAGGAAGATCTCGAGCGACGACGCCATCTCCCTGACGGTTCCGACGAGATGAAGGTCCCCCGCGACTGGGCTGGTGAGTTCAAGCTGGTCTGGTGCCAGGACCGGAGAACCGAGGAAGACGAGCTGCTTTGGCCTGAGCGATTCACCTGGGAATCGGTTGAAGAGCTGAAAGAGGCGTTCCGCTCGTGGGGTGGCTCATACGCTGAGGCCGGCCAGCTTCAGCAGAGGCCTGCACCCCGCGGGGGCGGCGCTTTCCAACGGGCGGACTTCCAATACCTGGACATCACTCCGGAATGCACCGAGATCTGTCGCGGGTGGGACTTCGCCGGTTCAGAACGCAAGAAGAGCCCATACACCGTCGGCGTGAAACTTGGCCGGTTCGCCGGCGGCTTTGTGATCTTGGACGTCTTTCGCGAGAAGCTGAACCCGTTTGGGGTCGAGACGGCCCTGGTGAACACGACCCAGGCTGATGGGCACTCGGTCATGGTTGATATCCCGCAGGATCCAGGCCAGGCAGGAAAGTTCCAGAGGTCGTCGTTCATCGACAAGCTCGCCGGCTACGACGCGCACTCGAGCCCAGAGTCAGGATCGAAGGAGCAGCGCGCCCGTGGCGTGCAGGCCCAGTGCGAGGCCCACAACCTGTATTTGGTCCGTGCGCCGTGGAACGATGCGCTGGTCAATGAGCTATGCTTGTTTCCCAACGGCGAATTCAAGGATCAGGCTGACGCATTGTCGCGCGCATTCATGCGCTTGACGATGCAGCGGACCGCGATCGTCGGTGCTGCCCCGATGATCATTCCGTTCAATCGCTGAGGAGTCTAGATGGCTGTCCAGTTTCTGAGCGGCGCACGCGCGCCGGTTGAAGTCGCCCGCACCGAGAGCCCGAACCCAACTGCCATACGCGGCACTTCCGGCGTCCAGGTCGTCGGGGGGTACATCCAGACCCGCGAGAAGAACGCGAGCCTGCAGGGCCAGCAGCGGTACTCCACCTGGGCAGACATGATCGCGAACACGTCGATCATTGCAGCGGGGGCGAGGTACTACCTGAACCTCCTTGCGAAAGCCAATTGGACATTGGATCCGGCTAATGAGACCGCGGAGGCGGAACAGCTCGCCGAGCGTACGTTTGAAATTATCCATGGCATGCGGCGCCCTTGGTCGCGCGTGATCCGCGCTGCGGGCATGTACCGTTTCTATGGTTTCTCAATTCAAGAGTGGGTCGCTAAGCGCGAGGAGGACGGCACGTTCGGTCTGCTTGACATCGCTCAGCGCCCACAAAACACTATCGAGCAGTGGGACACTGCGGCCGACGGAAACGTCGTTGGTTGTGTGCAAAAAAATCCAAACACGTTTGAGCATATCTATCTGCCGCGCTCGAAGACGGTTTACGTTGTGGATGACGCGCTCAACGATACGCCCGAAGGTCTTGGGATCTTGCGGCAGCTGACGCAGCCCGCCGAAACACTCGCGGAGTTGCAGCGACTCGAGACCTACGGTTACGAGATGGACTTGCAAGGTGTGCCGCTTGTGCGGGCGCCTCTTCAGCAGATCCAGGCGAACGTCACAGCGGGTAAGATCACCGCCGAGCAGGGTGCGGCCTCTACCTCCGCGCTGGTTGGTTGGTTGGCTGACCATGCCCGCCGCCCCAACGCTGGGCTGATGATCGATTCCGCTGTGTACACCGGGACTGGAGAGCAGCAAACTCCAACCGCCAATCGGCAGTGGGACGTCGAAACGATGACCAGCGGGAGTGCGGACTCCGCAGTCGCCGTCGCAACGGCTATCGAACGACTGAACCGCGAGATGGCGCGCATTATGGGCGTCGAGGAGCTGATGCTCGGGTCGGACTCCGCCGGGTCGTTCGCTATGTCCAAGCAAAAGAGCGACAACTTCGCGCTAATGGTCGATAGCTCACTCAACGAGATTCGATGGGCCATGCAGCATGACGTCGTCGAAACGCTCTTCCGCATCAACGGTTGGAACGAAGAACTGATGCCGAAGTTTCGTACTGAGCAGATAGCCTTCCAGGACATTGAGCAGATGGCAGCGACCCTACAGTCTATGGCGACAGCTGGCGCTATGCTCGCCCCGGATGACCCGGCGATCAACGAGATCCGCCAAATGTTGGGGTTGAGCCCTCAGAAGGAGGTCGACTTGAACGCCCTGGTTAGCTTGATGGCGAGCAACGATCCCAACGATGACATGACGGATGACAACGCGTAATGGCAACAATTCATTCGACCCCCGCTGGTGGTGGCGCCGTCTCGTTCCCGCTTGTTCCTGACGCGGATCAGACTGAAGAGGTCGGCCAAGACGGGACGCGTTTCTTGGGGATGCATTCTCGGCTGGGTGCGTTTGTAGGGACCTCGACGAGTGCGGGTGCAGTCTCGACGGGGCCAAATCCTACGTTTGGAACAAATCCAACAGGTCTCCTCGCCGGAAACATGATTGAGACCTCGACTGGGGCTGCGTCGATGACACACGCAGGAGGCGCTTTCAAGCCGGTCGCCACGTTGGCAAACGCGTACACGTCCGGTGCCGGTGATGCCATCGTAAATAACGCAGGCGGGGGGTCTACGCTGGCAGGCGCTGCTTTTGCAACGGGCGCGGGTGACGCTAGTCTTCAAATGCTGGGATACGGTTGTTTTCAAGCGACGTACGCCTATACCACCGGTGGCGGAAACCACGTTTGGACAAGTCGCGGTTTGGGCAATTTCATGGGTGGTTTTTCTGGCGGTACTGGAACAGTCGGGGTTTCGTTCAACGTAGGTACCCAAGGTGCATTTTTTTCCGGCGCTCCTCGGTCAAACAACGCTACTGCCACGATGAACGTAACCTTTACAGCAACCGCCGATGGCGCTTTTGCTCAAGGGCGCATGATCGGCTCGACAGCCGCGACGACTAATACGTGGTCTATTTCAGGGGTTGGATCCTTTACACAAGGCAACTCGCTCAATTCAAATTTTACGAACAGCGGAGCCGGTGCTTTTTTGCAGGCGCAAGCCAACGGAGCCGACGTTATTTGTAGCGCGGTTGCAGCGTTTGCTCACGGGTACGCCCGCAATAGCAACGATCTGACCGCCAGCGGTATTGCATCGCTGGCGATCGGAGATACAAATAATGGGGCCATTACAGCCAGCGCAACAAATGCTTTTCAGTTCGGCGTGGGAACCAACTCCACTGCGGACAGTCTCCAGGTAGGCAATGACTTCGTCGCCAAGGCAAACGGCCAGCATGGCGGTGCTAATGACAACCTTACGTTGGGAGCAGCCGCCACGACCTTCGCTGCAACCAGCACTGTCATGACGATCACGGGCGACGCAGGTGCCAACACGATTGCGACGATTACTGGCGGCGTTGATGGGCAATTGTTGACTCTGATATTTGTGGATGCGAACGTCACAATAACGGACGACAACACGCACGCTACGAACTCGGTCGATCTATCAGCCAGCTTTACCAGCGCAGATGACACTGTTCTTCAGCTTGTGTTCGATGGAACTTCGTGGTACGAAACTGCCCGGTCGGCCAACTAGGGGTGTAATGTGGCGTATCAGCTCAATGTTTCTGAGACTCGACCTACGAAAGTGGTTTCTACGATTGCTGTTACGGATATCCGTCTGCGACGGTTTGACGTCAATCGGGGTGAGCCGGGTGACCCGTCAGACCGGACGATTACGTTGATATACGTCGCGGGTTACCGAGACGGTGGGAACAATTTCATCCCAGTGGATCGAGTACGTAAAGAGGTGAGGGCAACGCCAAAGGTTAATAGCCTGTTCAACGCCGTAACTGCGGGTGGTGGCTTGTGGGATGAGATCGAAGCTGCTGTTTTTTCTTTTCTTCAATCTGAAGGTGATATTGCTTCAGGAACGAACGTACCGGACTAAATATGCTGAATGTAGTCACAGGAACACCTCGCAGCGGAAGTACGCTTCTCTGCAATATCCTCGCGCAGAACAAGGACTGGGACGTGACCGATACGTCTCCGCTTGGATCGGCCATTGCGAACGACGTGTCGTTTATGAGCAACAACCCCGATTACAAGTCGATGCTGATCAGCGACCGGCACCGAACCGAAGCTCGTCACCTCGCGCGGCTGCGCGCGGGAGCGGAGGCGTGGTGTGATGGGCGAATGACCTGGGAAAAGTCTCGCCCCTGGGCCTTGCATTCCCTGCTGCTTCGTCAGCTTTTTCCGGACAGCGTCATTGTAGCTATGGTCCGGGATCCTCGAGATATCTGTGCCTCCGCGGAAAAGCAGCATCGAAAATTTCCTGCGCATAACGATGCGGCGGACGCGTACCAGGCGTCGATTCGCGGCAGGTGCGAGTCCTTGATGGCCCCTGACGGTATAATCGGTGGCGCCATCTTAGCGGTCGAAGACTTAATTCGACGAAACCCGTCGCGGTGCCTTATTATTGATGCAAAAGCTTTTACGGCGGATCCGGCGAAGTTCATGAGCATGATCTATGTCGAACTTGGCCAGCCAGCATTCAACCATGATTTTTTGGACGTAGAGAATGCAGCTGGCGACGTGGACGGTCTATACCTGCACAAGTTTCCACACGACGGCTCGGGCAAGGTTGAGCAACGCAATGACGATTGGCGCGATTACATTGACCCTGCCTTGGGACAAGAGATCCTTTCTGTTTACCCGTACTACTGCGAAAAGCTAGGTTACCAGTAATGCCGAAGATCACAGCGTATTTTGAAAGTGCGGTCGATACCCCGATGACGGCGCCAACTACGGCTCCGCGGATTCGGATTCGCCGAGAGGATACGCAGGTTCTGGTCGTAACTGATGCGTCTATGACGGAGATAGGCGATGGTCTTTACCGTTATGACTTCGCCGAGGACGCAGCTCTGGAATACACGTTTCGGTGTGACGGAGATCCACTCGCCGCGGGGCAAACCAGCACGGGTGGACGCTACACCAACGGTAGCTTTAGCGGTGTAACGGAAGCGCGGCTCGAGACCGACATTCCCGCCATTCTCGTCGACACTGGCACGACGATTCCGGCACAGATTACTGCGCTGAACGACCCAACAGCGGCGGCTATCGCTGATGCTGTTCTAACAGAGCTGGTGTCTGACCATGAGGGCACGGCGGGAAGTCTGGCTGCTGTTGTTAGGGAATCAACCTACAACGGGGCAGTGCATGTTGACTTTGTGGACGGGACAGCGGGCACGGCTGCAGGTGTCGGCACAGCGGAAACACCCTCGGATAATTTGACGGATGCGCTCAGTATTGCTGCTGCACGCGGATCGAAAATGCTGATTTTTTCCGGGGTGGGAAGTCTTTCTATTAATGCTACCAACGCCACGGCGCTCACCGGATTCGAGTTAATCACAACTCAGGTTCGCTCTTTTAGCGCAAGCGGAACTCCGTCTTTGAGTAACGTGGTATTCACAGGTCAGTGGAGTGGCTTCTTGTCCAGTAGCTTTAGCATGAACACGTGTTTTTTCGTGGACTGTTTCCTTATCTTTGCCTCTGGCGTGGTTTTTACAGGTTGTTACTTGACCAGATGTCAAGTTTCGGGAACCCTCGACCGGACGGGTGGTACCGCAGGGAATAGATTCATCACGTGTTTTGGTGACGACGTTTTCCCCCTGAACTTGACTTCAGATGGAACTGGCGCTTGGGGGCAGCACTTTAGTAACTGGAGTGGGACACTGAACATCAACTCAGTTACGGGAACAGGTTTGCACGTATTCGTGGATCTTCTGGGCGGTGTGGTTAACGTACCTTCGTCCAACACTTCTCCGACCAGTATTACCGTTACCGGGATCGGGACTCTACAGGGTGACGAGGCCGCAAACGTAAACGACTTTCGGGTGCAGACCTTCAACACCGACCAAGAAATACGGGACGCCTTGAAACTGGCCCCAACGGCGGGCGCCCCGGCTGCCGGTTCTGTGGACGAGCACCTTGACGACATTCTCACCGATACAGGAACTACGATCCCCGGCCTCATCGCCGCGCTGAACGATCCGACGGCAGCCGTCATCGCTAGCGAGGTTTGGAACGCCCTCCGAAGCGCACACACCACCGCGGGATCGATGGGCAATTCGTTCAAGCTCCTCCTGGACGGGATGATTGCCCGAAAGCTTATTGACACCACACCTGACCCGTGGCAGCGCGTGGACTACGTCTTCGACGAGGTCGCGGGCAACGACACGGTCGTAGCGGAGCGCTATGATCTGTATGATCAAGACGGCAATGCGATCAATGGCACTCCCACGACGGGGAACAACCCCCTGAACAACTCGAACGTGCTGCTGGCGGAGGAGCGTAGGGTCTAATGATTGTTCCCGGCGTCGGCTTCTACCAGACGGGTGGTGGAGGAGGACTAACAGTGACCGGACTTACTGCAACGATTACGGTAGAAAATGCTGTCGTGATTGTTGCGCCTGCTGATGTCACATCAGTCGTCACGCCAGAATCTGTTGTCGCAAAAGTAGAGCCCAACACCATTGTTGTGGACGCGGAGTAGAAATGGCCTGTTCAGTAACCAGCGTTGACATCTGCCGCTTCCGCGGGGATACGGACTCGTTCACGGTAACCCTGACGACGGATGGGACGACCCCAATCGATATCACGGGCGATACGGTGGTGTTGACGGTCGATCCCAGTCCTGCACCAACTGACGCGCTGGGAAATCTTTTTACGTTGACGGGGGTCCTAACCGATCCCGCCAACGGAGTGGTGACGTTCACGCCAACCGCGCTAGACGCTGACCAAACCCCAAGCACATACTTCTACGATGTACAGTGGACATCAGGTACAGCTGTCAAGACAGTACTGACGGGCCAGTGGCAGGTTGTCCAAGACATCACCAAGTAGGAGCCTATCATGGGCACAGTCAACATTCTCGGAAACACCTTCAATATCTACGGTACGCACACTGTCGACGACACTGGGCCACCTCTGATTATTTCAGCGCAGTCCTATTTTGCAGGCAGTCTAAGCGCTTCCGCGTGGACTGCAGCGTCGTTCGAAGATCAGCAGCGCGCTCTCGTTTCCGCGACACGGCTTTTTGACAAGCAGCTATGGGTTGGGGTGCCGACGGACACGACTACCCCTCAGCCTCTGGCGTGGCCTCGCACGGGTGTGCCCGATTGCGATGGCATCGCCGCCACCACAACTGACATCCCTGAACGAGTTGTCTTTGGAGCCTACGAGCTGGCTGCAGCGATCCTCGCTGACGCTGCGGTTCAAACAGAGGCGAATACTGGCTCCAACCAAAAGCGGGTGCTGGAACGCAAAAAGGTTGGCGATCTCGAGACCGAAGACGAAGTTGAGTACTTCTCCGCTACGAACGCGGGTGCCACCGCAGCAACGCGTTTCCCAACCCAAGTGCAGGAGTACATCTCGTGCTACGTGGGCGGTCAACTCGGCGGTTCAACAGTAGTCGGTGCAGCGGAGTCGGTGTTCGTCGACTGGGACTTCGGGCTCTCATGACATGTCTCGTTTGGGCCCGAGCTACGGGGGCCCAGACTGGCCTAACGCGTATGACCTGATCGGACTACTGATGGCAGCGGCGGAATTTACCCCAAGCGGATTGGACGACCTGAGTCGGACGCTCGCGCTGATCGACGCTGCGGACGCCAACATCCGTCGGACGTTCCTGGAACTGGTTGCTGAGGCCAAAGGCCTACAGTCCCTGGAAGAAATTCAGGTCCTTGTGAATCAGGGGCGGACCTTCGAAGCGCTCGCGCTGATCGAGGACGTCGGACCTGGGCTGAACGAGGCGATCACCGTCGCATACTTCTCTGCAGGCGCGTCCGTCGCAGAAGCGCTCCGCCAGTCTGGACCGCTCCCGTTGATCAGATTTGACACGCTGAGCGCCCGCGGGGTGATTCAGCTACAGGAGTCGCAGGCTCGCCTGGTGCGTGAGCTGACCGCGCAGCAGTCAAGCGCCCTCCAGATCGCGCTGCGGGCAGGCATCGGTCAGGGCCTGACTCCGAAGCGGATCGCCGCCTCGCTGCGTGGCTCGATCGGCCTCACCGGGGTGCAAGCCCAGGCGGTGGTTAACTATAGGCAATTGCTCACGAATTTGGATCGGCAGGCGCTGCAGCGAGCGCTCCGAGACAAGCGCTTCGACGGGACCGTGCGGACGGCGATGGCGAACGGGACGCCCCTCTCGAGCACGCAGATCGATACCATGGTCGAGCGCTACGAGCAGAAACTGCTCGTGCATCGATCCCAGGTCATTGCCAACAGCGAAGCGCTCGCCGCGGTCAACGCCGGCGAGGCCGAGATGTGGGCCCAGGCGGTGGATCGCGGGCTCAATCCCCGGACAGTCATCCAGACATGGCACCCGCGATTCGTGAACACGCGCCACTCGCACGCGGATATGGCCGGCCAGCAGCGCGCTCTGGGCGAACCGTTCCTTTCTGGCAACGGCATCGCCCTGCGCTACCCCGGCGACAGCAGCGCGCCCGCTCGCGAAGTAGTGAGCTGCCAGTGCGTGGTCTCCCGTACCTTCGTGGCATCCCCCTTCTAAACCTGTATCCTACTGCCTACGGGCTGCCGCGTCGCTGCACGCCCACGGAGACGCAACTCTTGAGCAAGTTCACGAAGTGCGAACAGATCGCGAAGGTCGACGAAGAGCTTGGCCTTGTGTTTGGCTGGGGAATCGTCTGCAAGATCAATGGCGAGGAGTTCTTTGACTCACAGGGCGATCACATCCCTGAAGACGCCATGCTTGAAGCCGTCACCGAATTCGCAAAAACTGATCGCGTCGCTGGTGATATGCATGTCTTTCACGACGGCACAGTCGTTCACGAGTTTCCCCTCACCGACGACATCGCCAAGGCGTTTGGGATCACAACTGATCGCACCGGTTGGATGGTCGCTGTCGAGCCCAGCCCTGAGGTCCTCCAGAAATTCAAGGACGGAACTTACACTGGCTTCTCTATCGGTGGCGAGTACATCGAAAACGAACCGGTCACGGAGTAGCTATGCGAAGCGCGATTAAGCAGCGGATGAAGAAGTTCCGGATCAACGAGCTTTCGAGTGTTACTCGCCCCGCGCAGGCCCACGCGACCGCCGTGATCATGAAGCGCGACGACGGCGACGAGTACGACAAAGATGGCAAAAAAATTGAGAAGATTGGTTGGATCACTGTTGTTACGTCCGCGGACGAAGGCCACGGCCACACGCTTGAGCTTTACCCCGGAGAGGACCGCAGCGGTCACACAAATTTCGCAGTAGGCGTTGGCGAAGACGCTGAAGAACATCGACACGCGTGGGTGATGGACGACGAAGGTCAGATCCAAGTCATCATGAACGCGGGACATTTGCACGCAGTGGAGCGTGATATCGTGGTCAACGCAGTGGTGGCCATGGTACAGAAGCAGGATCTCGATGAAGATCTCCTGGGCAAGATCCGGAAGAACTTTCCAGAGCTGACTGCAACCCCCAATCAGGAGGACATCCAAATGGATGAAGAGCTGAAGAAAGCCAATGAGCGACTCGAATCGATCGTTGCGCTATCCGCTACACATCGTGCTCACTTCGACACGATTGAAAAAGCGGAAGACCAGGATGAATTCCTGGCCAAGTCGGCTGACGAGCGAGAGCTTCTCGTGAAGCCGGTCGAGAAGACCGAAGACGAGCACAAGTCGGACGTCGTCGAGAAGAGCGAGGATCCGGATGTCGTCTATACGGCGAATGACGGAACGGTTTTCACGAAGTCCGATGACCCGCGGCTCGTTGCTGCGATCGTCGAGAAGGATTCGAAAGACAAGGAGATCGAACTGCTCAAGGCCGAAAAGGCGGACAGTGAGTTCGAGAAGCGCGCGGAGATTGAGCTGGCAAACTTGCCGGGCACGATCGCGCAGCGTGCAGCGCTCCTGAAGTCGGTTGAATCGATCGAGAACCCCGAACACCGCGAAGCTGCGTTGAAGGCCCTCAAGGCCGGCAACGCTGGCAACGAGGATGTTACGAAATCCCTTGGTACGACCGAAGGATCCAAGACCCCCGCCGCGCCCGCGCCGCAGGGGGCTCAGATCCAGAAGTCGGCGTCCGAGGTCCAGCTCGAAGACCTGGCCAAAGCCGAGGCGATCAAGTTGAACCTCGACCCCGTCAAGGATTATGCCAAGGCGTACAAGATCGTTTTGGCATCCGACGAGGGCCAGGCACTCTACAACCAGCATCGCAACGCGATGATCAACCGGACCAGTAACTAATAGTTACTCGCCGAGTGAAGGAGGAGAGCCACTATGGCTTCTCATGATGCAGTACGAACTGTCACGCTCACTGCTGGTGGCGCCCTGACGAACGGTCAGGTTGTCGAAGTCAGTGCAGCGCGAACGGTTGTTGCAACCACGGCGGTAACGTCCGTTGTTGTTGGGATCGCGGCCGAAACGGTGGCCTCGGGGAGCGACGTCCCTGTCGCACTCCTCGAAGGCATTGTCGAGGTGGAAGCAGGTGTTGGCGGAGTAACCGCCGGCGAGATTTGCGTTCCGGATGCAACGGGTACGGTGACTGGTGTCGCCAATACCGGTGCGCTCGTCGCTGATCAAATGGGCATCGGAATCGCGCTGAACACGGCGGTTGCTGGTGAAATCTTCGAAATGCTTGCGCAGCCCATTGCGGCTCCGCACAGCGCGTAAGGAGGCTGAGCAATGCCGTTCATCGAACCGAGCCGGTCCGACGTCCACGTCGACGGCCCCCTCACGAACATCTCGGTCGCTTTTTTGCAGGACCAAGATTCGTTTGTGGCCGACAAGGTGTTTCCCAACATCCCTGTCGCACACCAGTCGGACGTGTATTACACGTATCCGAAGGGTGAGTTCAACCGAGACGACATGGAACTCCGGGCCCCCGGAACCGAGTCGGCCGGCGCGAACTATCGCCTGGGAACCGACACCTACTCCGCCCCTGTCCGTGCTCTGCACAAGGACATCGCGGATCAGGTACGAGCGAATGCGGACAGCCCGCTTTCGCCCGATCGCGAAGCGACCGAGTTCCTCACTCAGAAGGCTCTCATCAACCGTGAGATCCAGTGGGCGAGCAACTATTTCCAGGCAGGCGTCTGGGATACGGACGTCATTACAGGTCTCAACTGGGACGATGCGACTTCCACGCCGATCGCCGATGTCCGCACGGGCGTCCGCACGATCCTCCAGAACACCGGGTTCAAAGCGAACACGATGGTCATGGGGCGTCAGTGCTGGGACATCCTCGTGGATCATCCCGATCTCGTTGGTCGTCTCGATCGCGGTCAGACCTCCGGTCCGGCCCGAGTCCTCCGCGACGCCATCGCAGCCCTGTTCGAAATCGATCAGGTTCTCGTGATGGAAGCCATCCAGAACACGGCGGGCAAGAACCTTGCGGATTCGCACGCGTTCATTGGAAATGGCGTGGACGCGTTGCTCTGCTACGCGGCCCCGAGCCCGGGTCTGATGGTGCCGAGCGCCGGCTACACGTTCTCGTGGACCGGGTTCCTGGGCGCTTCCCAGAACGGCATGCGGATGAAGCGGTTCCGCATGGATCACCTTGAGTCCGATCGACTCGAGATCGATCAGGCGTATGATCAGAAGCTGGTAGCCAGTGAACTCGGTTACTTCTTCGACGACGTCACCGCAGCCTGATATCTAGTCAGGTGTAAGCCAACGCGGGGCCCAGCACAGTTCAGCAATGAGCTATGCTGGGCCCTAGCGGTGGAGGATTTCATGAGCGACGACAGCAGCAATGATTCCCAGGGCAAGCGCCTTCAGCGCGTATCAACTACGCGGCACTGGAGGCAGCGTTACGTAGGCCTGGACGGTGACTACATCTACCGAAAGGCCATGAACATTCGTGGCCCGGACGGGAAGCTGCGACGCGTCGGACGCGGCGAGCCGGTGGATATCGAGAACGATGGGCTTGTTGCTCGTCGGCTGAAGGCGCTCTGGTATGCGGAAGCGATTGAGCTGGCGGATCCGACCCAGCAGTATCGGCCGCGTAAAGTAACCGTTCGCGACAATCTCGCGACTCGCCGAGAAGAGGAAGCGCTGCAGGCGGCCGAAGACCGCCAGCTCAAGGAGGCTCGACGCCTTCGCCGTGAGCTAAACGCAAAAAACCGCGAAGAAGCCCATCGGCGCGCGTTGGCCGAAAAGGCCGTGCGTGCTGCCGAAGAGGCGGAACGTCTGGCTGAGCTTGATCACGCACGCGAAGCGCAGCGTGCTAAAGACGCGGAAACCGCCCAGGCTCTGTTGGCTAAGCGTACCGAGCAAGCGGCGGAAGAGGCCGAACTGGAGCGGGAGATTGCAGCCGAGCAAGCGCAGCTCGAGACGGAGCGCGCGGAAATTGCCGCGGAGCGCGCCGAGCAGGCCGAACGCGAAGCTGGCGAGGAACGGGCTAAGCGCGACCAGGAGTCCGCTCGACGGGCCGAGGAACGCGAGCAGGAGCGATTGGCTAGCGTGCGGTCAGAAGAAGAGCGCGATGCTCTTCAGGCAGCCCAACAGCCCTCTCCAAACCCGAGCAACCAGTCAGTGGACGCACGCGAGCAGCAAGAAGAAGTTCTGGGCAAACGAGCAAGCGACAAGGAGTAGTCAATGCTTGGCGGTGGCCCTTGGACAAAGCAGATTGCTCTGCCCAACGATTTCATTCTGGTCTCAGCGGCGGCGCCGTTGGGTACGACTGTTCTTTCCGAGAACTGCCGTGGCCTCTTGGTGGGCACTGCAGGCTCCCTAAACGTAACGATGCAAAATGGCTCCGTTCGAACCGGCGTGCCATTTCAGGCAGGTGTGAACCCTGGGCGGTTTGCGGAGGTGAACTCCGGCGGCACTGCTGAGAACATCTGGCAGGTGCTCTGATGATCGGACTGCGCCTCACCAACCTGGGGCAGGGCCTTACGGATCTACGCGGAATTGGAACTGATGTCGCCGGATCGCCCGGAACGGACATCCGCAATCAGATTCTGATGACCTATACTTACACGCTACACAACCCGAACGCTTTCCCGGGGCTTTTGATCCCGCCGTCGTTTTAGATATGAAGGGATTGTAATGGAAAAAGTTATTACGATGAGTCGCGAAGAGCGCGATGCACGAAAGGCATTGAACATTCCGCTGGGGGCCGACGTGACGTTTGTGGATATGGACTCGAACCCCGACAAACACGAACGAAAGACTGCCGGCTGGACGGACGATCAGGTCCGAAACAAGGAAATGTCCGAAATCGATCAAATGATCGCTTCGGCGCAAAAGGTGGTTGATAGCCTACAGCAGACCATCCAAGAGCAGCAGGGACGTATTGCCGATCTACGGTTGATTCGCAATAGGAAACTCGAACTCGGGAATTAGTGAACTATGCCGCTTATCAGTGATCCGGACGGACTTAGCCAGGGTGGTAGCACCACTGTTGCTGCAACTACATTCGCATCAGCGGCCGGAGCGCAGATCGTAATCACGAGCGTCAATGTTCCCGCCGTTACCGCGAATGACTACATCGAAGTTCGTGATGCTACGAACGCGGCGAACGATGGTCTCTATCTCGTCGATTCGACTGTTGCCTCGACATCGATTACAGCAACGAAGCAGGCGCTGACTGGATCAGTAGTCAACCCCGCAAATGACGCCGGTAGTCAGACCATTCGAATCTTTGGCAGCGACTCGAATGAGAAGAATGTCCACTTCGACACCACGAACAAGAAGGTCACGTTTCTCAACGGCTTCGGCTCGACGACTGTCCTTGACGACTCTGGTGTGGTCTGGCAGTCGTTCTACTCGTTCTGCAAAGAGGAGTGGAAGAACGACAACGACCTGATCAAGTTCCCGTTCCCGCTCATCTCGATTACGCCAGAGCAGTATGAGTTCAACGAGTGGACGCCGGTCGACGAGATCGAGTCGACAATCTCTACAACGAATCCCTCGAATACTCGTCAGCTTCTTCGAACGGGCGGTTGGGACGAGATCGACGTCAACGGATTCTTGGAGCAGAGCTACTTCGGTTGGATCACGCTTGGCAACATCGACTCTGGTGACAACGCCTACTATTTCTTCGACAGCCAGACGGCCGCGACATTCGCGACGTTCGATGGTCCGGTGAACGAAGGCGTTCAGACGGTCTCTCGAATTGATCTATCAGGCGCGGGAACGATTGCCTTCGTCGATGGCGGCGGTGGCAACGATCAGCTCACGAGAGTTACAGGCTCTTGGATTACGGACGGCGTTCTCGTCGGCGACTCGATCTTTCTTCAGAACGCCGAAGATACGGGAAACAACGGCAGCTTCGTTGTGCTGGCAGTAACCGCGACTACGATCGATGTGGCGACAGCTAGCTTCACGGCGAATGCCGATGACACTACTGTACTGGTCGCGATCGATCGTCGAGCGAACGTCTTCACGACGCGGATTCGAATTTTCGGAAAGACATACGACCAGTCGACGACGACGGCAATCGGTCTTACTGCGCTGACGAACAAGGCAGAGCGTTTCCCGCTCTCGGAGGCGTCGGACGGCGTCATTCAGGATCTTGTGACGACGACCGTTGCAGCTTTGCTAACGGACATCTCTGGAACGCCGGTCGCTCCATACAACGATATGGCGATTGGGTACTGGGCGACCAACTTCACGCGATCTGGATTTAACGCGATCGGCGGCGATACTCCATCGCCCGGCGATGCTCAGTTCGGTGTATTGATCGAAGCCGACGCGGGCGGCGCAGGAGGTGGTCCTCCTAGCGCGGAACAAATCTATGCGTTCTGTCAGGCCACGATCCAAGAGACCGGGAACATCAACGACCCGGATGCTCGAATTACTGGTGAGGACACCGGAACTACCATTGCGGGTCTTCTCGCGGAGCCACTTGTGTCTCTGGCGTCAACCGGCAATACGCTCTCCACGATTCTCCAGGTAACCAACCCGGCGGGTGGTGATCTGGGTGTTGCGATCGACAACTTCGATGCAAACGACACCAACCGGCTTGCTTTCGCGGAAACGACGACGGACACTCGAACGTTCCCCTTCGTCGCTTCTGGCAATATCAACTTCAACGCGAATCTCTCGACAGACGTCGATGCGGTCTATCGGATGTTCTTCACGAACGATGATACGGGAGACAACACGGGGCGTGATTTTGGGACGATTGACGCGATCACGGTTCAGGACAACGCTGGTCCAACGGATATCGCTGGTGCTGTTCCCCAGTCTCCGGGCGGATCTTCGCAAGCGTTCGACTTCGACTACGATGGCAATCTGCAACGTGGTACCGGGTCGGACGGCACGGATGCCCCGATCACCATTGTCGCAATCGGTCTGAGCACTGGGCAGTACGTTGTCGCAACTGGCACGATTCTGAGGGCCGTAAACCAGACGTTCTCTCTTGTCGCCGCCCTCGAGCGCAACTTCCTCAACCCGTAATGAGGTGGTCTAGTGGCGGGCATCGTCTTCTACTTCGAGGACAACGATCTTGATGTGTATTCCGGGCGTCGGGTAGATCTCGACGCCTGGAACTACGCGTGCAAGGTTGCGGGCGACATCGATCGAGCCGTCATCGTTAACCGAACCATCGAGCCCCTACCAGCCTTCGACACCCTAATGGATATCCGGATCGTCCGAAAGATACCGGAGCCCCTCTACGGTTCTGTGGTAAGCCTAGTCACCCCCTGGAACGCGCGCGAAGACGCTTGCGACTTGTGGTCCTTCGATCATGACGTAGACTGGTACATCTTCGGTCCCGCGGACGGCCACAGTCCGGGAGGAGCCCAGGTATATATGCCGCAGGCGGGGGTAGGGGCCATGCATAGTGTTCACGTGGCTGGAGTGGTTATGGCGCATCGTTTTAGCGTGGTTCACGGGGAGATCTGAGATGGCCATCACGCTCGTCGGTACGGTCGTTAGCGATTGCGACACCGCTGGCGACTTCACGACGCGAAATGGCGGCGCGAACATCTCTGGTGACGATGACTTCGTCGAAGGCACGGGTGCCATCGGCGACAAGATGTCGGCCACAACCGAGCTGCTCGTAAGCGACAATCTTCTTGGCGGTGCGTCCGGGGTCTACGACTTCAGCTCCGGCGGCGCTGACGAAGGCGACCACTTCATCGGC
>Ga0224507_10000406_pt1 | contig 16866 bp, 13 predicted proteins | sample SF_Jan12_sed_USG_3_FD_170159 | JGI IMG/M metagenome (GOLD analysis project Ga0224507, IMG submission 170159) | Sediment microbial communities from San Francisco Bay, California, United States - SF_Jan12_sed_USGS_13 | ecosystem: Environmental > Aquatic > Marine > Sediment | place: USA... | reverse complement strand
GACAGCAACCGCTTCAGGCCGGGCTTGCCGCACGCAGGGCAATCCACAAGTGGAGCGTCCGCAATCTTTTGCAGCGCATCGAGCGTGTGATTACATTCGTGACAGGCATACTCGTAAATCGGCATGCACGTAACTCCTTGGGTTTCGCGGATTATAGTAGTAGCCCGCCCCCAGCGGGCGAATTAACTATGCCGCATTCTGGAAATCGAGGCGATTATCCGCTACGCCTACCTCGATGACATCGCCGGGCTTGAACTTGCCCTGTAGAATCTCCTGCGCCAGCGGATTCTCAACCTGCTGCTGAATCGCACGTTTCAGCGGACGCGCGCCGTAGACCGGGTCGAATCCGGCTTCGGCAAGCTTGTCCCGAGCAGCATCCGACAACGTGATACGCATGTCGCGATCAGCAAGACGATCGTGCAGATAGCCGAGCTGAATGTCGACAATCAATCGTATGTGCTCGCGGCTGAGCGGGTGGAATACAACCACGTCATCGACACGATTGATGAATTCGGGCCGAAAATGTGTGCCGACCACGTCCATCACGGCGGACTTCATTTCGTCGTATTTTTCCTCGCCCGCCAGCTCCTGAATCATCTGCGAACCGAGGTTCGACGTCATGACAATAACGGCGTTACGAAAATCGACTGTGCGGCCATGGCCGTCAGTCAGCCGTCCGTCATCGAGAACCTGCAGCAGCACGTTGAACACGTCGGGATGTGCTTTCTCGACTTCGTCGAGCAAGATCACCGAGTAGGGGCGGCGCCGAACAGCCTCGGTCAGGTAACCGCCTTCTTCGTAGCCCACGTATCCGGGCGGGGCGCCAATCAACCGGGCAACGGAGTGCTTTTCCATAAACTCCGACATATCGAGGCGCACCATCGCATCGTCCGTATCGAACAGGAAGTTCGCGAGCGCCTTCGTGAGTTCCGTCTTGCCCACGCCGGTCGGTCCAAGGAACAGGAACGAGCCGATCGGCCTTCTCGGATCTGATAGGCCGGCGCGCGAGCGGCGAATCGCATTTGCAACAACCGTTACGGCCTCGTCCTGGCCGACAACGCGCTTCTGCACCTCGGTCTCCATCTGCAGAAGTTTCTCCTTTTCGCCCTCAAGCATCTTTGAGACCGGGATACCGGTCCACTTGGAGACAATTTCGGCAACTTCCTCGTCGGTCACGTTATTGCGCAGCAAGGTGGTTTCCCTGCCTTCAGCCCGCACGGCCTCTGCTAGCTGCTTTTCGAGTTCGGGAATCCTCCCATACTGCAATTCTGACATGCGCGCGAGGTCGTTGGCGCGATTAGCAGTTTCGAACTCCAGACGCGCGCGCTCGAGCTCTTCCTTAATATGCGTTGCGCCCTGCATGGCGGCCTTTTCAGCCTTCCACACGTCCTCGAGGTCGGCAAATTCCCTCTCGAGGTCGCCGAGCTGCGTCTCGATGTCATCGAGCCGCTTGCGTGATGCCTCGTCGGACTCCTTCTTCAGTGCCTCACGTTCGATCTTGAGTTGAATGATGCGCCGCTCGAGCCGGTCCATCGCCTCGGGTTTCGAATCGATCTCGATACGAATGCGCGACGCCGCTTCGTCGATCAGATCGATCGCTTTATCGGGAAGCTGGCGGTCGCTGATGTAGCGATGCGACAGCGTCGCAGCAGCTACGATGGCGGGATCCGTGATTTCGACGCCATGATGAACCTCATAGCGCTCCTTGAGTCCGCGCAGAATTGCGATCGTGTCCTCGACCGTCGGCTCTTCGATCAGCACTTTCTGGAAACGGCGTTCAAGCGCTGCATCTTTTTCGAGGTACTTGCGATATTCGTCGAGTGTCGTCGCACCGACGCAGTGCAGCTCACCGCGCGCGAGCGCCGGCTTGAGCATATTGCCGGCGTCCATCGAGCCCTCTGCCTTGCCAGCGCCAACCATCGTGTGCAGCTCGTCGATGAACAGAATGATCTGACCTTCCTGCTTCGAAAGGTCGCTCAATACGGCTTTGAGACGTTCCTCAAACTCACCGCGAAATTTTGCGCCGGCAATCAATGCGCCCATGTCGAGCGACAAGATCCGCTTGCCGCGCAGTCCTTCGGGGACCTCGTTGTTCACGATGCGCTGCGCGAGTCCCTCAATAATTGCAGTCTTGCCGACACCGGGCTCGCCAATCAACACTGGATTGTTCTTTGTGCGACGCTGCAGAATCTGGATCGTGCGTCTAATCTCATCGTCGCGACCGACAATCGGATCGAGCTTGCCCTGCTCGGCGCGCTCCGTCAGGTCAATTGTGAACTTCTCGAGTGCCTGACGCGTGTCCTCGGCATTCGGATCATTAACCTGCTGTCCGCCACGCAGCTCCTCGATCGACTTTTCGATCGCGCCACGTACGCCCCCCGCTTGCTCCATTATCGGTAACAGCGGTGACTTGGCATCCATAGCCGCCAACACGAACAGTTCGCTCGAGATGTACTGGTCATTGCGTTCCTGCGCGAGCTTGTCTGTGATATTGAACAGTTTGCTCAGGTCGTTGCCGATGTGCACATCACCACCGGCGCCCTCGACCTTGGGCAGGCGATCGACCGCGTCACCCAGCTGCGAACGAAGCAAATTGACGTTCACGCCCGATTTCGTCAGCAACCCGCGCACGGTGCCACCCTGCTGATCGAGCAGCGCAACCATCACATGTGCCGGCGCGATGAACTGGTGATCCTGGCCGACAGCCAGAGACTGCGCCTCGGCGAGCGCCAACTGAAATTTGCTGGTCAGTTTATCCAAACGCATTGAAACCCCTTCAATCCCGGTCCCCGGGTGTCAATAAGTCACCTTGAAATGACGGCACGCTCGCCATTTTCAAGGGAGTTTTTGGCTAGCTGCGGCGAAAAATGAAGCTGTACAGCCGCCCTGTCTCGCGATCCCGGCGGTATGAGTAGAAGCGCTTCGCGTCCGTGAAGGTGCACAGGCCGCCGCCAAAGATGCTGGCGACGCCGCCTCCGGCCAGACGCTGCGTGGCCAGCAGATAAAGATCGGCCTGCCAGCGGCCACGTTCATTTGCCACAAAAGCCGCCGCGGAATCCGGACTGCTCGCAAGAAACGCTGCCCGTACTTCGCCGCCCACTTCGAAGGCAGGCTGGGAAATCGCCGGCCCAAGCCAGGCCAATATGTCTTCGGGCCGTGTCGCCATCGCGGCCAGCGTCTGTTCGATGACGCCAGCGGCCAGGCCGCGCCAGCCGCCGTGCACGGCGGCGATTTCTGTCCCGTCAGTCGAGCACAGGAGAATGGGCAGACAGTCGGCCGTACGCACGGCGCAGATGGCGCCGGCACAATCGGCAGTGATGGCGTCAGCTTCTGGCGGCCCGGCGCTGAAGTCCTCCGATCCATAGCGAACCACCCGTGCGCCGTGTACCTGCTTGAGCCACTGTGGCTGTGCCGGCAGGGCGTAGGTACTATCTCGCGGTATTGTCCCTGCAACCACGCGGCTGGGGGCGGGCCAGTCTGCCCGGATCCAGTCCGTCGTCATTTGGCATCCCGGCGCAATACGTCCAGCAGCATCCCGAAATCGGCCGGCGGCGCGACCTCGAAACTCAGTGCCTCGCCACTTCCCGGGTGGACGAACTCAAGTTTCGTTGCGTGCAGGGCCTGCCGCCGGAAACGCCGCAACGTGGCGACGAGGTCGTCGCTCGCACCTGCAGGCAACGCCAGACGTCCGCCGTACACGGGATCACCAAGCAATGCATGCCGGCGGTGCGCAAAATGCACCCGAATCTGATGCGTCCGGCCCGTCTCGAGCTTCACCTTTATGTAGGTGTGTGCGGCGAAGCGCTCGAGGACCGTGTAATGCGTAACGGCCGGCTTGCCGTCGTCGCGCACACTCATGCGTTTGCGGTCCACGCGATGCCGCCCGATCGGCGCATCGATCCGGCCGCCGCCGGTCAGAACCCCGTTGCACACGGCCAGGTAGAAACGCGCAATATGCCGGTTTGCCAACAGGCGAACAAGCGCCGTATGCGCTGCCAGCGTCTTGCCAATCAGCAGCAAGCCACTGGTGTCCTTGTCGAGACGATGGATGATGCCGGCGCGCGGCAGTTCCTCGAGCTGAGGCGCGTGGTGCAGCAGTCCGTTCAGCAGCGTTCCGCCCGCGTTGCCAGCGCCAGGGTGCACAACCAGTCCTGCCGGTTTGTTGATCACGATGAGGGAATCATCCTCGTGGACAACGTTCAGGGCGATCGGCTCGGGTTCCGCCGCCACGTTGACCACGGGCTCCGCCTGCAGCGTGACCTGCTCGCCGCCCAGCACGGCATCCCTGGGACGCGGACTGACCCCGTCGACGCTGATCGCGCCGTCGAGCAGCCAGGCCTTGAGCCGGCTCCGCGAATACTCCGGAAACAACTTGGCCAGGGCCTGGTCCAATCGTTGGCCAGCAAGTTCAATCGGAATCGTCTTTGTTGTCGGGTCCGCGCTCATCGTAACGCCAAGTCTACGGTATACTCGCCGACTTGGCCGACCCCGGGGTTCTACCAAACCTTCGGCAAAGGCGGCAAACGGAACAATACCGCTGCATGAAAATCGGAAAAGACATCAGAATATTGCTTTTGCGCGCGCGCCATATGCTGCGGGTTGCTGTCGTTTTGGCAGTGATGGCTGTTGCGGCCGCTTGCGCAGGCAACGACGAGCAGGAGACGGCTGTCGACGACGTGGCAGACGCGTACGAGCAAGCGAAACTGGCCGTCGAACGCGGGAACTACCGCCGCGGGATTCTGATTTTCGAGGCGATCCAAGCTCGCTATCCGTTCAGTGAACTGAGCCGGCAAATCCAGCTCGAGCTCATGTACGCGTATTACAAGTCAAACCAAAATGAACAAGCGATTGAGGCGGCCGACACCTTCATGCGCGAGAATCCGATCCATCCGAATGTCGACTATGCGCTCTACATCAAAGCGCTTGCCTACTTCGAGGATGAAGCTGGTTTTCTGGAGCGCCGCTTCAATAAAGACGTATCGGAGCGGCCACCGAATGAAGTCGCTGAATCGTATTCAGCGCTGCGCCGCCTTGTGGATCGCTATCCGGCCAGCCCGTATGCGCCGGATGCCGAGCAGCGCATGGTGTATCTGAAAAATCGTTTGGCCAAGTATGAAAATCATGTCGCCGACTATTATCTGCGTCGCGGCGCTTATGTCGCGGCGTTGAATCGCGCCAAGAACGCCCTTGAAGAGTACAACGGCTCGGCAAGCAACGCCGAGTCGCTGCGAATCATGGTGGCTGCCTACGAAGCGCTCGGCATGGACGATCTTGCCGGCGATGCCAGGCGCGTCCTCGAGCTGAATTTTCCGGGTGAGAGTTAGCCTGGAAATCGATAGCCCGACGTAATCGGGTAGCGCCAGTCGCGGCCGAAGGCACGGCTGCTGATGCGAATGCCCGGAGGCGCCTGGCGCCGTTTGTACTCGTTCCGCTGCACCATCTCCAACACCCGGATCACCGTTTCGCGCTCGAAACCGCGCGCCGTGATTTCCTCGACGGACAGGTCTTTTTCAATGAATGCTTCCAGGATCGGGTCGAGAACATCATAGGCGGGCAGCGAATCGCTGTCTTTCTGCCCGGCACGCAGTTCCGCGGAGGGCTCTCGAGTAATAACCCGGTCGGGGATGACCTCGCCCAGCGTGTTGCGATACCGCGCAAGCCTATACACAAGCGTCTTGCTACAGTCCTTGATGGGTGCGAATCCGCCCGCCATGTCACCATACAGCGTGGCATAACCCACAGCCATTTCACTCTTGTTGCCCGTTGTCAGAAGCATTCTGCCTGTCTTGTTCGAGATCGCCATAAGCAGAATGCCACGCACCCTTGCCTGTATGTTCTCTTCGGTCACGTTTTCTTCACGGCCTGCAAAGACTGCCTTGAGCTGCCCCAGCGTCGCGTCATAGATCGGCGCAATTGGAATGACGTCGTAGCGGACGCCCAGCGTGGCTGCCTGTTTGGCGGCATCCTCCTGGCTCATTGTCGACGTATAACGAAACGGCATCATGACCACACGTACCCGATCCGGCCCAAGTGCGTCGTGTGCTATCGCCAGCACCAGCGCGGAGTCAATTCCTCCTGACAAGCCGATCACGACACCTGGAAAACCATGCTTGTCGACGTAGTCTCGGGTACCGCTGATCAGCGCGCGATAAACGCTTTCTTCAGTCGAAAGTTGCGCGGTAATCGGACCCGACAGTGGCTCGATGCCGGAAGCGCTGGCCGACAACACGATCTCGTGCAGACCTTCATCGAACGCGGGTGCGCGGCCGCGAATCTCGCCGCTGGCGTCCATGACAAAGCTGCCGCCGTCGAACACGAGTTCGTCCTGACCACCAACCATGTTCAGGTACAGCACTGGAATGCGGGACTCTGCAATCCTGAGCCGCACTGCGTCTTCTCGCCGCTGCTGCGAATTCAGCTCATAGGGTGAGCCGTTGATTGTAATAATGCATTCAGCTCCGGCCGCGCGCGCCGCTGCAATCGGTCCGGGCTGCCAGACATCTTCGCAGATCGTCAGCCCGATCCCGATGCCTTTCAGCCGAAATACCGCAGCATTCTTGCCGGCCGTGAAATAGCGTTTCTCATCGAACACACGATAATTCGGCAACAGGTGCTTGCGGTATGCGCAAAGGGCCTCGCCGTCAGAAAATACCGCGCCGCTGTTGTAGATTTGCTCGTCGGCATATTCGGGAAAACCGATGAGCACGGCAATGCCGCGGATCGATTCGCGGATCTCTGCCACGGCCTGCTCGGTTCGTATGCGCAACCCCGCGTGAAACAAGAGGTCTTCGGGCGGATAACCGCAAACGCTGAGTTCCGGAAAGACGACCAGATCAGCCTGCATCTCATCGCGCGCCCGGACGGCATACTCGATAATTTTCGCCGTATTGCCCGCAATGTCGCCAACGGCAAGGTCGATCTGGGCCAGGGCGACTTTGACTGTGTTGTTCATCATTGTACCGACGCCTCGCGGCCCGAATTAGCTATCGAGAACCTCCAGCATCTTGCTGCCGAGTTCAGCCGGCGACCGCACGGTTACCACCCCAGCCGCGTCCAGTGCCTTGAACTTGTCCGCCGCAGTGCCTTTGCCACCCGCAACGATGGCGCCAGCGTGACCCATGCGTTTTCCAGGCGGCGCCGTAACGCCGGCGATATAGGCGACGACCGGCTTGGAAACGTTTGATTCTATGAATTCGGCTGCTGCCTCCTCGTCCGTGCCACCGATCTCGCCGACCATTATTACACCGTCGGTGTCAGGGTCCGCCTCAAACAATTCGAGGCAATCGATGAAATTCATGCCGCGCACCGGATCACCGCCGATACCGATACAGGTCGTTTGTCCCAATTCGTTGATCGTCGTTTGATAAACGGCCTCGTAGGTCAAGGTGCCCGATCTCGAGACAACGCCAATGCGTCCTGGCATATGTATGAAGCCTGGCATGATGCCGATCTTGCACTGCTCCGGAGTGATGATGCCCGGGCAGTTCGGGCCGATCAGACGGCAGTCGTAGTCGCGCAACGCTGACTTGACTTTGACCATGTCGAGTACCGGTATGCCCTCGGTGATGCAGACGACGAGCGTCACGCCGGAGTCAGCCGCCTCAAGAATCGCGTCGGCGGCGAAAGGCGGCGGCACCAGAACCATGCTGACATCAGCGCCAGTCTGCTCCACAGCCGCACGCATCGTGTTGAATACGGGCACGCCAAGATGTTCGGCGCCACCACGACCCGGCGTTACGCCCGCCACCACCTGTGTGCCATAGTCGATACACTGCTCGGTGTGAAATGTCCCTTGGCTTCCGGTAATGCCCTGGCAGACGATCTTGCTGTTCTTGTCGACGAGAATACTCATGTTAGCTCTCTGTCAGGTCGCTGCTGCGACCACCTTCTTCGCGGCATCGGTGAGGTCTTCGGCTGCAATAATGTCGAGCCCGCTGCTAGCGAGCAGCGCGCGGCCTTTGCCGACGTTGGTACCCTCCAGACGAACAACGACAGGGACACTGACACCAACGTCCTTGACTGCCGAAATGATGCCCTCGGCGATCAGATCACAGCGAACAATGCCACCGAAAATATTGACAAGTATCGCCGTGACATTTGTGTTAGAGAGAATTAGCTTGAAAGCTTCGGCAACGCGTTCTTTGGTCGCACCACCACCCACGTCAAGGAAGTTAGCGGGCTCACCACCATGCAGCTTGATCAGATCCATCGTCGCCATCGCAAGCCCGGCACCGTTGACCATGCACGCAATATCGCCTTCGAGCGAAACGTAGTTCAGATCGTGAGCCGCTGCCTCGCGTTCTTTGTCGTCTTCCTGAGTGACGTCACGCAGCTCTACGAGCCTCTGTTGCCGGTACAACGCATTGCCGTCGATATTGATTTTTGCATCAAGTGCGACAATGTCCCCGGCCTTTGTGACGATTAACGGATTGACTTCAACGAGACTCGCATCTGTCTCGGTATAGAGTCTGTACATCCGTTTGATCAGGTCACCGAACTGACGCATTTGCATCTTGTCGAGCTCGAGACCGAACGCCAGTTGCCGCGCCTGATAGTCCTGCAACCCGGCATCGGGCGCGATACTGATCGTAAAAATCTTTTCCGGCGTTTTGGCTGCAACCTGCTCGATATCCATACCGCCTGCGGCGGAGGCGATGAACGCGACGCGACTGACTTCCCGGTCTACGAGCATCGACAAGTAGAGTTCGCGGTCGATTTGGGATCCTTCCTCAACGTAGACGACATTGACGGGCAAGCCCTCTGGACCGGATTGATGTGTGACCAGCCGTCGGCCAAGCATGGCTTCGGCATATTCGTGAACCTCGTCCCGGGTGCGGGCGAGCTTGACGCCTCCCGCCTTGCCGCGCCCACCGGCGTGAACCTGGGCCTTTACAACCCAGAGATTCCCGCTCAGCTCCTTGGCCGCGTCGAGCGCCGCATTCGGACTTTTTGCCGGTATCCCCCGCGGCACCGGTATGCCGTATTCGGCAAACAGTCGTTTCGATTGGTACTCGTGCAGATTCATTGGATGAGCAGTCTGTGGCGTGCACAACGGCGCACAAAATCGTGCACATTCTGGAGCAAAGCACGAGTCGACGCAAAGTGGATTTAGGCCGCAATGAAGCCTGCCTTCGTCTACAATCGGCGCAACCCCTAGCACAGGCGGTCGATTTTGGGCAGAGAGCAGCGGTGAATAAAGCGACGACGGAAAGCTTTGGCCGGCAGACAATGCGTCAAAGCCGCGAAGCATTGCTGCAGCGTGCGATCGAGGAGCCCGACCTTACGTGGCGCGTGCTCGGCACGCTGAACACGTTCCGCGCGTTGATCGCTGTCGTCCTGCTGATACTTTTCTTTGCGCGGGCCGAGCCACGGGTCTTCGGCGACGAGTCTCCGACGCTGTTCTGGGTTACGGCCGCTGCCTACCTGATTTTCGCCATTCTCGCCGCGATCGCGCTGCGGCGACGCTGGCTTGCGGTCGATATCCAAGCTGCATCTCAATTACTTTTCGACATCGGCGCCATTGTCATTCTGATGCATGCCAGCGGCGGCATTTCGAGCGGGCTTGGCGGCTTGCTGATCGTTTTTGTCGGTGCCGGAAGCCTGGTGCTTCCGATCCAGTATCCGACGGTCCTGGCTGCCGTGGCCACGTTCGCAATTCTCGGCGAACAGGTGTTCTCGCAACTCGGTGGCGGTTCTGCGCCCAATTACCCGGCCGCGGGTATCCTGAGCGCTGTCATTTTCGCGATGGCGCTTGCGACCAGACCGCTGGGGCGACGCATTCATGCCAGCGAGGCGTTGGCACGGCAGCGCGGTGTCGACCTGCAGAACCTCTCGGAGCTCAACGAGTACATCGTGCAACACCTGCGCGAGAGCATCGTTGTCATCGACGCCGATGACCGGATCCGGCTGAGCAACGCGTCGGCAATGCAGCTACTCAGGGCGTCGCAGCCCGTGGCCGGTCTGCCGCTGCGCAACGTGTTTGAGCCGCTTGACGATTACCTGCGAGAGTGGCGCCTCAACCCTGGCCAGTCTGCCCATCATGAATTCACGGTCATTACATCTGGAGATAATGTGCGCATCACGGCGCACCTGGCGCCACTTGGCAAAGATGGTGTGCGTGGCGGACCGGTACTCGTTTTTCTCGAGGATGCCAGCGTTATGAACGAGCGTGTACAACAATCGAAGCTCGCTTCGTTGGGCCGCCTGAGCGCCAGTATCGCACACGAGATCCGCAACCCAGTTGGCGCGATGAGCCATGCGGCGCAGCTGCTGCGCGAGTCGGTTGGCCTTTCCGAAGATGACAAACGCCTGACCGAGATTATCGAGTCGCACTCCGGCCGCGTCAGCCACATCATCGAAAATATTCTGCAGCTGTCACGGCGCGAATCGAGCCGTCCTGAAATCTTGTTGCTGAAGCCGTGGCTGGAAGATTTCGCGCAGGAGTTTTCGCGCACACTTGAACTTCAGGAAGGCGAGCTCGCAGTTGCGCCAGTGCCTGAGGATCTTGATATCAGGATGGACCGGTCGCACCTGCGCCAGGTGCTTTGGAATCTTTGCGACAATGCCGTCAAGTATGCGAGCGAGACAGGTGGCATACTCGTGGAAATTCAGGCGGATCGCATGCAGGGACATGGTCGGCCGTATGTTGAAGTTCTCGATCACGGTCTTGGCATCGACGCGTCCACCGCCGACAAGATGTTCGAGCCTTTCTACACGGAGCGGGCAGGCGGTACCGGACTCGGTCTGTACATTTCACGGGAACTGTGCGAACTGAATCGCGCGACTCTGCTGCACATTGACCGGCCCGGCGGAGGCAGTATCTTCCGTATTGTCTTTGCCGATCCGGATCGCTGGGAAGCCGAATAAGGCCATGAGTGAACCTCTTGCACTTGTTATTGATGACGAACCCGATATCTGCGAACTGCTATCGCTGACGCTTGGGCGCATGGACATTCGGACCGAAACAGCAATGAATGTCGCCGGCGCCAAACAACTGCTCGGCAGCAAGCAGTTCGACCTTTGTCTGACCGACATGCGTCTGCCTGACGGGGACGGACTCGAACTCGTCGAGTGGATGCAAAGCAACGCCGCAGACGTACCGGTGGCCGTAATTACGGCGCACGGTAATGTTGAAACTGCTGTGCAGGCACTGAAGCTGGGTGCATTCGACTTTATTTCGAAACCGCTCGACCTCAATAATCTCAGGAATATTGTCGAGACCGCGCTCAAGGTGGACAAGCCCAGGGAACAGCAATCGCGTTTGCAGGGTGACTCGATGCCGATGCGCGAATTGCGCGAAATGATCGACAAAGTCGCTCGATCACAGGCCCCAGTGCACATATCCGGGGAATCCGGGACCGGCAAGGAACTGGTAGCGCGCTTGATACACGAAAGCGGACCGCGCGCAGATGGCCCATTTGTGCCCGTGAACTGCGGCGCCATTCCGGCAGAACTCATGGAAAGCGAGTTCTTTGGCCATCGCAAAGGCAGTTTCACAGGTGCCGTCAGGGACAAAGTCGGTCTTGTCCAAAGCGCTGACGCCGGAACCCTGTTCCTCGATGAAATCGCCGATCTACCGCTGGCTATGCAGGTCAAGTTGCTGCGTGTAATTCAAGAGAAAACCGTTCGTCCGGTCGGCGCTTCGCAGGAGGAGCCAGCCAACGCCAGGATATTATCCGCAACGCATAAGAAACTCGGGAAATTGGTAGCGACCGGGGAGTTTCGCGAGGACCTTTACTACCGCATCAATGTAATCGAATTGCCAGTTCCGGCACTGCGCGAAAGGGGTGACGATGTCGTGATGCTTGCCGAGCACATACTCGGCAAGCTCAGCTCGAAAATCACGCTGGATGACAGCGCCAGGATGGCGCTGCTGACTTACCCATTTCCGGGCAATGTCCGCGAGCTCGAAAACCTGCTCGAGCGCGCAGTGACGCTGTGCACGAGCGGCACGATTTCGGCATCCGACCTCAACTTGCAGCCTGCGGCGGAGAATGGGGAGAGCTCGGCCACATTCACGAGCACAGACCTCGGCAATCAGGTCGAGGACGTGCAGCGTCAGGCGATCATCGAGGCTCTCGAGAAGACCCGGTACAACAAGACCGCTGCCGCGAAGCTACTCGGCCTGACATTTCGGCAGCTGCGCTATCGCATCAAGAAGCTCGGTATCGAGTGACATAAGCACCGTCTTGCATCGCCGACGTAGCCGACAATAACTGTCACTTTGTGACAAATCGTGACCAACCTGCGGGAGAAACGCGGCATGGACGACGCGAACAAACGACTCTCAACTTCATGATATATCTAATTAAAACAAAAAGTTAAACGCATTTCGCATATTTTGGCACGAGCCTTGCTTTATATCAGGTACGGGCAGGTATGCCGTCTAGTCACAATACTCATTTTCATGGAGAAAAGAGCAATGAAGAAGCAACAAGGTTTTACGCTTATCGAACTGATGATCGTTGTCGCGATTATCGGTATTCTGGCGGCTATCGCCATTCCCGCGTACCAGGACTACACAATCCGCGCCCAGGTTTCTGAAGGCCTGAACCTGTCGGGCGGTGCTAAAGCTGCAGTCACAGAGTTCTACCAGGACAGCGGTGACCTCGCTACGGACAATAATGAAGCCGGACTGGAAGCTCCTGGCGCAATCGTCGGCAAGTACGTGACCTCGGTTGGCGTTGGTACTGACGGCAGCGGCAATCCCGGCGAAATCCAGGTTACCTACGGTGGTGACGTGAACGCGGCTATCAACGGCGATACCCTGGTTCTGACGCCGGACACGACGAACGCTGGCAGTGTCGTCTGGGTTTGCTCGAGCGCTGATCTGGCACCCAAGCACCTTCCGGCTGCTTGCCGACCGTAAGATTTCAATTGGGCGTTATTGCTCAGATAGGAAGTCGAAAAAGCCCCGGCCTGTCCGGGGCTTTTTTTGCCCTCGCGGCAGCACGACAAGCATATCGTGAACTGCGTCACATCGTGAGCAACGTCCACATCATGTCTACAACAGTCCTGCGACCAAATGCCGTATCATGTGGCGATCTGAGCGTTGCCCGGACAGCCATCGGTATGCGTACATGAGAGATCGGAATACTGGCTTCACATTGATCGAGTTGATGATCGTTGTCGCGATCATCGGCATTCTCGCCTCAATGGCCATGTCCGCCTACCAGACCTACGTGGTCAGAGCGCAGGTCGCCGAGGGCATCAACATGGCCGGGGCCACCAAGGCACCGATCGTCGACGCCTACAACATGGCCGGATCACCCCCCGCCGACCGAGCCGCCGCCGGATTGACGCCGTTGCCGACCGACACGCAGGGCAAATATGTCAGCGGCGTGAATATCGTTAATGGCCGCGTGGACATTATGTTCGGCAATGATGCCCACCAGGACATATTCGGCCAGACGCTGTCGGTAACGCCCTATACGTCCGGCAACAGCAGCGTGGTCTGGCGCTGCGGCACAGCCGCCATAGTTGCAGGAAGCGTGGAAATGACCGGCGGGGGCATCACAGCAGCCCATGCCCTGCCAACTCTCGACACGCGCTACCTGCCTTCCAGCTGCCGAAATTAGGGCGCCAGCGACAGCCAGATTCGCCCGATTCGGCGGATTTTCGACGCTTGACTTAATCAAATCCGCTAACTGTGAACCCCCGCACAAAATCGAGTTGATCCGGCGACTTAGATCAGTGAGACTGTGATGCTCAAAGGATCGCTCGGGCAGCCTGAAAACGTATGGCCGTAACAGCATCACAATCGAATCTTGCGGGCCTGCCAAGGCGGCTTGTGCAGGACGGAATAGTTTCCGAGGAGAAGCTACTCGAGGCGACTGATGCCGCCAAAAAGGCGAAGGTTCCGCTCGTTGCCTACCTGGTCAATGAAGAGCTGGCCAATGCACGCTCGATCGCCGTGGCAGCATCGCACGAATTTGGCGTTCCGCTACTGGATCTCGACGCCATTGAGATCGACCTGGATGTCGTCCGCTCCGTCGATCAGAAACTCGTCAATAAGCACCGCGTTATTCCCCTGGTCAAGCGTGGCCAGAGACTGTTCCTGGGTATCTCTGATCCCACAAATCTGCAAGCAATCGACGACATCAAGTTTCAGACGAGCCTGCGCATCGATCCAGTTGTCGTCGAGCAGGACAAACTCGAAGAACGTATCGTCAAGGCCATCGAGGCCGTGGATACGACGATGGGCGACCTCGCGGACGATGACTTCGATCTCGAGAATCTCGATATATCGGGCGAGGATGACCAGGTCGAAGATGTGCATCGCGACGACATCGAAGATGCACCGGTTGTCCGGTTCGTAAACAAGATCTTGCTGGATGCAATCAAACGCGGCGCATCGGACGTGCATTTCGAGCCCTACGAAAAGTTCTTTCGCGTCAGGACCCGTCTCGATGGCGTGTTATCAGAGGTTGCGCAACCGCCGGTGGTGCTTGCGAACAAGGTTTGCGCGCGCCTGAAGGTCATGTCGCGCATGGACATCGCTGAGCGGCGTGTGCCACAGGACGGCCGCATCAAGATGCGCCTGTCAAAAAACCGGGCGATCGATTTTCGTGTCAACACCTGCCCCACCCTGTTCGGCGAAAAAATCGTGCTGCGTATTCTGGACCCGTCAAGCGCCAAACTCGGCATCGAAATGCTGGGCTACGACAATCGTCAGCGGGCGATGTATGAGAAACACCTCGCAAAACCGTATGGCATGATTCTCGTCACGGGACCAACCGGTTCGGGTAAGACGGTCTCTCTTTACACGGGCCTCAATATTCTCAACACCGTCGACCGCAACATCTCTACCGCGGAGGATCCGGCAGAAATCAACCTTCCGGGCATCAATCAGGTCAACGTCAATCCGAAGGTTGGCCTGACCTTCGCGTCATCGCTCAGAGCCTTCTTGCGTCAGGATCCCGATGTCATCATGGTCGGCGAGATTCGAGACCTCGAGACCGCCGAGATTGCGATCAAGGCCGCTCAGACCGGTCACCTTGTGCTCTCTACGCTGCACACGAACGACGCACCGCGCACCTTGACCCGTCTTGTGGACATGGGCGTCAAGCCCTACGCAATCGCAACGTCGGTCAGCCTGATTATCGCCCAGCGTTTGGCGAGACGCCTTTGCGACAGCTGCAAAGAAACCAGGGAAATTCCGCGTGAAGCACTCGAGAAAGAGGGTTTCGAGGCCGAGGACCTCGATAAGGGTATAACGGTTTTCGGCCCGAAAGGATGCAAGAGCTGCAATGAAGGTTACAAAGGCCGGGTCGGCATATTCCAGGTCATGGAAGTGTCCGAGACCATGGGCAAAATAATAATGGAAGGCGGCAACGCCATGACAATCGCCGAACAGGCGACGAAAGAAGGGGTATACGATTTACGGCGTGCGGGATTGAACAAAGTCAAGGAAGGGGTTACCAGCCTTGAGGAAATCAATCGGGTTACAATTGAATAGATTTATACCTCATTTAGTGGGCAAGAGACATGGCTAATTCAGCAGTTGCGAGTAGCGTTCCCTTTATCTGGGAAGGCACGGATAGAAAGGGCCAAAAGGTCAAAGGCAAGAGCATGGCGGCCACTGAGGCTGCCGTACGTGCGGATTTGCGCCGCCAGGGCGTTGTGCCGTCCCGCATCAAGAAGCAGAGCAAAGGTCTGTTCAGCGGCGGCGGAAAAATCACCCCAGCCGATATCGCCATATTCAGTCGGCAGCTGGCAACGATGCTTGCTGCGGGCATTCCACTCGTGCAGTCGTTCGAGATCGTCGGTACGGGCCACGAAAATGCGGCGATGCAAAAGCTGATCCTGGCGATCAAAGGCGACGTCGAAGGCGGCAGTGCGTTGGCCGAGGCCCTAGCTAAACACCCGCTGTATTTTGACGACCTGTTTATCAACCTCGTCGAAGCCGGCGAACAGGCCGGTGCTCTTGAGACCTTGCTCGAAAAAATCGCAACGTACAAGGAAAAGACAGAGGCACTGAAAAAGAAAATCAAGAAGGCCCTGACATATCCGGCGGCAGTTCTGGTTGTCGCTTTTGTTGTTACGACGATTCTATTGATTTTCGTCATTCCCGCGTTCGAAGACTTATTCCAGGGCTTCGGCGCAGACTTGCCGACGTTCACACGCATGGTGATCGATTTGTCGGTATTCGTCCGGGAAAAAGGTTGGTATCTCGCCATTTTGATTGGCGCGGGCTTCGGCACCTTTTTTTACTTCAAGAAGCGCTCGCGTGCCATGCGGCACTGGATCGATCGCATGTCTCTGAAGATTCCGGTCATCGGCTCGATCTTGCAGAAAGCTGCCATCGCACGTTATGCGCGTACGTTGTCCACGATGTTTGCCGCCGGTGTGCCGCTCGTCGAAGCTCTCGAATCAGTATCCGGTGCGACCGGTAACATCGTTTACGAAGTCGGCGTCCTGAAGATGCGCGATGAAGTATCAACCGGTCAGCGCCTGCAGCAGGCGATGGAAAACACTGACCTGTTCCCCAACATGGTTATTCAGATGATCGCGGTCGGTGAGGAATCTGGCTCTCTCGATGACATGTCGTCCAAGGTCGCGGACTTTTATGAAGAGGACGTCGACAATGCCGTTGACAACCTCTCGAGTTTGCTCGAGCCGCTGATCATGTCGATTCTCGGCGTTCTCGTTGGCGGCCTGGTTGTCGCCATGTACCTACCGATCTTCAAGATGGGTTCGGTCATTTAACAACCAGCAAGCACGTTTGCATTGACGCGGCGTTCCAAGGAAACTCGGGACGCCGTTTTCTTTTGCGCCAGGATTACGAAGCCGGAGGAATCGAATGGCCGAACTTTTCAGTCAGTCGCCTGTAATATTCATAGCCGTAATATTTGCGTTCGCGCTAAT
>Ga0224507_10000405_pt1 | contig 16891 bp, 14 predicted proteins | sample SF_Jan12_sed_USG_3_FD_170159 | JGI IMG/M metagenome (GOLD analysis project Ga0224507, IMG submission 170159) | Sediment microbial communities from San Francisco Bay, California, United States - SF_Jan12_sed_USGS_13 | ecosystem: Environmental > Aquatic > Marine > Sediment | place: USA... | reverse complement strand
CTCGCCAGCGATGATGACGCTGGTCGGCTCGGCGGTTACCGTCATCTTTTCACGGTCAATGCCTGCAACATCTACATAAACCAGGATAGCATCGTCGGTTTCGTACACATCCGCTGCCGGATACCAGGTGGTTCCTGCCTGAAATGGAAACATATGCGGGAAGGACATGTTGCGCATCATCCTCCCCATTTGTCGTTCCATATCTGCGAAGTTTCTTGAAAACCGTTTTTTGAATTCGTCCATGTCTGTACCTCTTGTCAAGACGGAATGGGGTGTGCCGGTAAGGGATTACAGCTTGTTAAGCGCCGTGTGATCTAGGCTGATACGTTTATACTAGCATTAGCTTTTGCTGAAATGAAATATAAAATTTCAACAAACAATTTCCTGAGTCAGACGAGGGTGGAAGTGATAATTATTACGTATTGTCAGTTGTTTATGTTCTTGAGCAGTTGTTGTGCGGCCTGACGTTCAGGGAAGTCGTTGCCGGGTTGAAGAAGACTCACTAATTCTTTCTGCGCTTGTTCTGTTTGGCCGACTTTTTGTAAAGCGAGGGCAAGATGATAGTGAATTGTCTGGTTGGTGGGAAGTTTCTCAAGAGCAAAGCTGAACTGTGTCAAGGCAAGTTTATAAGACCCTCTTTTGTAGTGTATCCAGCCAAGAGTGTCGGCAACGTTGGGATCGTCTGGCATTTGTTCCTGTGCCAGCAGTGCCAGGCGTAAAGCGTTTCCTAAATCAGGTTCTTTTTCTTGAGAAAAGTACCAAGCGAGATTATTTGCTGCGGGTGCATAACGGGGATTGACCGCTAAGGCTTTTTGGTAGGCCTCTTTGGCGCCTGTTTTGTCGCCGGTTGTTTCCAGTAATGTGCCAAGCGCCATCCACCCTTGAGTGTAATCTGGTGTCTTCTGCAACAGGTCGTGGTACTCAGCGATGGCCGCCTCTGTTTTGTGCATTTGAGCAAGGAGTCTTGCTGTCATAACAAACAATTGTGGTGAGTCCGGTGCGATCTCCTGGGCTTTTCGGAAGAGAGTAAGAGCTTCTTCCTGTGAATTTTTGTCATTTGCAAGGAGGCTTGCCAGTAAGGTCAGGTATTGAGGATCCTTAGGACATTTTGCTTGTTGTTCTCTGACTCTGGCAATGGCCTGGTCGCTTTTGTTTTGTTTGAGTAGGATGGCTGTAATAGTTGTAAGTGCTGGGTAATATTCAGGTTTTATTGTCAGCGCATGTTCAAGGCTGTTGATAGCCTTTGTAATGTTTTTCTGGGCTAAATAAGCAAGGGCTTGATTGTAAATAATAATATAATTATCAGGGACTTGTTTTCCAATGTCAGTGAAAATTGCGAGAGCCTTGTCTGTTTGGCCGGAGTTGAGCATGGATTTACCTAGAATGATTACGGCCTGAAGGTTGTTTTCTTGCAGTCGCAGGGATTTGATCGCCTCCTGGATCGCTGGTTTGTAATCCCTTTTCAGGTACAAGAGTTGGGCCAAAAGGGTTCTCGCCTTTGCGTTGTTGGGGGAAAATTGTAGAGCCTGGTTGACTGCCGTGAGCGACAAGAGTGCTTGTCCTTTACCAAGGAGCGCAACGGCTTGAAGATAATAGGCTTCACCCCATCTTGGGAAATCCCTGACAAGTTTTTCTGAAATGGTCGTCGCTTCGGAGTATTTCTTCTCATGTAGCAACAGTTTTGCATGAACAAGATTTGCGAGCGGATGATCAGCATTTTTGTTGAGTATTGCCGTGACTTCCTGTTGTGCAAGTTGGATCTTGCCGGTTTCGGCATGTAAGTCAGCTAACATGGCCTGGATATCTTCCTTTTTTGTGCTATTGGCCAGAGCGAGTTGGTAACTTTCTTCCGCCTTTTGCTGTTGCCGATTTTTTCGGTAGAAATTTGCAAGAACAATATATAAATCGGAACTCTCCGGTTTCGTGCTGATTGCCTCCTTGAGGCTTTTTTCTGCCTCCGCCTTTTCCCCCTGACTCATATACAATCTGGCAAGAGTTACATGTGGTTCAGGAAGATCGGGAAAGGTGGCAATCATTTTGCGCAGTGCCGCTTCAGCCTGTTCCAGTTTGTGGGTGCCGACATAAAATGCCACCAGGGCGTTATAGTTGGTTGAGTTGTTTGGTTCCAGGGCCAATGCCTGCAAGATAGATTCTTCTGCGGCTTCGTAGTTCTTCATGGCGGAAAAAATATGGGCCTGTATCAAATAATAACGGCTTTGTTTGGGCCGTAATTGGATGGCTTCTTTTATGGCCTTCAGGGACGCTTCAAAGTTGTTTTCGTTCAATTCAATGTTTGCCAACAGAGAGTAGGCATCAGATGTTTTGTCATCAATACTGAGGATTTTTTCTACTCGTTGTCTGCTCTCTTTGGTGTTTTTGCCGAGAAAATATAACTCAGCCGATTTAAGTAGGGCGTCGATGTTTGTCGGGTCGAGGGTTGCCGCGCGATCAAGCTGCCCCAAGGCTTGCTTGCCATTACCGGTTTTCAGATATGCCAAGCCGAGTTGATATCTGGCCTCGGCAAATTTCGGATCTATTTTGATGGCGTTACGGAATTCAAGTATCGCAGCCTGAGTATTGTCATGTTCTGTATATTCCACTCCTTTCTTGAGGTGCGCCTCTTTTTGTTTTTCCGGTGATGAACACGATGTCATCAAGGTTAGGTAAAGAAAAAGTGCGACGTAGATTGAACTGTATTTTCGAATGAAGCTCATGAGTGTTCCTTCTTAATATCTATATTGACGGATATCTTTTTAAGAATTTGACTTAGGTGCTGGGTCGGTAGAGTTTAGTAAACAGCAAGTCTCTAACAAAAAAATAGACCATATGGCTTTACTTTTTACAACTAGTATATTAACTGGTTAGGATATTAATAATAGTCTTTGTAAAATCTGTTTTACAGGGACTGGCTACTTCTTCGCTTTAACAGGTAATTTCTTGAAGGAGATGTTGTGATGGTTGAAGGCAGGTCGGGGGTGTGGGTCACATCTTGGAGTGTTCGGTTGATTTTGGTGGTAACAATGATGACAGGATACGTTTTCCCACTTTCATGTTTGGCCACCGAGCGAAAACAGCAGGATGTGAGCTCCTTGGAATATCTGGTTGGGATAGGTGATGTCCTCGAAGTATCAGTATGGAACGAACCTGAAATTTCCAAAGTTGTTTTTGTCCGCCTTGACGGAAAAATTTCATTACCGTTGGTTGGTGATATTAAAGCTCTTGGGGCCACTCCGGAACTCCTTTCCCAACGCATCAGAACTGCTATAAGCAAGTTTGTCGGCGATCCTAGTGTTACCGTTACCCTGAAGGAAAGCCACAGCAGGATCTATTATATTGTTGGTCAAATCGCTCAGCCCGGAGAGTATTCACTCAATACCCCCGTTTCTATTCTTCAGGCAATCGCAAGGGCTGGTGGTTTTGCCGAGTGGGCCAAGAAAGAAAAGGTTTTGATTGTCCGTCGATCCGATGACCATGATTGGATTTTGAATTTTAATTATGAAGAATTCTTAAATGGGAAAGGTCGAGATAAGAATATAAATGTCATGCCGGGGGACACCATTGTTGTTCCATGAGCGGGTGAGGTGAGGGGAAAATGTATTTTATCGGAATGCGACGCGAGAGAGCGGTAGTAGTTTGTTTTTGTTCGCTTATCTCTTTGGTGTCGTTTTTTTGTGCTTCCATTGTGAAGGCTGAGCGAAATGTCTTCAGCGGTGGCGTAGTATTGCGCCAAGATTATGATTCGAACATTGATAGAACATATCAGGACAGGCGTTCAGAATGGACGACTGCTGTTTCGCCGACCTTTAAGATAACCTCCAGAGACCCAGTTGACGTACTGGATTTCAGCTATGCGCCCTCTGTCGTTTATAGCCATCTGACCGAGCAGAAGCGACTCGACCACCACCTTGCCGTGAAGTTTGATAAGGCTTTAGGGAAGCGGCTGGCAGCCACTTTTTCAGACTCCTATGTCAAGGCTGAAGATCCGTCATCAAACGAAGAGAACGCGGATGGGATAGCCCTGTCTGACAGTCGTGGCCGCAACCGGTACTGGGCCAATAATTGTGATGCCGGTTTGCAGTATGAGTATGGGCGGGAAAGCTTTATCAATCTCTCCTACCAGCATCGAATACTGGATAATACCGGTGTAGACCAGGAAGATTTTGTAAAAAACACCCCCGCGTTTTCAGTTTTTCATCGATTTTCGCCTCAGTGGCAGACGCGGCTTGATTATGCTTTTACCGACGGTAATTTTGACCAGACCGATGACCTGAGGCAGAACAGTGGTGATTTGTTTTTGTACTATTCTCAAACTCCCACCGCAAAATTTTTTGGGCATTATGGATATGCAGAAACAAACTACGATGGACTCCAGAATGACTATACGAAGCAAAGCGTCAGCCTGGGGTGGATACGACAGCAGTCGTCAACCCTCGATTTCTCACTTGAAGGTGGCGGGGTCTTTTTAAATAGGGACAATCAGTCGGGTAAAGATGAATTGTTTTATGCCCTTTCCCTTAATCAAAAAATAGAGCGTGGGGTAGTGCGCTTTTCGGCCAAGGGCGGTGTTGACGAACAACAGTTTAACGGCGCGGCTGACGAGGGCGTGAGTCGGTACTGGTCGCTCAATGCTGCCGCCAGCAGGGAGTTGCGTAAAGATATTCGAGCCGCTGCAAAATGTTTATACCGAGAGGACCGCTATCTTGGGCAGTCCAGTGAGCAGGAGAAGCGTAAGTTCCAAGCTGAGGCGTCTCTGTCTCATTCGTTTTGGCGTTGGTATATGATTTCTGTAAAGTATATCTATACTCGACAGAGTGCTGAAATTATTACTGATAGATATAACGATAATCGGTTGTTTCTTGAGTTTAGCTTCAATAAGGACTTCTTTAGTTGGTGAAGTGGCAGGTCTATTTAGAAGTATTTGTAAATAGAACGAATTATCTCTAAAGGTTTTGTTGGAATATTATGGAAACTGATCAACGTAAGGTTTTGTTGAAAAATGCTGATTTACTGCTTCGGTGGGATAAACTGATAATTTTTTCAGTTCTTTTGTCCTTGTTTTTGGGCCTCGTGGTTTATTTGAACACTCCGAAGACATATCAGTCGTCATCGTTGATTATGTATGAACAGCAGAAAATAAGTCCTTCCAGACTTTCTCCTGACCAAGAGAAAAAAATTGGGCAGATGGTGAACACCGTCACCCAGCAAGTGGCCAGCAGGACGAGCCTAGAGGGAATTATCAAGGAATTTGGCCTGTATCAGGATCAACTCGCAAAGCTTCCCTTGGAGGATGTTGTGGATATGATGCGGTCGAAAATCGACATCAGTGCACAACAAAAAAAGGGGGATATCTTTAGTGTTTCCTTTCAGGATGGAAATCCACGCAAGGCAATGTTGGTGACAAATGCCATTGCTGCAAAGTTTATTGAGGAAAATCTGCGTTTTCGAGAAGAGCGCGCCTCCGAAACCACCGCCTACATAGATGATGAGCTGCGTATGGCAAAGGAGACTCTTGATAAAAAAGAAGATATTATGAGGGATTACAAACTCAAATATTACAACGAAATGCCGAGTCAGCGGGCGATTAATATAAGTCGTTTAAATACTCTTCAAGAGCAATATCAAGCGGTTCAGGCCAATATACAGAACCTTGAGCAAACTCGTCTGCTGGTTCAGCAGCAATATGAATTACAGATGCAGAGCATGACAAATCCTGCCAGTGGTTCATCGAAAAATGCACAGATATTTGATCTGGATTCAGCGCGGTTGTCTTTGAAGAGTTTGCTGTCCAAATACACACCTGAGCATCCGGCTGTGAAGCAGCTTGAGAAGCAGATCCAGCAACTTGAGCAGGAGCGGAAGGGGAGTGGGGCACAGTCTGACAAACAGACACTTCAACTTGAGGAAATAAAGTTAAACCTTAAAAGTTTGCGCGAGAACAGTCGAAAAATTCAGGAACAGATCGGTACGTACCAGCGCTGGATAGAGAGTACCCCTGTCAGGGAAGCTGAGTGGGCCGCTGTCACCAGAGATTATGAAGAGCTGAAAAAACATTATGAATATCTTGTCTCCCAGAGTCTGGCCGCCCAGTCGGCCGAGAGTCTTGAGCGTAGGCAGAAGGGTAGCCAGTTTCGCATTGTTGACCCGGCATATCTGCCGGAAAAACCTTTGAAACCAAATTTTCTGAAAATCATGTTTGTTGCTGTTGTATTAGGCTTGGGGGGAGGAGTGGGCGGGGTGGTGCTTTTTAATTTCTTTGACAATTCATTTAAAGATGTCTCGGAGATCGAAGAGTTGCTCCAGATGTCGGTGATTTGTTCGATTCCTCTCATTGTTATGGAAACGGAAAAGAGAAAAAACAAAATAATTTCAATTTGTTATTATTCTTCGTTTGGCTTTGGTTTTCTGTGTCTGGTGGTAGCGATGGTGTATCTGTTCCAAAAAGGGCGAATTGTCCTTTAACTGATACTAATTACAGGAGAAGAATCGTGGGGAAATTGTCAGACGCTTTGGCAAAGGTCGGATCGGGAAACAAATTAGCAGAAGATATGCCTGTTTGCCGGAGCGACCATGACGCAGAGCAGCCGGTTGCAGAGAACCAACATCTCCTTAATTTGGAAACCTTCACGACTGGTGCGTGGGATGAAAGGCTGTTGTTGAGTTGTGAGCAATATTCTCCTTTTGCGGAAAACTTCAGGCGCTTGCGTGGAGCAATATTGTATCCCCCAAAAGGTGCTCGACCAAAAACAATTCTGGTCACCAGCTTGCTTCCTGACGAAGGAAAGGGGTTTGTTTGTGCTAATTTGGGGGTCTCCCTGTCAAGGGAGATGGAGCACCATGCCTTGATGGTGGATTGCGACTTTCGTCGACCTACCCTTGCCCCCATGTTTGGTCTTTCAAATGATGTCGGTCTTGTCGATCATCTTCGGGATGGTATTGATCTTGAGAATCTCATCCGTCAGACAGGGCAACCGAAGCTGTCATTGCTTCCCAGTGGCAAACCGCCGGAAAACCCTTCGGAGTTACTTGCATCAAAGAGGTTAATTCCTTTTATTGATAATTTGGCCGCTCGTTATGATGATCGTATTATGCTTTTTGATAGCCCTCCCGGAATTGTCGCTTCGGAGACAAACATTCTTGCCAAGCGTGTAGATGGTGTTGTTCTTGTGATTCGTTGGGGGAAGGGTGATAAGGATCTTGTCAAAAAATTTGTTGAGGAGATTGGCCCGAATAAGATTATTGGGACTGTGTTCAATGCATGTGAAAAGCGTTTGGTGGTGCCTTTTCTGTCCCAACAACAAGGGTATGGTGGGTATGGGTATAACCTCAGCGATTAACATCCTCCCTTGCTCCTGACAATTAATTTGAGTGTAAGCGTTTTTTTTGATATATAATTTTACTCTGGTACGAACTGATCAAGTATTTCAAGCATTACCCAACTCTTTAATTGAGATTTACTGAACTTGTTAATTCTCCCTCAGTCAGGAGTAAGTTTCTCTGCAATATCTTAACGAAGAGACAATGTGCGTGGCGTTTGGGTACGTTTGCCCCTTTGAGGGGCGTTTTTGTGTTGGGGGCTGTTAGCCTTACTCACCGTTATTCCGTGATTTAGACCAGTGGCGCGAGATTTGCTAACAGGTTGATGTAGCCATAGCGCCAATATGAATAAAGGTTAATGTCTGAAAATGCAATCACCTGAAATAATGCTCAATACCGAAAAAGCCAACCGCTCCTTCAGGGAGGTCAGCCGACTTGCGGCCAACAACAAGGCCTTCTTTGACCTTATGCCTGAATGTTTATTCATTATCAGGGATAATTGTGAAATCGAGAGGATGAATGACAGGGCAATTGACAGGTTTGGCGATGTGACCGGAAAGAAATGTTATGAAGCTCTGTTTGGTTCAACCAGCCCCTGTGGAGAAGGGTTCTGCCCAATGAAGAATTTGGGCGATTACAGTCGATACGGGGACATTATAGAACGAAAGATTCATGATGATTTTTATGTCGAATATACTTATGTCCCTTTTGAGGGGTATCTGGGGCATGGCTTGGTGCTGGTGGTGATGCGTGACATTACTAAAAGGAAGATGCATGAATTTGAACTGGCGAGTTATCAAAGCAATATTGAGCGAGTTCTGCATGAAAAGATTGATATCTTGAAAGAAAGTGAAAAGATCCGGGAGCAACTTGCTTGCGAGGTCAACATTTTGCAGAAAGAGGTGCGACGAATGGCCTCTCCTGACAAGATGGTGGGCGAAAGCAGGGTTCTGCTCGATTTGCGGGAGATGATCTATCAGGCTGCCGGATTGGACGTAACGGTCTTGATCACAGGCGAATCTGGGACCGGCAAGGAGCTTGTTGCCGACCTCGTATATCAGCATAGTAATAGGGTTGGCAAACCTTTTCTGAAGCTGAACTGTGCCTCTGTTTCCGAATCCTTACTGGAAAGTGACCTCTTTGGGTATGAAAAGGGGGCATTTACAGGCGCAACAGCCTGTCGGAAAGGGAAATTTGAAATAGCCAATGGTGGCACCCTGTTTCTTGATGAGATTGGTGATATCAGCCCCAAGATGCAGTCTGCTTTATTGCGTGTTTTGCAGAATGGGGAGGTTTCCAGGGTCGGGGGAGGGATGCCGTTCAAGGTGGATGTACGCATAATTGCCGCAACCAATGTCGACCTTGTCAAAGCGGTAGAAAAGGGAACTTTTCGGCGAGACCTTTTTTATAGGTTAAATGTCATCACCCTGCACCAGGCGCCTTTGCGTGAACGCAGTGAAGATATTGTGCAGTTGGCGGCTCATTTTTTGAAAAAATACCGGGATGCATTCAAGAAGGATATAGACTTTCTGTCTGACACGGCCATTGAGCCGTTGCTTCGCTATCCATGGCCTGGCAATATCCGTGAGTTGGAGAATGTTATTCAGCGGGCTGTGCTGCATTGTAAAAGCAATATGATAACCCCTGACGATTTGCAATTTGGCCTTGCCGGTATTTCAACGACCTCGCAGAAAGACTGCCACTTACAGGATGAAGTGGGTGAGGCAATTTTATGCAGGCCGTTAAGGGAAAGTGCTGCTGCTTTCGAGAAAAAGGTTATTACGGCTGCCTTGAAACATTACAGCGGCCAGACAAGTCTAGTCGTCAAAAAATTAGATGTCGGCAAAACCGCTTTGTATGAAAAAATAAAGCGTTATGGAATTAATCCGAAAAAATTTCGTTGAGAATCTCTCCTGGTTCATTTCTTGCATTTCCTTTGTCTCAATATTCCATCGTGTTTTTTTAATTAATGATTGATTGGTAGACGCATAGTGGTTGACGGCTACCTGTTATATCTTCCGCTAAGTTGTCGAGGGGCGGTGATGCTTGAGGCAATATGAGTTGTCATTATCTTAACAAAACAAGTTTTGAATGTTCACTGACAAAAGGAGGGTTGTTTCTCCCCCTGCAGGCTCATTTTGATCAATTTTGTATGACTGACGACTTTATGCAGTGCGAACATTACAATAAGCTTATCAGCGCAAGTGGCGGGGCTTCTTGTTCATCCTCAAGTCGGGTCAGTGATTTGGGGCGAAGGCAGTTTGCCCGTAAAAGAGAGCAGTTTCTTGTTGATCTTGGGCCCTGTGAAAGATCTGGCTCTGTCACCGCAGATTGCGAAGAAAAAGCTTATGTTATTGATTATTCCCAGGGAGGGGTGAGAGTCCGGGTTGCAAAACCACTTTCGCCTCACGATGGGATGTTGAATTTTAAATTTGGTTATGATTTTATTGTTCCGCAACTCGAGGGGTTTGCTACTGTCCGTTGGCAAAAACCTTGTCATGGTAAAGAAGATGGGCCGTGGGAAGCAGGCCTTGCCTTTGAAAGCCATTTTGTGAAGGCGATGATCGCTGTTCAGATGACTCCGTAAACAGTTTCTTCTTGGCTTCGGCCATCCTTTTTTTATCATCCTCTTTTCCGTAAAAAAAATTCGTTATTCCGAAAAACAGGATTTTGCATCGCCGGTTTTGAGCTGGAATGAGTGATTTTATGGATTGCTATTGCATTGGTGTTATCGGCAATTAATTTTTTCTGTAAATCTTGTTGTTAATAAACCGTATGTGTTGGTGTGTGCGGAGAGAGTTTGTTCAATTTACCGGAAAGCGTAGTGTTCGGAGAACCGGAAAAGATCAGCTTTGCGTTGACCATGGGCGGAATGTATTGGCTGGCTCGAGATATGTTTTTAGGCATGGAGTGTGCAAAAGTTAACTGATTATAGGTGTTTGTCGTATAGGTGTATCCTTTTTGGTCGGGGGGGACGGAGAAACCATGTGGGTGGCATGAATGGTGCAATGTGTTAGGACACATGGTTGTTTGGGCAAAGTTTTACAGATGAAATATTCACCTGTAGAAAGGTTTACGTAAATTCCTTATGAAGGAGGGACAAACATGAATAGAAAAATAAGTAAGGTCGGGGCAATGGTTGCGGTCAGTTTGTTTTTTGGGGCGACGATATCTTATGCAGTGCCAACACTTGATAACTATACAGGGGTTGAAGCTGATAGTATTTACCATGATACCGGTGCTTCATATGTATCTATGACAGACCTGACAGATCCCACAAGTGCCACCCATATGATTGAATACGGTATATCTAGTACTGTGGATTATGAGTATCAAATCGGTATGTTTGATTATTTTGCTCCGGAGAATACATTGATTGTTTTAGATACATATGATGGAGCTAATATAACAATAAATAATGTTCATGTTTACACTGATACACACACTGTAGAAAGCGACGCGACTGGTGAAACGGCTTCCATGGGTACCACATGGGGTTATTTTCTTAATGTTTATGGTACTTATCAAGGGTATGAAAATCCTGTTTTTTACTCTGATACTTCTGTTGGTGGAGAGGACTTGGATATCTTCGGTTTCTTTAATGATCCAGGTGGAATTAGTTCAATTGGTTATGATGAAACGGCGATGACTCTAGGTTTCCCAACTATAGATGGTGAACCTAGCCCGTATCTTGTTGTAGGCATCAACGATGTTGCACCTGTCCCTGAGCCAGCCAGTATGTTTCTTCTTGGTACCGGCCTTGTAGGCCTTGTCGGCGCAAGCCGCAAGAGAAAAGCCAGGTTTTTGCAGTCTTAGCATCTGATATTGACGATATTACGGCCATTCAGCATAATTTGCTGGGTGGCCTTTTTTTTAAGATCTGGCTGTATTGGAATGAGTCTTTTTTCTGGTACTCGTGTTTTGAAAATTGGTTCAGGGCTGATATCCAGGGAGTTTGCATGATATTTACTCTCACCAGCATTGGTTACTTTTTTTATGCAAGGTAACTATCTCAGATGACGGAGAACTCCTCATCAGACAGCATTGCCGAAGATTTTGCCAGGGATATCTGGTGTCTCTTTGGTCTGCCGGTGGATAATCTGACCATGGCGTCCACCAAGGTTCTGTTGCGCAACAGGCGCCGGGAGGCTAACGGGCTTGTTCTCGCCACCATCAATGTCAACTGGGTGGTACAGTCCTTTGGTGATCCTATCTTTCGGGACGCCATTCTTAATAGTGATCTGGTTAGTCTGGACGGTCGGCCCCTGCTTTGGTTGGCAAAGTTGCTCGGATATCCCATGACCGAACTTGTTCCTGGGTCAACCCTTATCCAGGAATTGCAGCAGGATAAAAAAACTGGTTCGCCGTTGTCACTTTTTCTTTTTGGTGGTGATGAGGGAGCGGCACAACAGGCTTTTGAGCAGGTGAACAACAATCAAGGTGGCTTGCGGGCGATCGGCGCTTTGAACCCGGGGTTTGGCTCCGTTGAAGAGATGAGCAGTGATGCGGTTATCGCGTCTATCAATCAAGCGGAGCCGGATATCCTTCTGGTAGCCTTGGGCGCTCGAAAAGGAACCCGCTGGATTGAACATAATCGACACCGGCTTAATGCAAGGGTGATCAGCCATCTCGGCGCCACCATTAATTTTTTGGCTGGCACTGTCAAGCGGGCACCGTTGTGGGTGCGGAAGGTCGGCATGGAATGGGCCTGGCGTATTTTGCAGGAGCCGAAACTGTTCAGTCGTTATGCCTCGGACGGATTGACCATACTGCGTTTTATGGCAGGCCGTTTTTTCCTGTGGCGTCAATATCTTGCTTGGCAGAAACGTTTCCGTCATGTAGTAATTAATGACTACGTCGGTGTGTTAGAAGTTGGTGGGCAAATGACTCTCTCTCTAGGCCGTAACCTGAAGGGAGCAAAAGACTCGGCTATTCGACGGATTTTCAGCGATTATGTTTGTTCAGGAAAGGATCTGGTTCTTGATTTTGAGCAGACCGAGTTTGCTGATGGTTCCTTCATGGGCTTGCTTCTCCTCCTTGTTAAACACCAGCAGCGAAATGGCCGGAAACTCGAATTTGTTAATGTTCATGGCCAACTGGCTAGCCTGTTTAAACTGTTTTGTGTTCGGGAGGCCGTTCACTGATGGCTCGCCCGATAATTCTATTTTCCGGTTCGCGGCGTTGATGCGGATCAGGTGTTGATTGATCATGGATATTCTTGTCTGCGGCGGCGCCGGCTATATCGGCGCTCATATGGTGAAGATGCTTGCCGGTTTGGGGCATCGGGTGACGATTTTTGATAACCTCACCACCGGTCATCGTGATGCTGTGCGCTGGGGCGAGTTGGTGAAGGGCGATCTTCTTGATCCAGCAGCCCTTGACGCCCTGTTCAAGGGGCGTTGTTTCGAGGCGGTGATGCATTTTTCCGCCAAGTCACTGGTGGCCGAATCAGTGGCCGATCCCGCCCTCTATTACGCCAACAACGTCACTGGCACTTTGAATCTGCTGGCAGCCATGCGAGCGCACGGGGTTGAAAAGTTTATTTTTTCCTCCTCAGCGGCAATCTTCGGTAACCCGGTGCAGGAGTTCATCGACGAAGGTCATCCCAAGAGACCTATCAACCCCTATGGCGCCACCAAGCTGATGGTGGAAGAGATCCTTGGCCATTACCAGCAAGCCTATGGCATGCGTTCGGTGAGCCTGCGCTACTTCAATGCCGCCGGCGCCGACCCGGTCGGCGAGATCGGTGAATCGCACCAGCCTGAAACCCATCTCATTCCCAATGTCCTCCGCTCTCTGCTGGTCGAGGGGGAATCGCTCAAGGTGTTCGGTAATAAATATCCCACCACCGACGGCACCTGTGTCCGTGATTACATCCATGTCGAAGATCTCTGCCGGGCGCATCTGCTTGCCCTGGAGTTTCTGGCAGACAATCTCGGCGTCTACGGTGTCAACCTGGGGAACGGCGTTGGCTTTTCGATCTTGGATGTAATTCGGGCTGCCGAGGTGGTGTCCGGTCGGAATATTTCCTACACCCTAGCCCCGCCTAGGTCAGGTGATCCGGCCACCCTTGTGGCAGATTGTACCTTGGCTCGCAAACAGCTCGGTTGGGAGCCGAGGTATACGGATATTAACGAGATCATTGCCACGGCTTGGGCGTGGCATCAGTCGTCTGGTTTTGATTAGATGCTTCTCAGATTCTAAAAACTGTTGAAATGTGCTTTTCGTGGTTTTCTTGTTTCCATGCAGTCCGGTCCTAATATTGCATTTTGGGGCATCCCCTAATGCACCGTCAAGCGAGGCTGAATAAGGTATGACCCCACTTGTTCCCATAATGCTCTTCGGCTGGGTGCCGCTGACCATCATTCTCTTTTACAGTCTTCCACCCCACCGGGCGGTGCTGGTGTCGATGATCGGTGGCTGGTTGCTGCTTCCTTCCACTGGCTACAACTGGCCGGGGATACCGTCATACGAAAAGTATACTGCTATCTCACTGGGCCTGGTCTTGGGCGCTCGGCTTTCCGGTCAGCGACACAGGGTTGATTTTAAATGGAAGCTCTACGATCTCCCCATGGTTATGTGGTGTCTCTCTCCGATTTCCGCTTCGCTGGCTAACCAGCTTGGTTTCTATAACGGGCTGTCCGGCTTTTACAGTCAAGTGATGACTTGGGGCATCCCTTATCTTGCCGGTCGCATTTACTTCAAAGACAATGCAGCTTTGCGGGATTTGTGTCTGGGGATCGTGATAGGAGGCATGGTTTATGCTTTGTTATGCCTTTACGAGATCAGAATGAGCCCCCAACTCAACAATATTTTTTATGGTTTTTTCCCACATAGTTGGCGTCAGCATTTCAGGTACGATGGTTGGCGGCCAATTGTTTTTATGCAGCATGGGCTAATGGTTTCCCTGTGGATGGCACTCAGCACCACCGTAGCATTTTGGCTGTGGCGAAGTCGTGCGGTTGTGCGCATTGGATGGTTCCCCATTGCTTTCATCGTCGTGGTCTTAATTGTAACTACCGTCCTTTGCAAATCCGCTAACGGTTGGTTCGCTTTGTTGATAGGTTGTGGAGGTTATGTTGTCCACCGTATCTTTAAGTGTAACATCGCCTTCACCATGCTTTTATTGGCAATACCGCTTTATTTAATAATGCGTATATCTGGAATAATTAACGGTAGAGACATAGATGTGTTGGTGGGCAAGGTGTTCGATGTAGAGCGCACCAAATCATTGGCGATAAGATTATTGCAAGAGGATCTGTTCACCCGCAAAACGTTGGAAAGACCGTTTTTGGGGTGGGCAGGTTATGGCCGTGGTTGGCCGGTTGATCCAGATACCGGGAGACCGCTTATAAAAATGATAGACTCCCTGTGGTTAATTACGTTCAACACCAAAGGTTTTTTGGGGCTCGTTTCTTTGGTTGTTGCCATGTTGATCGGCCCCTGGCATTTACGTCCAACTGTGAAGAGTTCAAAAGAGATGGGAGTAGTCACTATGATGCCTGTTATGCTGAGCCTGATCGTGGTTTTGTTTATGATCGATTCTCTTTTTAATGCCATGGTAAATCCGATTTATATTCTTATTTCAGGAGCGCTTGTCGGATGGCATCTGGGCCAGAAAGCTGCTTCCATCGAATAATGATAAACGTCTTTTGCTAGTCTTTTGCTAGTTCAAGAATACTCAAATGATATCTGCACGCCATATGAGCTTTCTTAAATCAACAAAGAAACAACTTCGCCACCATATCGGTCCGCCTTTGCAGGCTCTTGGTTATGCAACGGGATTCATGCAGTTGACGGCTCGTTTCAGGCGGATCAATGGTGCGATTATCTTGATGTACCACAGCGTTGCCGATGACGCGCATAGCAAATGGGTTGATCCTCGCAATCATGTACCGGCCGTTGTTTTTCGGAAACAGATGGAATTTCTCGCCCGGGAGCGGAGGGTTGTTGCTTTGACCGATCTCATTGCCATGTTGCACCGGGGCCGAACCCCTGAAACCGGGACCGTTGTCATTACTTTTGACGACGGCTATCTGGACAATTTTACCATCGCGGCCTCGATTCTCGACTATTACGGCCTGACGGCCACCCTTTTTCTGCCTACCGTCTATATCGACCGGGAGGAAGCCCAATGGGTGGATCAGGCTTATACCGCATTCAAATTCCGGACAAAACATGTCCTGACTTGGGGTCAGTCGATGAAAACTTTGTTTGATCTTGACGATGCCAAGCAGTATGTCGACGGGTATCAAGCTGTGTGTCAGGCGCTCCTGAGTGCCTCCGCAATCCAGCGACGTATCTTGCTGGATGATCTACACAAGCAACTTCAACCGGCTAGTCATCCGCCACGCCTGACTATGAACTGGGACGAAGTGAGAACACTGCTGGGCAATCACCACTGCTTCGAAATCGGTGGCCACACTTTGGAGCACGCCGATCTGACCAGTATCTCCCATTCAGAGGCAAAAAATGAGTTGATTGCCTGTTCTCAACGTATCAAAGACGAATTGGGTGTGCAGCCATGTCATTTTTCTTTTTGTTATGGCAGAACTTCGGAGCCATTGCGACAGTTGGTTTCCCAGGCCGGATTTGAAGCTGCTTTTGGAGCATGTGGTAACGACCCGGTGGTGACCCATGCTACCGACCTTTTTGATTTGCCCCGTTTGGAAGCCCCGGCTTCGATGCGGTGTTTTGACTTGCTAACCAGTCCGGCAAATACAGGCATCTGGAGGAAACTTGGTCGAGGAACTGCAACATGTTGCCCACCACAAAGGCAAGAAAGGTCGCAATGGGTTGGCTAATAATACCTCCGCAGAAATGTTTGGGAGGCACCATGGCAATTCACTCAGGCGAGTTGTTGGGGAAAATCTGGCGACGCTGCAAGCGGTACTATCACCTGTGGTTTTGCCGCCAGAATTACATCTTTAAATACGATGGGCCTATTCTCCCTCAACAACGTTCTGATTGTAAGTACGAGAGTTATGAGTCATTCGATGAGCTGCCTGAACACGTGAAAGTAGATATCTGCGCCGATGGTGATGCAAGTCGCCTGGAAGCGGACAAACTCGAGTTGGGTGAGAATGCAATACTCTGGGTAGCCTTTATAGATGGCTGCGTCGCGACCACGGTCTTCACACGCAAGGGAAAGCATTTTCGTCGATGGTTTCTTGATCTGCAACCTGCAGATGTCGTTGTTTTTCGGCTACGCACCCTCCCGGTATTTCGTGGGCGTGGACTTGCCCCTGCACTTATTCGTCATGCCATATACGCACAGTCCGGCACGGACAAATCCGGACAAGCTTACATTGACTGCCGTACATACAACAAAACTTCAAAGCGGTGCATCGAAAAAGCGGGGTTCAAATGTGTCGCAACCAAGAAAGCTATCAAGCGTGAGTGGACTTTGTATGACTGAATTACTTGCTTGCTGGTTGGGGATATGGGGGATATTCGGTAGATGACATTAGTACGCACAAAAGTTACCGCTGTAATCGTTGCCTATGAATCTCGAGACATTATAGGCATGGCTCTTGACTCACTCTATCAAGCACAACAGGCAGGTGTTGCTAATGTG
>Ga0224507_10000404_pt1 | contig 16957 bp, 16 predicted proteins | sample SF_Jan12_sed_USG_3_FD_170159 | JGI IMG/M metagenome (GOLD analysis project Ga0224507, IMG submission 170159) | Sediment microbial communities from San Francisco Bay, California, United States - SF_Jan12_sed_USGS_13 | ecosystem: Environmental > Aquatic > Marine > Sediment | place: USA... | reverse complement strand
GGTCTGGGGCTCGGTCTCCTCATGTACATGATTCTCAGTTTGTTCGGCCTGCCGGTCCTGCTTATCTACGGTGTAGTGAGGGGACTTGGGCAATCCACCCCCCATGGAATTATCCTGGAAGTACTCGGCGCCTTTCTCGGCCGCTACTATTTTTACAAACAGTACGGTTCCATGTGGCGCCAGTACGCTCCAGTTCTGCTGGCCGGTTTTTCCTGCGGCATGGGGTTAACAGGTATGTTTGCCATGGGTTTCGCCCTGATCCTGAAATCACTTTCCTATCTGGCCTATTAAGCTGATCGTTTTATTTTCTCAGTCAATATCCTACAAAAGTCTTGATTTTCCATCAGAGGACCATATACTCATTAAGTATCCTGATTTTATTTGTTTTTCAACCAGCGCTGCATATCCGGGCTATCGGTTGGAGGTCGATTGTTGAAAATTAATCTCGTCACCAAGATTACCATCCTTGCCCTGTCAATATTCCTGATAGCGGCGATCCTTATTCAATTGCTCGTCTATACCCAGACCCGCGCCATAATTGAATCGGAACAGGAGATGGCATATGAACAGCTTCTCGATATTATTCTCTTGGAACTCAAAAGAAAAAATCAACTGCTGGCAACGTCTTCTGCCAGCAAGGCACAATTCGATTCATTCAAAAATGACGTCCTTGATGACCTGCAGCAGAGCTATCTGCTGAATAATGATAAGCACACAGACATTTTCATTGTCGATGAATCGGGTTCCATTCTCCTGCATCCTCACCTTCCCAGGGGCAACAGATCTCTTGCCCATCTTTTCACGCCGACACAATTTGCAGCGAATCATGGCAGATTCTTTTACCAGGATTCTGCCGGCGATGAGCAATGGGCCTTTTTTGTCCGTTTTCCAGAATGGCAGTGGATCGTCTGCTATACGGTCCCTTTTCAAAATAAAATCGCGGGTTTCTCACAATTTAACCAACATCTTTCATTTATCATGGGGGGCGCCTTTATAATTATGGGTCTTGCCCTGGCCTACTCTCTTTCGAAGGTGCTCCAGCCTGTCTCCAAGCTCACCAGAGCAGCCAACGCGATTGCCGAAGGATATATGGATAAAACCATAGATATAAACGGAACCGATGAGATAGGAAACCTGGCCCGGTCTTTTGAACAGATGCAGGAGTCCCTTACCATAAAAATATCCCAACTGCGCAAGAGTGAATTCAAATACCGCAGTCTGATCCAATACGCCAACTCTGTTATCCTCCGCTGGGACAAGAAGGGCCGCGTTATTTTTCTCAATGACTTCGGACAGAAACTGTTCGGTTTTCGCCAGGAAGAAATTGTCGGCAAGAACGTGGTTGGCACCATAATTGCTGAAAAAGAGGCGACTGGCCGTGAACTGATTGAGATGGTTGACGATATTTTAAAAAAGCCTGGGCGTTATATTGTCAACGAAAATGAAAATGTATGTAGGGACGGACGGAGGGTCTGGCTCCAATGGAGCAACAATGCAATTATCGACGAGCAGGGTAATTTTCTTGAAATGCTCAGTGTGGGCATTGATATCACCGAAAAGAAAGCAACCGAAAAACTGCTCCATGAATCAGAAAACAGGTATCGCGCACTATTTGAATCGGCAAACGATGCCATCTTCATCCGTACCAGCGAAGGCATTTGCATTGACTGTAACAGAAAAGCCCAGGAACTCATCGGCTGCTCAAGAGAGGAGTTGATCGGTCACCCTCCGGAACATATAACTCCACTCACCCAGCCGGACGGGACTGATTCTCATCAACTGGCACAACAACTTATCAGCAAAGCTCTGGCCGGAGATCCCCAGACCTTAGAATGGCAGGTAAGAAGAACTGATGGAGGACTCCGGGATGTCATTGCCAAAATTAACTCTTTCACTGCCAATTCAAAAAAATATATTCAGGCCTATCTCTCTGATATCACCCGGCAGAAGAGGATGGAAACCGAGTTGCGGCAGGCGCAGAAAATGGAAGGAATTGGAACTCTTGCCGGGGGTATTGCTCATGACTTTAACAATATCCTCTCTGCCATAATCGGTTACACGGAACTTGCCCTGATGAAGACCGGCAATGATCCGGATCTGACCGAAGACCTGAAACAGGTAAGAAAAGCCTCGGAAAGGGCCAAGGAACTAGTCCGGCAGATACTGAGCTTTTCCAGAAAAGATAAACACGAAAAAACCATTCTTCAGGTTAACCTGATCGTCAAGGAAGCTTTAAAACTGATACGCTCCTCCATTCCTTCAACTATTGAAATTGTTCAGGATATATCAACCAGAGCTGCCGTGTTAACGGATCCGACCCAGATCCATCAGCTCATAATGAATCTGTGTACCAATGCCTACCAGGCGATGGTTGATACTGGGGGCAAGCTCTCTGTTTCAATGCATGAGATTTCTGTCAAACCAAATGATATCAGATATCCGGAACTGCCTGTGGGAAACTATGTCCATATAGAGGTAAGTGATACCGGATGCGGTATGGACCAAACGACCCTGGAAAAAATTTTTGACCCGTTCTTCACAACTAAAGAACATGGGCGGGGAACCGGGCTCGGTCTTGCAGTCGTTTATGATATCGTCCAGGGACACGAAGGAAAGATATCTGTCCGTAGTAAACCTGGTGTCGGAACGACGTTTGATGTTTTTCTTCCTGTTGCGCAGGAAAGATTGAAAAAAAACGATACATCGTTAAATCAGAACCTCCAGGTTGCAGGCAATGAACGAATCATGATCGTTGACGATGAGGAGGCGATACGGGAGTTGTTGCACGCGATACTTTCCAATGCAGGATATCAGGTTGAAGAGTTTGCAAATGGGAGAGAAGCATGGGAGGTTTTCCGACAATCCCCTGACGACTGGAGCCTGATTATAACCGATCAGACCATGCCGCAAATGACAGGAGAAGAATTGGCCGTCAACATAATGAAACTCCAGCCTGATATACCGATAATCCTCTGCACGGGCTACAGTGAAAGTATTAGTATTGAAAAAGCCCGGAAGCTTGGCATAAAATCCTATCTGTATAAACCATTATCCCTGAACGAACTGCTGGTCTCGGTACATAATATTCTGAACAAAAAACAGGAATCCGTCACCTGACAATATTTTCTGCCTTGGATACCGAAAAAATAACTTCTATTATTGATAGAGAGTAATTCTTCATTGTACCTGCACAGTATGATAAGGTTAATAGATGGAATAGTCCGGCAGGATACCCCATTTCATAAGTCCGGCTAACTGCAGAGCAGGGGGAAAACGTGCGCATCACCCAGCGCCCATTATTTTACTGGATTCTCAAACGGCACCGTCCAATGCAGTTTTTGCTGCTGGTCATTATTCTTGCCAGCCTCTTTTTCCGGGTCTTTCCCCTGGAAATGCAGAAAAGGATAGTCAACGAGGCAATCCACCTCAGGAATGAGCAGCTCCTGTTCCTCTACTGCGGCTTCTACATAGGGGCTGTCACCCTTGCCAGCCTTTTAAAGTACATTATCAATATCCTTCAGACTATCATCGGGCAAAAAATACTGGTGACAATGCGCAACGAATTGTATCACCACATTCTGCAGCTGCCCCTGCAATTCTACCGGAAAATGCAGCCCGGGACGGTCATTTCCGCCGTGACCGCCGAACTGAATGCCATAGGCTTTTTTCTTGGCGGCGCTCTTGCTATTCCCGTCACAAGTATCCTGACATTCCTGGTTTTTCTCGGATTCATGTTCAGCCTGAGCCCGCTGCTGACCATGCTCAGCATGTCGGTCTATCCTTTTGAACTGATCGTTATTCCATTGCTGCAGCGCCGCTATAACAGGTTCAACAAAAAACGGATCAAAAATACCCGGGCCATGGGGAATATTGTCAACGAGGCGATATCAGGCATCCATGAAGTGCACTCCAATTCCAGTTACGGACTGGAAGAAAAAAGGATGTCCTCGTATGTCAACACCCTTTACAGGATTTTGAAAAAACTTTTCATCGTTAAATACGGCATGAAGTTCGCCAACAATATGTTCCAGTCATTCGGCCCCTTCATCCTCTTTCTTGTCGGCGGGTATCTGGCGATTAACGGCGAATTTACCCTGGGCGCCCTGGTGGCATTCCTTTCTGCCTATGAAAAAGTCTACGACCCATGGCGTGAAATGCTTGAATATTACCAGGATTATCAGGATTCTTCGGTCCGCTATAAGCAGATCATGAACATATTTGACATGGAGCCCGAGCATCCACTTCTGCCGGAAGGAAGGGAAACGTACCGGCTGCAGGGCAACATTGAACTTAAGTCAACAGGTTTTTCCGTCGGATCGGTCAAACTTCTCGACCGGATAACAACCAAAATCCGGCCCCATGAACAGATCGCCCTGGTCGGTTTTTCCGGATCCGGCAAGTCAACCCTCGCCCTGCTCATTGCCCAGCTCTACAATGCCAACCAGGGATCGATCCTGCTGGACGGGAAAGAAATAAACACCCTGTCCAAGGCAGACATCAGCCGGAACATCACCATGATTGCCCAGCATCCATTTATCTTCACCGGCACTATCCGGGACAATCTGCTCTATTCGGTCCAGGCAGATTCCGGTGAAGATAAAGACCTGCCCGATCGTAATCGTCTCCTGATGATGATACGTGATGTCGGGCTGGAAGAAGATATCCTCCGCTTCGGCTTCAATATGATAATCCCCAGAGAAAGGGTCATGCCGCTGAGGGAAAAATTTCTCCACATGCGGCGCATCATCCAGGGGGAACTGGGTGATCAGTTCGCCAGGATTGTCGAGTTTTATGATCCTCACCATTTTCTCAACTATTGTTCGCTGCGGGACAATATCATCTTCGGCGACAGCCTGACCGGGGAATTAGACACCAGAAAACTTCCTGAAAACAAAGTGTTCATAGATTTCATCAGGGAAGAAAAACTGGAGCAGCCACTCATTGAACTGGGACTTGCCATTGCCCGGAAGACAGTCAATCTCCTCAAGGATATTGGCGAGGATGAATTCTTCTTCCAGGGAAGTCCCATGGAGGCTGATCAGCTGACCGTGTATACCAAACTACTTGATGATCTGGATGGCAATAAACCGCTGCCAAAACACCAAAAAGATATTCTCCTTCTGGCCCTGCGTTTTATACCCGGCAGACACACCATTGTCGATCTGCCGAAAGGACTTGATGACAGGATAGTCGGAGCCCGTCATCATTTTCTGCAACAGATTATGGGAGTCGATATCGACGCCTGTTTTAAATCCGCCAGTGAACTCAGGGAACAAGGTTCACTGATTCCTCTGCAACTCTTTGTGGAGCAGAAAGATTTCGTTGCCTTCTGTCCCACCGAATACCTCTACAGGCACACCCTGAAAGATAATATTCTTTTTGGCGGGACCATTAAGGATACCCAGGAAGTCGAACGGATGTATACGGTTGCCATGGAAGCTTTTGCCCGGGAAGGCCTTCTTGATGAAGTGCTTGATATCGGCCTCGACTTTGAAGTGGGCTCAAAAGGAGACCGCCTCTCCGGTGGGCAAAGACAGAAAGTTGCCATTGCCAGAGCCCTGCTGAAGGATACTCCGATCCTCATTATGGACGAGGCAACAGCCAGTCTCGACAATCAATCGCAGGCTATGATTCAGAAACTGATTGAAACCAGATACAAGGGCAATAAAACGATCATTGCTGTAATCCATCGGCTGGATATGACTCCTTCATACGACAGGATTCTTGTCCTGAAAGCAGGCGCAATGATAGAACAAGGCACCTATGACGAACTTATGGCCCGAAAAGGAGCGTTTTATGAACTCGTCCACAAACATTGAACACCCCGGCAACCAGGAACGAAGCAGCCTCGATCAAAAGCTGGAATTTTTGCAGCAGCTTCCTGTTTTCCGGGACACCCCGCTTGAAACAATCAGGCTTTATGCCTATCTTTCCGTTATAGAAAATTATGAAGCCGAAGAACCTGTTGTTGCCCAGGGGGAAGCATCAGACAGAATGTTTATAATCATGTCCGGCAAGGTCTCAATATGCGAAAACCATCACGGACGTGATTTTCACCTGCAGACGCTTTCAGCTGAAGGACTCAACTATTTTGGTGAACTGGCACTCCTGGCAGAATTTGACTGGTTTTTTACGGCTACAACAGAAACCAGGGTTTCTATGCTGACAATTACCAGAGAAGCCTTTCATAAAGTTATGGAAAAATATCCTGAACTGTTGCCGAAAACTGTTTCTCATATCATCAAATTACGTATTCAGAGTTTTATTGATCAGACGCACTATCTCCTTGATCACATCAAGGAGGAAGCTTGGCGAGAGTGCGTTAAAGGGAAATAAGAAAAAACTTTGAGGAGAACCGTCAATGAATCTGCACCGCATAATCCTGCTGCTCGGCACTGTTTTTCTGCTGGCTGCCCATATTTCGCTTGCCGACGACAATGTTCCTCATGAGATAAACGGATTCCGCCTGGGAGCCACCATCGACGAGTATGAATTCATCAGCTACCGCAATTATCTCAAAGAGGTGATCATTGAGGATATAGGTGGATTTCGCAAAGGTGAAATCTCATATGGTGTTTGTGACAGACCCGGAGAAATTGTAAGGATCAAAATGAAATACAAGGATTCAAGCCGAAAATTTTACAATCAACTCCTCACGCGCTACAAAGAAAAATTCGGCAAGCCTGACGAATTCACCGGAGACGCTTTCGGCATTGTCCTGGAATGGAAATGGCGCTTCACCGACAAAAATAACAATTTCATCATCCTGAGCCTGCAGCATAATCTTAAAAACATAGACGAGAATATCGGCAACATGGCCAAGCTCTCTATGCCGGACCGGATCAAAGCAGAACGTGAGTGCTTTAACAAGCAATGCGAAACAAAAAAACAGGAATGTCCGATCAGTATGCAGAGCGCGGACTGGGAAAATATGATCCCCCGCTGACCTATGCCGGCATCCGAAGAACTATGGCAGGAGATAGCATGGGACGGGATTGCCTTGCAGCTGCCGCGCATCTGGCAGCCCACAGTAATTCATAAATCATACCTGTTTTTCGAACAGGATGGTCAGCCTGTTTTTGCCATAAAATGGGAGCAGGTCCGTGGCCGCTTCTCTGCCGAACGCATTCTGAATCGTTTGCAGGATTCACTTAAGCCCTTAAAGTCCGTCCTGTCTCCCTGGGACGTACAAGCCGAACTGCCGGAAATATCGAGGGACTATTTAATAACCGGTTTTCAATGTCAGCATGAATTTGAAACAAGCCTGGGTATTCTGCTCTTCTGCCCTCACTGCAGAAGGGCAACCCTGTTCCAGTTGTACCTGACAGACCCCCGGAACAGGCAAATATTACATGATATCCTGCAGACCTTTATCGACCATCATGAAAATTTTGAGCAAACATGGTCCATGTACGACATCAGGGCACAGCTTCCGGTTCAAGCCGAACTGAAATCCCATGAATTTCTGGTCGGCCGATTTACCCTCTCTTTTGCTTTAAAAACCAAAACCATCGATCTTTACCGGTTCAAACCTGCCGCTGCAATCCTTAAAAATCAAAGTCTTCAGGAATTCGGTGCAGCGCTGGCAGGGGAAGCGATCCGGGTGGACAGTAATAGTGACCGGGATGCAAAATGGGAATATACAGCGTCCGGTCTTGATCGTCTTGCGGTGATGTTTCATCGAAAACCGGCCTGGATTTGGCTGCAGGTCCGGGTAATAAAGGATAAAAATACCATTCTCGCCGTAAAGGGCACTGGTAATAAAACCATGGACAGGAAGCTCATGGAACAAATTGCCGGGAATTTTACTGTGACGGAAACCTCTTAAATTTGCTGAAGGAAACTCAGCCAATGGTCGTGTCAAAAAAAACCGGGAAAGCCTTACAGACGAATCCGAGTCATTCGCGGCATCATGCCCTGGAATGCATCCCGGTAAAAAACCCTGAGGTATCCGATGAAGCCGATGCCAATGGAGATATTCGCCTCATCTATCACGTTCAGGTCCAGCCATGGTTTCAGGGTGTATTAAAAAAAATTACCAGAAACAGAAGTACGGTAATCAAGCGAACGCTGCAGCTTGACGCTCTTGGCACATCTGTCTGGCAGATGATTGACGGCAGAAAAAGTGCCGGAAAAATCATTGATGAATTTCAGGCGGAACACCAGTTAAACCGGAGGGAAGCAGAAATTTCCGTTACCGCCTTTTTCAAGGAACTTGGCAAAAGAGGATTGCTGGCCATGCGGGAGGAGAAATAAACTGTTCCTCCTTTATTCTCATGAGGAAAGGCGCTTTTTAATCGCCTGAAGATCAATCCAGGTTGCCTTCTTCATTTCCTTGTTTTGCAGAAGAAACCGCGGATGGTACGTGGGAACAACGAAAATCTGGCGGTCTGGCTGATAACGATACCTGGCAAACTTCCCGCGCTGACGGGCCAGCGGATCGGAGCTGCCGGTAAGCATCCTGGCTGCGGTTTCCCCCATGGCACAGATAATTCTGGGGCGGATGAGGGAGATTTCCCTTTCCAGAAAAGAAAAACAACTTTTCTCGCTCAACCTGTCCGGAGGTGCTTTTCCGCCCGGACAGCATTTCAGACAATTGGTCACATAGATATCTTCGGGTTTGAGATCGATTGCCGCCATCATTTTCCACAGCATGACATCTTCATCCGGGCCAAAAAAAATCTTCTGCGAAAAATTTTCCTTTCCCTGTTGCGACCAGTCTCCAACCACCATCAGGGAGCTTGCCGGATTTCCATCACCAAAAACGCTGCCCAGTTTTTCCTGAGAGAGGTGGCAAAGTGAACATCCGGCGATTTCCCGGCGGAGAAATACATGATTTTCACTGTCATCAACTTCTCGGTCCTCAAAGTGGGCATTGCGTTCGTCTTTCCGGGCGGATAACGACATGCCGTTTAAGGCACCCCTATTGCTTTCTGTCAGTTGAAAAAAACGTTGCAGATCGCTGTTTGCCGGATACCCGCCTATCCCTAAAATATCATGGAATTTGAGCTGGCTTTGAAGGGCTGCAACGAGCTGCTCTCTTGTTATAGGGCCGTTTTCTTCTGAATTTTTTACTGACAAATCAAACCTTCATGCTTACATATAAAACGGAATCGGAAATGTTATTAGACGCATAACAATATTTATATAATAAATCTTTTTTCAAAGGATCCACAATGCCTATTTATGAGTTCGTCTGCAAGGATTGCAAAGAACATTTTGAGGTGCTTACAACCTCTTCATCCCCGAATGCGATCAAGTGCAAAAAATGCGGGAGCCTGAACGTCAAAAAAACAATTTCAGCCTCAAGCTTCCGCATGGGTCACGGGGGAACTTCCATTCCCTCCGGCGCACTTTCCGGATGTTCACCCAAGTCTGGTTTCTCCTGAGCTTGACCCCGGAAACCCGTGCGGTTTCCATAACAACCGGCTATTTCTTTTTACGGGATGGCTTGTACTCATACACCGTCTCGTTTTCCTTGAGCATGCCGTATTTCCGGCGGGCAAGTTCCTGGAGATAGGAATCATCTTTTTGCAACCTTTCGATTTCCTTGCTCAGTTCGGCATTTCGCTCCGCCAGGGATTTGTTTTCCCGGGCCAGGGTTTCCACCTGGTTATGCAGCCTCTGGTAATGAAGAAAACCCCAGTCCGGAGCAAAGATAAGCCAAAATATTCCGGCTATTGCCAGCAAAAGGATCACACGCTTTACCAGGCGTCGTTCCAATATTGTCAAACCACTTTGTTTTCTGTGGACCATTTTCAGTGTAGAAAGGAATATGTCCGTAAATAATATGAAACAACCAGAACACTCTGCAATCTGTCTGGTCAGCGCTTGTCTTGTCGGGCTCTGCACCCGTTACGATGCCAAAATCAAAAAAAATGCCTCCTGCCTGGGGCAGTTGAAAGAAGTTCATTGGATTCCAGTCTGCCCGGAGCAACTCGGCGGGTTGTCCACCCCAAGAAGCGCTGCAGACCTAGTCGGGGGAGACGGCTTTGCGGTACTCGCCGGTAGAGCCCTGGTCATCACCCAATCAGGACTGGATGTGACTTCCCAGTTTATAAATGGGGCACAACAATGCCTGGCTATTGCCCAGGAACAGAATATTACAACAGCCCTCCTCAAATCGAGAAGCCCTTCGTGCGGTCTTTCCCCGCAAACAGGGGTTACAGCTGCGCTCTTACAGCAGCATGGTATCAAGATAATCGAATTCTAAAAAACCGGCAAAAGACACATTCCAGCAGCACAAGCTCAATAGAAATCGGATGATCCTGTTTATTTTTCCTTTGTTATATCCGGCTGCCGAACCAGAGCATCGGTCCTTTTTTCATCAATTTTAAACACCCGGATAACCAGAATACCAGTCTCGTACAACAGGTACAGCGGACCTCCCATAAGCGCCATATTCACAATATCTGGTGTGGGCGTCAACAGGGCGGCCAAAATCGCTATTACCAGAATGGCATACCGCCTGTTTTTCTCAAATACTTTTCTGGATACCCCGACCCCGGCACTAAAAACCATAAAAACCGGCAGCTCGAAAATAACCCCGAAAGCCAAAATAAAAATCGTCACAAAATTAACGAATCGACCAACCGAAATGACGGCCTTCAATTCCTCGGACTGAAATCCGAGAAGAAAACTGACCCCATAAGGCAAAGTGACCATATAACAGAAGGTCGTTCCGGCATAAAATAGAAAACAGGTGGCAAAAACAAACCAGAAGAGCTTCCTGCCCGTCACCCCGAAAGGACGGCCAAGTCCCTTCCAGACGACGTACATGATTAATGGCATGAGGATGTATAAGGCCCCGAAAAAAGCCAGCTTGACATGTGCCAGGAAAGGACCGGCCACGGAAAAAAAATAAAGTTTTTCGTTCAGATGCTCCTGAAACATGAGCAGCAGATTGCCGGACATGAGGAAAAGACCAATTGTCAGGGCAATGACGGAGATCCCCAGATACCGTATCGACCGGCGAAGTTCCGCCAGAAATATGGCAATGTATTTATATGTTTCCAATGAAATCTGATTGTCGATTATGAATTAAAGCATGCGTATAGTTTTGCATTGCGTGACATTAGCAGACAGGTGCTTGAAAATCAATTGATTAGAAGTTGCTTTCCTCCTGCCGCCGTGATAGAAAATCAAACAGTTTGCAAACACCAAGTAAAGGACCATCTAAGAATCAAAAACTATGTTAGAATTCCGATTTATCCGTGAAAATATCGATCTGGTTCGTGAAAAAACCCGTCAGCGGGGTATTGACCCGGTACTTATTGACCGTTTTACCGAAACCGATTCCCGGCGTCTGGACCTGCTCAACGAGACAGAAAACCTCAAGAACAAACGCAACAGAGCCTCAAGAGATATTGCCGAGTTGAAAAAAAAGGGGGACAGCACCGAAGCAGAGCCCCTGATTAACGAAATGCGGGATGTTTCGGCGCGCATCAAGGAATTGGACAGCGAACTTGCCGAGGTGCAGGAGCAGTTGAATGATATTGTCATGTCCATCCCCAACCTGTGCGACGATTCGGTCCCTCAGGGGCTTGATGACAGCGATAATGTCGAGGTCAGGAAATGGGGTGAAATTCCTGAATTGCCCTTTACGCCGAAACCGCACTGGGAAATCGGGGAACAACTCGACATCCTTGACTTCGAAACCTCTGCCAAGCTTGCCGGTGCAAGGTTTGCGCTTTTAAAAGGATTCGGGGCACGTCTATCCAGGGCATTGGTCAATTTTTTCCTGGACCTCCATACCCAGAAACATGGATACCGTGAAGTGCTTCCGCCTTTCATGGTGAACTCAAAGACCATGACCGGAACAGGACAGCTTCCTAAATTCGCGGAGGATCTTTTCAAAATTGATAATTGGGATCTTTGGCTTATTCCGACCGCGGAAGTACCGGTTACCAATATACACAGCGGAGAAACCCTCTCCGAAGAACAGCTGCCGATCCTCTACACCGCATATACCCCCTGTTTCCGTTCAGAGGCAGGCTCCTACGGCAAGGATACCAGGGGACTCATCAGGCAGCACCAGTTCGAAAAGGTTGAACTTGTCAAGTTCACCACCCCCGATACATCAAGCCGGGAGCTTGAATCCCTCCTGACCGATGCCGAAGAAGTCCTGCAGCTTTTAAAACTTCCTTACCGTGTTGTCACCCTCTGCAGCGGTGACCTGGGATTTTCAGCAACAAAGACATACGATATTGAAGTCTGGCTCCCGGGACAAAACACCTACCGGGAGATCTCCTCATGCTCTAATTTCCTGGATTTTCAGGCAAGGCGAATGGGAATCAGGTATCGGCCCGAGGGCGGGAAGAAAACAAGACTGGTTCATACCCTGAATGGAAGCGGACTGGCGGTCGGCAGGACTTTGCTCGCTGTATTGGAAAATTACCAGCAGGAAGACGGCACTGTCACCATTCCAGAGGTATTGCAACCGTACTTTGCAAACCGATTCTGATTTGCCTGTACATGGATAAAAAAAAGCCATCATGTTCAATTGAACATGATGGCCTCCCTTCAGATTAGCTCTTCAGTTACTCAATTTACAAATACTCTTACCGGCGTTCCTTTGCAAATTTATTAGAATATATCTTCTATTAAAATAATAATGAAACTATGGGCAGAAGTAAATAGAATTAATTATTATTTTCATCGCGACTATAATTTTTATCACCGACTCTGGCCACGCAGGTCTCCGCAATCTGATGCGGCACAAATGATCGACGCCAGGAACCGGTCATAATTTAAAAGGGATCAGGCAAAGCCTCAACATCCTGCCGCATTCTTGCAATATCCTGCTCCTCCAGCACCAGATCCCCGGCCGCCGCATTTTCTCTGCTGTGTTCCGTTTTTCTTGCTCCGCATAGGACGACCGTAATACCGGGCTGATCAACAGTCCAGGCGATGACCAATTGCGCCAGACTGCATTGGTATTTTTCAGTCAGGTCATTCCAGCCGTTAAGCACATCCAGAACCCTCCGCCTGCTCGGCGGTGAAAACCAGGGGATGTTGTTTCTGTATTCCCCGGGTCCGAAATTCCGATCCATCCCTATTTTGCCGGTAAGCAGCCCTTGCTCCAGGGGAGAATAAACAAGGGTAGTGATATCTTGCTTCATACAGTACGGCACCAGATCCCTTTCAATCTGCCGGTCGAGCATACTGTAACGCGGCTGGATGGCATCAAGTACACCGACATTCTGATACTCCCTGATCTGGTTGACGTCGACATTGGAGGCACCGATTGCCCGAATTTTTCCTTCATCCTTGAGCTGCAGCAGACATTCCATGGTTTCTGCAATCGGATCGTAATGGGGTTCGGGAGACTGCCAATGTGTCTGATAGAGGTCTATGTAATCGGTATTCAGCCGACGAAGGCTGTCTTCAAGTTCCCGACGGATGGCTTGCGGTCGAAGCCACCTGTGTACTGCATATCCTTCAAGTTCAAAAAACAACGGCCCCTGGTCATCGTGCCACCACAAGCCGCACTTGGTTGCCAGCACAACCTTATCACGCCTTCCTTTTATCGCCTTGCCGACTACCTCTTCACTTCTACCCCAGCCGTAAACAGGGGCCGTATCAATCATGGTAACCCCTTCATCAACAGCCGCATGAATCGCTTTGATTGATTCATTGTCGTCTGTCTCGCCCCACCAGGGACCTCCGCCAATAGCCCATGCTCCAAAGGCAATGACAGAGGCATCAATGTCTGTCGTGCCTATTCTACGTGTTCTCATAAACTCTTCCTCCACTCATGTAAGTTGCTGACCGCTCTAACCATCATACACAAAGGTTGAACTGAATAAAAACTGCTGAAAAATGCTCCGCCATATCCTCGTAGCTTGCAACTTATTGATTCAGCCCTAAAATAGAATAAGATATGTTTGATTGTATCGTTTCCCATACGTAATTCAAGAGGTGATATATGAATCATCATGCACCACAACTCTTCATTCGGTTGCTTATCATTACGTTATGCCTGGCCCTGACTGCCGGTTGTGCAGGCACTGGACGGTACACAAAAACTCCCAAGGTTAGTCTTGCCGATATACAGATACAGGAAATAAAAACCCTTGAAACAGCTTTTCAGATCGAACTGAGACTCCTCAATCCCAATGACATCCCCCTGGAAGTAAGCGGTATGGAGTGTGACCTGAAAATCGACGGAAAGGATTTTGCCGCAGGAGTAACAGGAGATCATCACGTCATCCCGGCCTATGGTTCGGCTATTATCCCGGTTACCGTTTATGCCTCGGTCCTGGATATGGTGTCTTCGGTTATCTCTCTTGTGCAGGGCTCAAGCGTCAAAACAAACACACCTGAATCTCTTCGTTATGAACTTTCCGGCCACATCCGTTTAGGCGGAAAAAATGTGATGAAGAAAACTGTACCTTTTGACACAAAGGGTGAGCTTTCGCTTGTCGGTATACGGTAACAAAAAATTACTCCCTCCACCCAAGTTTTATAGCCATAGGAGTAACGTATTTTCGCAGATAACCTCAAGTTGGGAAAGATTGTTATTTGGTTGAGGTTTGCGGTGGCAACAACAAATCCAAACCTACTTAATGATTGGGGCTGTCCTTAGTATTTTTCTTTTGTGTAAAATTTTTTCTATTTGTTGTTTGTTAAACTCATCATTGGGTTTTGCATATTTATAAACAATGCAATCTTGGCATACGTAGCAATCAAATCTAAAATCATCTATTTTTCGTGCTAATTGCCAGCATGAAGTTTCCTCAAATGTTTGCGCAGAATACTCCTGAAGAACATTACACTGAACATGATTTAAAAAAAATAAATTATCTATAAACATATTTCTTCACCCTTGTTCAATTCCCAAATTCATTTGTATGAATTAGACGTGCTCATACCAAAGGAAATGCTTTTTCTGTTCATGTTTGATAGCGATTTCCCGCCACCCTTCCAACCATAAGTCATGTGCGCTGCCCCTGTTAGTATGGGGATAGGGATTCAAAACAAATGGGTCTTTGTCCGGATGAAATGCCCGCTTACCTTCTGCCTTAAATTGTTCCTTGATACACATTGTTCCCCCTTTATATTTTCTCATCTCCAAACTAAATAAACTGTCGTCATTAATGGGCATTAACATGATTAACTTTATAGTCAATCACCCTTTATACAGAGTATCTATGCCTGCCAGCTCTTGACAGGATTTTTGTTAAGGGATCAAATCAAAAGGAAGGTTGTTCGAATGACAGAATCTACAAAAGAAGGTTCCGAGATATGCCTGTGTAAAGACATGCCGTTAGGGGTTCTGGAGGACAATAGAGCCAGAGAAGGGACAACATGAAAAACAGGTCCATGCACTGGTGCAGGGAGCATATGAATTACATCCCTTCCGGAAGATGAATTTACGTATTGTATGTGTTCGTCAATACAGTTTGCGTAAGATGAATTATCAACCTTTATTGCAGCAGTTTCAACATGCAAAGAATGACTTGAATCGTGCTCGTAATAAGGCGGTTCAACAATAATATTATAGCTTTGAGGGTAGTTGCATTCGTGCAGTTGTAAATGAGATTTGGTGATGCTTTTACCTGTAAGTTCTATACATACCACATGGAATATAGAAAACTGCAGAAGACTAAAACAGAGCAAGAAAATGAAAGATTTTACAAAAAAATCAAAGCAGGGCAGAAGAATTTTCCTTGGAACTTTCGAACGAGTAGAAATCAGGCTTGCAGAATATAAAGAACTGAACAGTATCGGCAAACGAAACTTTCTTGATGACATCAAACTGCAATTTAAAATAGCTTAAAATGAATTTTTTAGACCTATCACATTAACTTGTATATTTAAATTTATACTATAATAATAATAAAAAACTGTCAATATGTACCCAATAAAATGAGCGGTTGAAATCAATTCGCACTGGTAACCTCAACTTTTTTAGTTGAGGTCACAATTGAATATTTATCGTAATAACCTACAGTTTTGCCAAATAAAACCCCCTGCTGATTTCTCGGAGGGGGAAACTAAAGATACTCGCAGGCAATCTCTTAGTTGACTATCCGCAGAAGAAAAAAGTCTTGTTAACAGGAAGTATACAATACTGGCGTATCGGTTTTGAGCGCGTTACTTCAATGAGAGCTCAATCAGCCTGTCCAGCAGGGCGGAAAAACTCAAACCAAACTCCCGGGCAGCCTGGGGCAGCAGGCTGGTCGGGGTCATTCCCGGTATCGTGTTGGTCTCCAGGATATAGATGTCCTCTCCCCTGACGATCATGTCCGACCTGCTGTAACCCCGCAACTGTAATGCACGGTGGGCTGTCAAACCGTACTCCTGAGCCTTCTCTTTGATCTGATCGCTGACCTCTGCCGGGCAAACCTCCCGGGTGGCCCCAGGTTTATATTTTGCTTCGTAATCAAAAAAATCGTATTGTTCACCAGGAATAATTTCCACCAGAGGAAGTGCCTGAAGATCATCGTTTCCGATAACACCTACCGTAATTTCCCTGCCGCTGATGAACTCCTCCACCATGACCGAGCTGTCATGTTCAAAGGCTTTTGCCAGGGCAGCTGAAAGAGTGCCCGCTTCCCGGACAATCGACATGCCGATGCTGGATCCCTGGCGTACCGGCTTTATGACCATGGGCAGTCGCAGGCTGTCCAGAAGACGCTGTGGATTGTTTATATCATCACGTTCCGCCATCTCCCATTCCGCAACCGGCAGCCCATGCAGGCGGTACAATGTTTTGGCCAGGTTCTTGTCCATGGCAAGGGCACTGCCGAGTACTCCGGCTCCCTGGTAGGGTATATTTAAAAGTTCAAGAAAACCCTGCATCGTCCCGTCTTCGCCATGGATGCCGTGCAGCAGGATAAATGCGACGTCAATCCGGTCGGCATCGGCGGCAAGCAAGGCAAGGTCTGTTGCCGGATCGTAGCGCACCACTTCGTATTTTTCCTGATCAAGTGCTTTTTGAACTTCCAGCGCC
>Ga0224507_10000403_pt1 | contig 16970 bp, 17 predicted proteins | sample SF_Jan12_sed_USG_3_FD_170159 | JGI IMG/M metagenome (GOLD analysis project Ga0224507, IMG submission 170159) | Sediment microbial communities from San Francisco Bay, California, United States - SF_Jan12_sed_USGS_13 | ecosystem: Environmental > Aquatic > Marine > Sediment | place: USA... | reverse complement strand
GAACCGGCACGACCCTTCGTTTCAAGCCGAGCTCCGGCACGTTCACCAACATCGAGTTTCATTACGACATACTCGCGCGACGGCTGCGGGAGCTTTCATTCCTGAACTCAGGCGTGCGAATTCGCCTGGTTGACGAGCGAGACGACAAGGAAGAGGTCTTTGAATACCAGGGTGGCATCCACGCATTCGTCGAACACCTTAATCGCAACAAGACGCCCGTGCATGCCACGGTATTTCATTTTACAACCATGAAAGACGGTGTCGCTGTCGAGGCGGCCCTGCAGTGGAATGACGGCTACCAGGAAAACATGTTCTGTTACACGAACAACATTCCGCAGCGCGACGGCGGCACCCACCTGGCGGGCTTTCGGAGCGCGCTTACGCGAACGCTGAACAGCTATATCGAGAAACTGCCCAGCACCCGGAAGGAAAAATACACGCCGAGCGGTGACGACGCCCGCGAGGGCCTGACCGCGGTCCTGTCGGTGAAGGTGCCGGACCCCAAGTTCTCTTCACAGACCAAGGACAAATTAGTTTCATCTGAAATTAAAGGCGTCGTTGAACAGGCGATGGCCGGCAAGCTCGAAGAATACCTGCTCGAACATCCGCAGGATGCCAAAGCCATCGTGTCGAAGATTGTCGACGCCTCCCGGGCCAGGGAGGCGGCCCGCAAAGCGCGAGAAATGACGCGTCGCAAGGGCGCGCTCGATATAGCCGGCCTGCCCGGCAAGCTTGCTGACTGCCAGGAGAAAGACCCCGCGCTTTCAGAGCTGTTCCTGGTGGAGGGCGACTCGGCCGGTGGCTCTGCGAAACAGGGTCGCGACAGGCGCACCCAGGCGATCCTTCCGCTAAAAGGAAAAATACTCAACGTCGAAAAAGCACGCTTCGACAAAATGCTTTCTTCCGCGGAAGTAGGGACGCTTATAACGGCGCTCGGCTGCGGCATCGGTCGCGACGACTTTGACCCCGACAAGTTGCGCTACCACCGCGTCATTATCATGACCGACGCAGACGTCGACGGCTCGCACATCCGCACCCTGTTGCTGACGTTTTTCTACCGACAGATGCACGAGCTCATCGAGCGTGGCCACATCTACATCGCGCAACCGCCGCTGTACAAGATCAAGCGCGGCAAACAGGAGGTCTACGTCAAGGACGATGCAGAACTGAACGCGCACCTGCTCAACGCCGCTATGGATAACGCCGCGCTGCATGTCAACAGCGAAGCGCCGCCGCTGTCCGGAGTCGGTCTCGAATCCCTCGCGCAGGAATACATTGCCGTAGAGAACATAATTGCGCGCCTGTCCAAACGTTACGATGAGGTTGTGTTGCGCACGATGAGCCGGCTTCCGGCCATTACGAACGAGTTGGCGGACGACCTCGATGCGCTTGCATCCTGGGCGGAGAAGCTGAGCGTTGCGTTGCCGAAGCACAGCGGCGACCGCGCAGAAAACGGCAATGGTGGCAGCTACTCGGCCACGCTTGATCGTGGCGATGAAGACGGCGAGAGCGTTCGCATTGCTATTACCAAGGTGCAACATGGCGTGGGCAGCACGCGTTACCTGCCGCGCGAGTTTTTCGGCACCAATGAGTATCGTCACATCACGGCGCTGGCGGAAAAATTGAGCGACCTGTTGTCGGAAGGCGCGATCGTCAGGCGTGGTGATCGTGAGGCGCCGGTTGAGTCGTTCGCCGAAGCCGTAGAGTGGCTGATGAGTGAGGCGCGGCGTGGCCAGTCCATCCAGCGCTATAAAGGTCTCGGCGAAATGAACCCCGACCAGCTCTGGGACACAACGGTCAACCCGGAGACACGCCGCTTGATGCAGGTAAAGATTGAAGATGCCGTCAAGGCTGACGAGATATTTACGACACTGATGGGCGACCAGGTAGAGCCGCGCCGCGAGTTCATAGAGAAGAACGCGCTGACGGTAGAAAACCTCGACATATGATCGCAAACCGCCTGCTCGTTCACGCGGTATTCCTGGCCCTTGCGCCGATCATCGTTGCCTGGTTCGGAATGTCTGTTCCTGCCGCCATACTCGTTGTCTTGTTACTCTTGCTGTGGCGCTGGATCGTTGTCTTAAGCGGCTTCGCCGCTCCGGAAAAAACACCGGAGCTGATTCTTGCGACGATTTCTGCAAGCCACTTTGTCGAGAAAGTTCGCTGGAGCATGGATCGCCTCGGACTTGCATACGTCGAGCAAACCTCAGGGGGAACGTTGGGCGCGTTCTTTCGCGGACGAACCGTGCCGCAGCTCAAGGTGCGCACCGGCGCAGTCCAGTCAAGCATCGGCAACTCGGCCGAAATCCTGCGGTATCTGTGGGGCCGTTACGCGTTCGAAGACCCGGACGCGGCCGCCTTTCTTGAGCCGACCAAAGAGCGAGTCGAACTCGAAACGCGGCTCGATCGCTACGGCGTCAATCTCCAGGTCTGGGTGTACTACCACCTGTTGAACGATCGCGAACTTACGCTACATGTATGGGGCGCTGATAATCCCGCAACACCGTTTTGGCAACGACCGACCTTGAAGTTGTTGTTCCCTGTACTTCGGTTTCTGATCCGGAAGTCGTTTCGAATTACGGACGAAAATTATGCGCGCGCCGTCGCGCGAATCGAGGAACTGCTCGACGAAGCCAATGACTGGTTGCAAGACGGGCGCAAGTCCTTGCTTGGCGGCGACGTCCTCAACTACACGGACATCACATTCGCCGCCATGACCGGATTGTGGCTGCAGCCAGCCGCCTATGGCGGCGGTAAAGCCGATGCGGTTCGGCTCGAGCGCGACAGGGCGCCGGCCGGCATGCAGAAGGACATCGAAGTCTGGCAGTCCGGTTACGCTCGCGTCGCCGAATTTGTCGAACGGCTGTACGCAGAAGAACGAAAGCACCCTGTTGCAGGTCCAAGCATCAAGGAGGGGAAAACATGAAACGATTAATGCTGGCCCTGATATTTACGGCACTGGCGGGATGCGCTGCCCAGTCGGGCCCAGGAGTGGATGACGCAATAGAAGATTTTATTGCGGTGTCCGGGCTCGAGGAGATGGATAGCATAAGAACGCGGGACCAGTTTGGCACCTCCCAACTTACGGAACGCTACGTTATTTTGAGAACCCGTAAAGACGTTTACCTGGTTCAATTTCAGCGATGCCCCCCCAAGTTCAACAACAACGACGTGACGCCCGACATACGTTTTGACACAAACGTGCTGCGATCACGTTTCGATACGATACGCGGATGCCGTATCAAGAAGATTTTTGCGATCGATGAAGCCGGCGCCGAGGAATTGAAGATGCTCGCTGAAGCGCCAGGCGCGGAACGCGACTAGAGGAAAGCCGCGAGCAACTAATTATCGGCGCCGCTTGCGGTCTTCGTGTCTTGGTACGCGGCGCTGATTTCGTGCATCTTGCCTTCGATCCACGCTTGCACGATCAGGTTCGTTTCCTTGGGTGACTGCGCCGATGCGTCAATGGGCGGCCCAATACAAAACCGGACCGTCCCCGGGTGTAGCGAAAACTCCCGGCGCCGCCAGACGTCATCGGCATTGTGTGCAACCGGAACGATTTGCACGCCGGCTTCTTGCGCCAGGGCCGCGCCGCTGATGCCGTAGGTGCGCGTCTGACCCCTGGGCACGCGCGTACCCTCCGGAAAAATGGTGACCCAAATGCCTGCGGCGAGCCGCTGTTTGCCTTTCTCGATGACCTGTTTAACGGCGGACCGCCCCTTGCCACGATTGATGGCGATCGGGTTGAGAACGAGGCCGATGGCCCAGCCGACGATGGGCACCCACAACAGTTCGCGTTTCACGACCCATGCCGTTGGCGGAAAGATCGGCACGTGCCCATAGGTCTCGAGGATCGTCGTGTGCTTGATCATGATGACGCTGGGTGACGCCGGAATGTTTTCGGTGCCTTCGACAATGACCTTCATGCCGCACAGAAAATCGCCGGCCCAAACCAGGACACGACAGCCGTGAACAAGCACGAAGCGTCGCCAGCCGGCCGGCGCCCAGAACAACAGCAGCAAAATGATGGCAATAGTCGACGATCCAAGCACACCGAAAAGCAGGCCCAGCAGAGAGCGAAACCAGCGAATCATTCCGTCACTCCCGCAACAATGCCGAAGCGGCCGCAGCGAGATCATCGAATACTTCCGTTGCGGCCAACTCGCCGTCGAGTGCCCGCTCGGTCACCCGGCCGTTTCCGGTGCGAACCAGAACGGGGCGCGCGCCGGCGCGAGCGGCAGCCTGAAGATCGCGCAGCGAGTCTCCGATAACAGGGACGCCGGCAAGATCGCTTCGATAGTGGCGGGCGAGGCGCAGCAGGAGGCCGGGTTCAGGTTTGCGGCAGTCGCAGCCGTCGCCGGGGCCGTGCGGGCAAACGGCAATGCGGTCGATGTGGCCACCTTCGGCCGAAACGAGCTTGCGCAGTTTGCGATGCATCGCGCGAAGCGCGTTGCGATCGAAGCGCCCCCGCGCAAGACCGGACTGATTGCTGGCGACGGCCACGGTATAGCCGGCGCGACTGAGGGCCGCGATCGCCGTAATGCTGCCCTGGAGCGGGATCCATTCGGCCGCGGACTTCACGAAATCACTGGAATCGCGGTTGATCACACCGTCCCGGTCGAGAATGACAAGGCCTCTCCTGCCCAGGCGACGCCCCATCGTTAACCCAGCGATAGCCGAGAAATGTCGGCAACGTCGAGAAAAAGTGCTCGAATGTCGCCTAAAAGTGCCAAACGGTTGTTCTTGACGGCTTCATCGTCAGCCATCACCATGACCTCGTCGAAGAAGTGATCGACCGGCTCCTTCAGGTCTGCCAGCGTGTTCAGGGCTTCGGCGTAACTGCGGACCTTTATCATGGGCGCGACTTTTTCACGGGCATTCTCGAGGGCGTTGAACAGGGCTTGCTCTGCCTCGTGTTGCAGCAACTTCTTCTTGATTTTCAGGCCATCCGGGTTGCCCGCTTTTCTCAGGATGTTCGCGATACGTTTGTTCGCGGCCGACAGGCTTTCGGCCTGTTCGAGGCGGGCGAAGGTCTGCACGGCAGCGAGGCGCCGATCGAAGTCGAGCAGCGACTCGGGCTCGCGCACCATGACGGCGTCGAAGGTTTCCACGGCGAGTCCGGCGTCACGATCGAGGAAGTAGCGCCGCAAGCGATCGCTGATAAAGGCGTACAAGTCCGCCGCAAGCACGTCATTCTCTATCTTGCCTTTGGGCTGTTGCTCGACAGCCGCGGTAATGAGCGCTTTAAGGTCGATATCGACTCCGCATTCGATCAGGATCCGGACGACGCCAAGTGCTGCGCGACGCAGCCCGAAAGGGTCTCGATTGCCGCTCGGTGTTTTGCCGATCGAAAAAACGCCGGCCAGCGTATCGAGCTTGTCGGCCACGGCGAGCAGCTGGCCGAGCGCCGTGATCGGCAAGTCATCGCCGGCAAAGCGCGGGCGGTAGTGTTCGCCGATCGCCTCGGCAACGACCTCCGGTTCACCGTCGGCGAGCGCATAGTAGCGGCCCATCGTGCCCTGTAACTCCGGAAACTCGCCGACCATGCCGCTTAACAGATCGCATTTCGCAAGCTCGGCCGCGCGCTCGGCCTGGCCTTTGTCGTGCTCGAGCGTTGCGGCGAGCCAGCCAGCCAATGCACCAGTGCGGCGGCTCTTGTCATGAAGGCTGCCGAGCCCGCGCTGGTAAATGACGTCGCGCAAGCCGGCATTTCGGCTGCTCAAGGTCTGGCGACGGTCGCTGTCCCAGAAAAACGCGGCATCGGCCAGGCGCGGCCGAATAACTCGTTCGTTGCCATCGCGCACCTGGTCGGGGTCCTTGCTGTCGAGATTGGCAACGGTGATGAAGCGCGGTAAAAGTGCGCCTTTGTCATCGGCAACCGGGAAGTACCGCTGATGGCTTGTCAGTGTCGAGATGACCACTTCGCGAGGGAGCGCGAGATACTGTTCATCGAAGCGCCCGAGTATCGGAACCGGCCATTCGACAAGCGCGGCAACTTCGTCGTAAAGAGACTCGCCGTCGACAACATGCCCACCGGCATCGGCTGCCGCGGCGTTGACGCCGTCCCGGATCATCTCCCGCCGGCGCTCGAAGTCGGCGATGACGTGACCCTTTTTTTCGAGCGTACTGAGATAGGTCTTCGGTGTCGAAATGACAATCGGCCCCGATGAATGAAAGCGATGACCGCGCGTGATATTGCCCGACGCTGTTTCCATGATGGGCGTTTCAATGACGTCCTCGCCATGCAGCATCACGATCCAGTGAACCGGGCGCACGAACTCGGCGTCGCCGGCGCCCCAGCGCATGCGACGCGGAATGGGCAGCAAGGCCAGGGTGTTCTCAATCAAAACCGGCATCAGGTCGGCAGCCGCACCGCCTTTCTGCACAGCGTCAAAAGCCAGCCATTCGCCTTTGTCGGTCTTGTTTGTTCCAAGGTCCGAGACACTCACGCCGCATTTTTTTGCGAACGCTTCGGCGGCCGCTGTGGGTTTGCCTTCTTTGTCGAACGCTATCCTGATCGGCGGGCCCTTGTGTTCGACCTTGCGGTCTTCTTGTTGGCGGGCAAGGTCGTCAACCCGCACGGCGAGGCGGCGCGGGCTGGCATAGACCTGTATGGCGCCATGCTCGAGGGGCGCTTCATCGATGGCGGCGGCCAGGCCGGCGCCGAATGCCTCCATCAAAGAGCGTAGCGCTTTGGGCGGCAGCTCTTCGGTGCCGATCTCGACGAGAAAATCATCGGCCTTGCTCATTTTTCCGATGCCCCTTTAGCGGCCGATGTGGTCATCGGAAAACCAAGTGCTTCGCGGCTGGCGTAATAAGCGTCACAAATGGCGCGCGACATCGTCCTGACGCGCAGGATAAAACGCTGTCGCTCCGTCACGGAGATGGCCTGCCTGGCATCGAGCAGGTTGAACGTGTGCGATGCGGTGAGCATTTGTTCATAGGCGGGTAAAGCGAGGCCCAGCTCTATCAGTCGCTGGCTTTCGCGTTCCGCATGTTCGAACGCATCAAACAGCATCTCAACGTCGGCTTCTTCAAAGTTGTAGCGGGATTGTTCGACTTCATTCTGGTGATAAACATCACCATAGCTAATGCGACCGAGGGGTCCGTCGGTCCACACGAGATCGAAAATGCTATCCACGTTTTGCAGGTACATGGCGAGGCGCTCGAGACCATAAGTAATCTCGCCCGTAACCGGACGACATTCGAGCCCGCCAACCTGCTGGAAGTAGGTGAACTGTGAAATTTCCATGCCGTTCAGCCAAACCTCCCAACCAAGACCCCAGGCACCGAGCGTCGGAGACTCCCAGTTGTCTTCCACGAAACGAATGTCATGCACGAGGGGATCGATACCGATGGCGCGCAGAGAGCCAAGATACATTTCCTGAATATCGAGGGGCGAGGGCTTTATAACGACCTGGTACTGGTAGTAATGCTGCAGGCGGAAAGGATTATCGCCGTAGCGGCCATCCGTCGGCCTGCGGCTGGGCTGGACATAGGCTGCCGACCAGGGTTCAGGGCCGACCGCACGCAGAAAGGTCGCCGGGTGAAACGTGCCAGCACCCATTTCCATGTCGTAAGGCTGCAGGATGACGCAGCCGCGTTCCGCCCAGTACTGCTGCAGCGCGAGGATCAGGTCCTGAAAGCTCAGGCTCGTCGTTGTTGTGTTGGCGATCATCGCAGGCGTCACGGCCGCTCAAAGGCGCGAAGTATAACGGCTGCGGGCGTCATGTAGGAGGCCCATGGCCGCCAATGTCGAAATAAACACAGCGCGTGGCGCTCCATCGGGGTGCAGGGCCGCGCATTTTGCACTAGAATAGTGCGGCAAACGCGCAGCTCGCACCAAAATAGTGCATGTTTGCCGGCCCAACCCACAAAAAACAGATAAAAAACAAGGTATTACAACAGGTGCGTTCTTGGCACGCTTAATGCAGATAACAACGTCTAATGGGCCGCATTGGGCGGCCACGTTTTTTCGCGCACCAACAACCTGGAGGAAAGATCCATGACGCCCGCAGAGGTACTCGCCCTCATCAAAGAGACAGAGGTCAAATTTGTTGATTTTCGTTTCACGGACACCATTGGCAAAGAACAACACGTAACCGTGCCCGCACATACGGTCGACGACGACCTGTTTGAAGACGGCAAGATGTTCGATGGATCGTCCATCTCCGGTTGGAAAGGGATTAACGAATCGGACATGATTTTGATGCCGGACCCCGACTCGGCCGTACTCGATGTCTTTCCTGACGAGCTGACGATGAACCTGCGTTGCACGGTCGTCGAGCCGTCAACGATGCAGGGCTACGATCGCTGTCCGCGGTCGCTGGCCGATCGCGCCGAGGCATACCTGAAATCGACCGGCATTGCCGACGCCGCCTATTTCGGCCCGGAGAATGAATTCTTCGTGTTCGATCACGTGTCGTGGGACGACACCATGCAGGGTGCGTTTTACAAGGTCGATTCGGACGAAGGCGCCTGGAATACGGACCGCAGCCGGGAAGAGGGTAATACGGGTCACCGGCCGACCGTAAAAGGCGGTTACTTCCCGGTGCCACCTGTCGACTCATTGCACGACATACGTGGCGCCATGTGTCTTGCGATCGAGGAGTTGGGTGTTGTAACAGAGGTACATCACCACGAAGTTGCAACTGCGGGCCAGTGTGAAATTGGCGCGAAATTCAACACGCTCGTGCGCAAAGCCGATGAAGTTCAGATATTGAAATATGCGGTACACAACGTTGCACACGCGTATGGCAAGACGGCAACGTTCATGCCCAAGCCGCTCGTAAACGACAACGGCAACGGCATGCACGTGCACCAGTCACTGTTCAAGAAGGGCAAGAACCTGTTCTCGGGCGACGGTTATGGCGGGCTTTCCGAAACGGCGCTTTTTTACATCGGCGGAATTATCAAACACGCAAAGGCCATCAACGCTTTTGCCAACCCGGCAACCAACAGCTACAAACGCCTGGTGCCAGGTTTCGAAGCACCGACGATTCTTGCTTACTCAGCGCGTAATCGCTCTGCGTCCATTCGTATTCCCTATATCGCGAATCCGAAGGGCCGACGCATCGAGGTTCGCTTCCCGGACTCGATGGCGAACCCTTACCTCGCTTTCTCTGCAATGATGATGGCAGGGCTCGACGGCATCCAGAACAAGGTCCACCCGGGTGATGCCATGGACAAGGACCTCTACGATCTGCCACCGGAGGAAGAGAAACAGCTGAAACTGGTCGCGTTCTCGCTCGACGAGGCTCTTGGGGCGCTCGATGCAGACCGCGATTTCCTGAAAGCCGGTGGCGTTTTCAGCGATGACCTTATTGATGCTTATATCGACCTCAAGATGGACAACGTCACGCGCCTCCGAATGACGACCCACCCGGTCGAATTCGACATGTATTACAGCCTGTAACGGCCAAATATGGTGAACCGGGCGGCATTATGTCGCCCGGCCACTAGCCCGGAGAACCCCGACGCTGCTATGCTGAATCAATGGAAATCCGAACACTTTTCATTCTCTTGGGACTGCTGGTCGCCGGCGCGGCGCTTGCGGACGCTTACAAGTGGACCGACGAAGATGGCGTTGTGCATTACTCCGACCGCCCTGAACCTGGTTCCGAACGCGTGGACCTCGGTGGAGCAACGCGCAGCCGCCCGCAAACAGCCAGGCCAGGTGCAACAAGCCCATCGCCCGGCGATGAAGCAAGCGACGCCGTCGCCAAGCCGTTTGCTTATACAAGCCTCGAAATCAGCGCCCCGGCGCCGGAAGAAACACTGTGGAATATCGAGGGCATCCTGAACGTATCGCTGGCGCTGAGCCCGGCGCTGCAGCCGAACCACGAGGTACGGGTGTATTTCGACGGAGTGGCGCGCACGGTCGAAGGGACGAACTTCCAGTTGCAGGAGGTTTACCGCGGAGTCCACAACATCCAGGCGGAGGTTCTGGACGAGACCGGCAAGCTCATGATTCGCAGTCTCCCGAACCGCTTTTACGTGCAGCAGAATACAGTAAGGTTTCGCTAGACAAGACAGCGCCCGGTCGTCCGACCAGTGGTGGACCCGACAATGACGGAACGCTTCGTCGTAACGCCGGTAGTATCGTTGACGCCTTGAGCTCGGGCATCGTCCTCCTCGACGAGCACCTCCTGATTGTCGGCCTTAACCCGGCTGCCGAAAATATTCTCGGCATCAGTCAGAAACGCGCTTACGGCAAGTCGTTGTTACGACTCGTAGACGACGAGCCGGAAATGCGCGACATCCTGAGTCGCGTGATGGCGACCGGCGACTATTACGCGAACGAGATGCGGCTTGCACCGACCGAGGTGCACGCCCATGAACGCATTGTCGATTGCCGGGTATCACCGATCGCAACGGACGAAGCGTGCGTGCTTGTTGAAATCACGGACGTCACGCGGCGCTCGCAGATCAGTCGCGAAAATGCGTTGCTGATTCAGCACGGCGCAGGCCGACAGATGATTCGGCAACTTGCGCACGAAATAAAAAATCCTTTGGGTGGTATTCGCGGTGCGGCGCAATTGCTCGAACGGCAGCTTCCGGACGATGAGCTTCATGAGTACACCGACGTCGTCATCAGCGAAACCGACCGCCTGGCCGCGTTGGTCGATACGCTACTGGGGCCGGGCGGGCCGCCGAACAAACAACCCGTTAACGTCCATGAGCTGCTCGAGTACGTGGTCAGAATTGTCGAGGCGGAACACGACAAACCGCTGAAAATTCGACGCGACTACGATCCGGGATTGCCGACGATAAACCTGGACCGCGACCAGATGGTCCAGGCATTTCTGAACCTGGTGCGCAATGCCTGCGCCGCGCTGGATGGCCAGGGCACGCTGACATTGCGAAGCCGGGCCGCGACCAATTACACGATTGGCGACATTCGACACCGCGTCATTGCTTCGATCGAGATCGAGGATGACGGTCCGGGCATACCGCGGGACCTGCAGGATTCGGTCTTCTACCCGTTGGTCACGAGCCGTCCCGACGGCACGGGCCTGGGATTGCCAGCGGCACAGGAACTGATTAGCCGCCACGATGGACTGATCGAATTTGACAGCCGGCCAGGGCACACCGTTTTCTACGTTCGAATTCCAATCAAACAATCGGGGGTAAACGCCAATGACTGATGCTCCCCTGACCACGTGGATCGTGGATGACGATCAATCGGTGCGGTGGGTTCTGGAAAAGGCCCTCAAGCAAGCTGATATCGAAACCCGGAGTTTCGAGCGCGCTGAACATCTGCTCGAAGCCATCGACAAGGATGCTCCGGATGTCTTGATTACGGACGTGCGCATGCCGGGCATGAGCGGCATCGCCCTTCTGGATCGGCTGCGTGGCAGTCTTCCGGACCTGCCGATCATCGTGATCACGGCACACTCGGATCTTGAAAATGCTGTCGCCGCCTACAAAGGCGGCGCCTTCGAGTACTTGCCAAAACCTTTTGACATCGACGAGGCCGTGGAACTCGTGCGCAAGGCCGCACGCGCCAATGGCAAAGCTGGTGACGAGCCGCCGTCGGCGACCACTGGCATCGCGTCGATGATCGGACAGGCACCGGCCATGCAGGAGGTCTTTCGCTCGATCGGTCGGCTGGCGGGCTCGAGTATGACGGTGCTGATCACCGGCGAGTCCGGGACCGGCAAAGAACTTGTCGCACGCGCCTTACACGATCACAGTCCGCGCGCGGACAAGACCTTCGTCGCCCTGAACACGTCTGCAATTGCTTCGGAGTTACTTGAATCGGAACTATTCGGGCACGAAAAAGGTGCTTTCACGGGCGCGGATTCGCGGCGCATCGGGCGCTTTGAACAGGCCGATGGCGGCACGCTGTTCCTCGATGAGATAGGCGACATGTCGCCGGCACTGCAAACACGACTCTTGCGTGTTCTCGCTGAAAGCGAGTTCTATCGTGTCGGCGGACAGACGCCGATCAAGGTGGATGTTCGTGTTATAGCGGCGACCAACCAGGATCTCGCGCGGGCGGTGAAGGAGTCGCGTTTTCGGGAAGACCTGTTCCACAGACTCAATGTAATCCGCATAAACACGCCGCCGTTGCGCCAGCGGCGTGATGACATCCCGCTGTTGCTGAAACACTACCTGGCCGAAGCCGCAAACGAGCTTGGCGCGGCAGCAAAAAACATCGACGACGAAGCGATGCATGCGCTCAAGGCGTTTGCGTGGCCCGGCAACGTGCGTCAGCTGGTTAATGCGAGTCGCCGACTCACGGTAACGGCGCCCGGAAGCGTAATCACGGCGGAGGATATACCGAGCGACCTGGGTGGCAGCGAGTCACCGAAACGTGCGGCAAAAGAGTGGACGAGAGTACTGGCGGCATGGGCCGAACGGCAGCTGCATGACAGCGATGCGCCTTTACTGGATACAGCGCTGCCGGAATTCGAAAAAACGCTGATCGAGACCGCGATGTCGCAGACCAACGGTCGCCGGCAGGAGGCAGCGAAGTTACTGGGATGGGGAAGGAACACGCTGGCAAGGAAGATAAAGGCGCTGCAGCTCGACTGAGCCGAAGGCCGGAAGTCGCGTGGCTCAGGTTTGCAGCGTACCGACCAGCTCGGAAACAGATGCCATTTCGTGGCGCTCCAGGTAATCGACGACGCCCGCGTTAATTTTTTTGCAGACGAGGGGATCGTAAAACAAGGCGGTACCGATGCCGATTGCGGTTGCACCGGCGACGATGAACTCGATCGCGTCTTTGGGCGTCGTGATACCGCCCTGCCCGATAATGGGGACACCGTGCTGTTTCGCGACCCCGAAAACCTGGTGCACTTTGAGCAATGCAATAGGTTTGATTGCAGGCCCGGAAAGCCCGCCACGCACGTTACCAATAATCGGCCGGCGCGTTTCGCTGTCTATAGCCATGCCCATAAGCGTATTGATCACGGCGAAGCCATCGGTGCCCGCCTCGATGCACAGACGTGCGTTCTCTTCGATATCAGTCTGGTTCGGCGACAACTTTGTGATGATGGGTTTTGACGTATGTGCCCGACAGGCAGCGACGACGCGTGCGGACATCTCCGGGTCGTTGCCAAACTGAACCCCGCCTTCCTTGACGTTCGGACAGGAAATGTTGATTTCGATCGCGTCGATGTCCGAATCGTCGAAGCGCCTGGTGACGCGCTCATATTCTTCGATCGTCGAGCCCGATACGTTCGCGAAGAAGCGCGTCTCTGAAAAATCGAGCCCGGGAAGAATGTCGTCAACAACTTTGTCGACGCCGGGGTTTTGCAGGCCGATCGCATTGAGCATGCCTTCGGGGGTTTCGTAGACGCGGTGCGGCGGATTTCCCAGGCGCATGTCGCCTGTCGTGCCCTTGAGGACGACGGCGCCGACATCTTTGTTGGAAAAGCCCACGACGCGCGTATATTCCTCTCCGAAACCTACGCAACCCGACAACAGCACGATAGGCGAGGCCATCGATACGCCGCACAATTCAGTGTGTAATAGACCGCTTGACATGGCAGCGGCATTCTACAGGGTTTTATATGTTTAGCCTTATTCTTTACGAGCCAGAAATTCCGCCCAATACCGGCAACATCATTCGCCTGTGTGCGAACACCGGCGTGCAACTCTATCTCGTCGAGCCACTGGGATTTGAACTCGACGAGCCCAGGCTCAAACGGGCGGGGCTCGACTACCGCGAGTTCGCAACCGTCACGACACACGCATCGCTCGACGCGTGCCTGGCGACGCTCGGAAAGCCCCGGGTTTTCGCGTTGAGCACGCGAGCGGGCACACGTCATGACGCGCCTCAATACAAACCTGGCGATGCTTTCCTGTTTGGACCAGAAACGCGCGGGCTGCCGCAAGATGTGCTCGAGTCGGTTCCCCCGGAACAAAGGCTGCGCCTGCCGATGCAAGAAAACAGCCGCAGCCTCAATCTGTCGAATTCGGCTGCGGTTGTAGTCTATGAAGCATGGCGGCAGTTGGGCTTCGCGGGCGGGCGCTAGGCTGGCGCGATATTACTGTTGAGCCGGAACAGGCTGCCAGCATCGTACTGCCCATTGATCTTCGTCCTGCGCCGCATCCACCCAGCCGGCGTCGATCATGGTGTCGACCAGGCCTTGGGACCACTTCTTCACCAAGCCATTCTTTGCATAGGATCGGATACCGTGACCGAAAGCAGCGTCATCCTGGGTTTGCATGACCGTGTCGTCCTGAACAATAAGGTGTGCGAGGAGCGCGCCGCCACCGGCGAATGCGCGCTGCGTTTCGGTGTTAAGGTTAACGCTGCCGAGCTGTTTAGATAGCCACTTTTTCGAGTTAGATTTCGGCGCCGTCGAGAGAAATACCGCGAATGCTGGTGTTGGCGTGAGTTGCGACCGCAGCTTTTTTCTCGCATGCGGCGAGAAGTGGATATGCCGTGGCCATGCCGGCCGCAAGCATTGGCTTGCAGAATCGTCGTCGGTCCATAGCTAATTCCCTGTTTCTCGTTTTTGTTGTATTGCCCTAAGCAAAGTGTAGTCGGTTAGGCGTGTATCGCGATTAATGCTGTTCTTTCTCGGGTTTGAGCTGGCGGCGCATCAGTGCCTCGACGGCTTCGCGCGGTGACGCGTTTTTGTACAGGATCCGATAAATCTGGTCGCAAATCGGCATTTCGATGCCAAGTTTGTCGGCAACTTCCTTGACGGCTTCCGCCGCCATGACGCCCTCTACGACTTGCTGGATTTCTTCCCTGGCTTGCTCCACGGTCATGCCTTTCGCCAGCGCGAGTCCCATGCGTCGATTACGCGATAGATTGTCGGTGCAGGTCAGCACGAGGTCACCCATACAGGCCAGGCCCATGAAGGTCTCTTTGCTCGCGCCAAGCGCAATGCCAAGGCGCGTCATTTCGACGAGACCCCGGTTTATCAGCGCGACCCTTGTGTTGGCACCGAAACCCAGGCCATCCGACATGCCGGCACCGATGGCAAGGACGTTCTTGACGGCACCCCCCACTTCGACACCGATCATGTCATCCGACGTGTACGCGCGAAACTTGTCGCCCGACAATCCGATGGCCAGGGCCTGCCCGAATTCATTATTGTTGGCTGCGATAGTCAGGGCGGTTGGCAATCCTGCGGCAACCTCCTTGGCAAACGTCGGCCCGGACAGCACGGCCATCGGACGATCCGCGCCAAGCACTTCGGCAGCTACCTGGTGCGGCAGTTTGCCGGTGTGCAGCTCAAAACCCTTGGTTGCCCAGCACACGCGGGATCGCGGCCCGAGGAATGGTTTGATTGCGGTGAGCGTGTCGCGCAGGCCGTGGCTGGGTACGGCGACGAGGATGTCGCGCGCACCTTGAAGGCATTCCTCGAGCTTCGGGTATGCGACCAGGTTCGCGGGGAAGCTGGCGCCGGGAAGGTAGCGAGAATTCTCACCCTTCGCCGCCATGGCCGCCAACTCATCCAGCTCGAGCAGCCCCCCCAGCCTGACATTGCATCCGCTGCGTGCAAATTGCAGGGCCAGCGCGGTACCCCAGGAACCGGCGCCAATTACGGCAACCGTTTGTGCTGCGTCGTTCTTAATCAGTGTTTCTCGGCTTCTTCGGCCGCGGCCGCAACCTGCTGCTGCTTCGATTGCATGTACAGGGCGTCAAAATTGATGGGCTGCAAAACGAATTCCGGAAAACCGCCTTTTTGTACCAATGAGGCGATGGACTCGCGAGCAAACGGGAACAGGATGTTCGGACAATAGCTGCCAACGATCGCCTGCAACTCCTCGCCTTCATAACCGGCAATTTCAAAAAGGCCCGCCTGCTGCAGTTCGATCAGAAAACAGGTCTTGTCGTCTTCTTTTGCTTCGACAGTAATAGTCAGGACAATTTCATGGTGGTCGTCGCCTACCGGACTTTGCGCACTGCGAAGGTTCAGATTGGTTTGCGGCTTCCAGTCGCTCTTGCGGAAAATTTCCGGGGACTGTGGCGACTCGAAAGAAAAGTCCTTCAAGTAGATCTTGCCGATCGATAAACGCTTCTCAGCGGCTTTTTCCTCGTCTGTCATGATGTTTCCCGTTGTCTAATCAAGAGCCGCCGAGCTGGCCGGCAAGCATTTCATCCAGCTCTCCACTTTTATCGAGAGCACTAAGTTCGTCGAAACCACCAACCGCGGTATCGCCGACAAGTATCTGCGGCACTGTTCGCCGGCCGCTGCGTTCGAGCATCTCCGCGAGCAACGAGGGATTGTCCGTAACGATAATATCGTCAAAGACAACGCCCTTCCTGGTAAGCAACATGCGCGCTGCGCCGCAATAGGGGCAGCTTGTGTTGCCGTAAACGGTTACTGGCTTCTTGCTACTGTTGCTGGTCACTTTTGGAGCGTTTTTTCTGTTTGTCCGACTTGCTGCGGGTTTTTTTGCCGGTCACGACGGGCAGTCCTGCCTGACCCCAGCCGGCCATTCCACCCTTCAGCCCGAAGACGCTTTCGAAACCGGAATCGCGTAGTTTGGCAACAGTCTTGGTTGTTGTAATCCCGGCGTCACAAACGGCGACGATAGGAGTGCCCTTGTACTTGGAAAGCTGTTCAATTTTTGTGTCCAGCTCGTCAGCCGGGATATTCTTCGCGTTGACGATATGGCCACGAGCGAAAGCGTCCGGGCTCCGTATATCAACAACCACCGCATCATTATTGATCAGCTTGACCGCGTCACCGGCCTCTATATTTATGAGGCCGCTCGCCTTGCGGCGCAACTCGGTGAAGACGACGACAAAAAAGCTGATCATCAGTGCGGACACGAGCAACACATGGTTGCTCGTGAATTCTAGAAATTTGTCCATGAATCAATAATTTCGGCGCAGGTAAGTGCGCCACGGTGAAGCCTAAAGGCGGGATTATACGCGTATTCGCGGGCGGTCATAGCCTTGAGGCCCTACACTCGCGCCCATGACGTGGCGAATCATCATCATCGGGGGCCTGCTGGCCGCCGGGCATTCCGGCCAGGCACAGGACGCAAACGGC
>Ga0224507_10000402_pt1 | contig 17030 bp, 21 predicted proteins | sample SF_Jan12_sed_USG_3_FD_170159 | JGI IMG/M metagenome (GOLD analysis project Ga0224507, IMG submission 170159) | Sediment microbial communities from San Francisco Bay, California, United States - SF_Jan12_sed_USGS_13 | ecosystem: Environmental > Aquatic > Marine > Sediment | place: USA... | reverse complement strand
GTGATTGCGGTTGCAAGAATACGTCCGGTGAATATCTCTGTCATGATTGTTTGATTAGCCTGTGCAAGACTGCTGAAATTAAAAAAACGGTGATTGCATAGATGAGGCCAAGGTACAGGCGGACGTACTACTCGTTTTATCTTTCCAGCGCGGTTTCAGTAGTTGCACTCACATGGGGATTTTCATTATGACCATGAAGAATGAAGCAATGGTTGCTGAAAATATTGCAAGTAGTCATTTTTCAAAAATTGCTTCAAAGTACAAAGATTTGAGAATGACTGATTTTGACCACATACAGCACATAAAAAATCGACTGTCAGAAAAATCAGGAATCAATATGGCCGATGTAGGCTGCGGCGATGGGAGATACTCTTTGGAACTTTTAAAATGCTTACAAGATGATTGCTATCTTCACTGCATCGATTACAATGAAAACATGCTCAAGCATCTGAAGAGTTATTTGATTGGCAACGACATGTTGAATTTTTGTGCCAGACCTGGCAATGCCAATAAGTTGCCTTTAGAAAACGATTCGATGGATTGCATTGTAACGTTTAATGCCATACATCATTTTGACATACAGAGGTTTTTAGCTGAGGTATGTGGATGCCTCAAAGATGATGGCAATGCATTTATCTACACACGATTACTAGATCAAAATTCCAGAAACATCTGGGGGCAATACTTTCCTTTGTTTAAAGAGACTGAGGATCGTTTGTTTGAATTTGATGAATTGCAATATGCCGTAAAAAAGGCGGATATGAAAATTGTCAATACCCGCGTATTCGGACATGACAGAACATCTGATTTATCTAGTCTTGTAAAGAAAGCAAAAAATAATCACTACTCCACATTTGCCCTTTACGATAAAGATGAGTTTAAAAAGTCATCTGAAACGTTTGAGCAAAACATCAAAGATAACTTTGATGATTTAGAGAACATTCAATGGCAAGACGAGAACATTCTCTTGGAGATCGGCAAGTAGCACCATGCCGGGGTATATGGGCGATAAATCAGGCATGACCGTACATCATCTGGCCATGAAAAAACATGAATGCAAGATCTATTACGTAAAAAAGAAAGAACAATCCTACTTTGTCCCAGACACGCTTGATCGTGCAATAAAGGAAGGATTTTCCCCATGTAATCATTGTATTGGCAAATCATCCTGACTGAGAAATGAAGATTTCAAACATGATCCTATGAAACTGTAAATGTAAAATATGAGATCTACGGAAGCAAGTTTATCTTTTTACAAGTATTTTGTTGCAAAGAATGTAAAGAAGAACAGGTTCTAACCCAAAAGTGAATATGTCATCTTGTTACAGGTTAATTTGATTTGGTTTAAGTCAAAAATCATCCCGTCTGATAATATCTTCTCAATTGGATTTTATTTCTCTCTCAGACACGAATCGCATAACGTTTCAAACATCATGCTGTTTACTGGTTTGAATTTATTGGCACAATTCATACAGGTATTAAGTAAAACAACCCTTGTCTTTAATTCTACACCTTCAGTAGCACGTGATTTATCATTCGATTCTTTTGCCAAAATATTTCTCCATTATCCCTGCAACATCGTCTGCAAACATTCCATGCACTCCGTTATTCCAAACTGACCTTAGATCCTCAATCATTTTCTGATTCTTGAGGATTTGCTCTTTTAGGCCTTTGAGATCGTCTTGTGGATACGCCAGTCTTGGAATCATGTAATAGTTGTAATTCATTCCAACCACAACAAAATCATCCTCAGATAATTTTATTTTAGAATCACTCTTCATCACGTAATCTTCTGCAGGTGGAGTTGACATACTTTTCATGGTTCAACATCCTGTACAGTCCAATCCTTTATTGCCATATCGGTTCGATGTTCTTGGCATCTGACATAGGGACATGGAATCAATCGAGAACAATTTCCTTCTTCACATTCTCGATGGTGTCCTGGAATGTTGGTACCTTTAGGGGATATTCGTAGATTGTTCACATTACTATGTGATGTAATTTTATTTTTGGTATGAGTTATAGCATGTTGCAAATTTTTTCCATCCTGGTTTTTCACAGTCAGTTCATCATGGAAAACAGATCTAGTTTTGTTTTAAATTCCAGAATTCTGTTTCTTATTGAAACTGTGCTGATACCTGCAACTTCTGATATTGCAATTTGTGATTTTGCTTCACCTGTTATGGCACATGCCGCATAAATTGCGGTTGCTGCAATAATTTCAGGGTTCTTACCAGCTACGATTCCTGCATCTTGGGCTGCGTTTAGAATCTGCACTGCCTTGCGTGTTGTTTTTTCGTTGATTCCAATCTTGCTTGCAATTTTGGTGATGGACTTTATTGGATCCGCTATGGAGACCACGAAGTCTAATTCTGTAAACAGAATACGATATGACCTTGCAACCTCCTTTCGATGCACTGCAAACTGTTCTGTAATCTCCGTCAAGGTTCTGCTGTATTCCAGATCCTTGCATGACGCATACAGGCATGCCGCAGCCATCGATTTTACTGTTCTTCCACGAATAAGGCCCTTCTCTGAGGCTTTTCTGTAAAAAAGAGACGCTCTTTCAATTACGGTATCTGAGAGTCCCAACTTTGATTGTATTTTGTCCAGTTCCTGAAGCGCAAGTATTAGACTACCGTCTGCTGAATTTTTTTTCTGTGACCTACTGTCCCATTTTCGCAATCTGCCAAATGTTTGGGCAGTCTTTGCAGAAAGCAATTTGCCAACGGAATCCTTGTCTTGTGCCCCGATTATCGTAAAAAGACCCTTGTCGTGTCTTTTTAGTGACAGGCCCGGGCCCGTTCTTGTATTGTCAGCAATGCCTGAAAAGTTCCTGCGTCCCATTCCCCTGTCTTCAGAATTTTCTGAAAATACGCAACCGCATCTGGAGCAAGTAATTTCACCTGTCACGTCATCAGTTGCAAATTTTAATGCGTTACAATTACGACAGATTAATTTTATTTCCCCAATCTTTTGTAAAATCGTCAAAAACTTTTCTGCATCCTAATGAGCACGTCTTGAGTCATACAATTGGAATGAATTTCCTTGTCCGTGACGGCATTGCATTTATGGCAAACAAACTCGATTGCTTCTTTGCAAATATGGCAATTTTGATATACGTCCATGCCATATCCGCATATTCTACAAGAGTTGATTCTCATGATGTTTGCCACACCTTATTTGTATTAAGTCAATCTAAAGTTAGTGCACACTAATTATTATTCTCATTATCTGGAATTAGAATAAACATCAAATCATTTATGATTGAGTAACTTTGCCATCTGCGTCAAGCAGATTACCACACGTATCACATTCCCACTTGCCATCATTATTCATTTGATCAGCATTTGCAGTCTTTGAAGCATTACAAACTCTACAGCGAATAGACATTATTTTATTTTTATCCCTGATGTTTTTAATTTGTCATTCCCCAGATGAATTTTCTCATGTTCACGTACTTTATCAAAAGTATTCAAAGTTCCAATCTCCTTAAAATTACATTGTTTGCACTGATATTTCATTTCATTTTTTCCGTTTGATTCTTGAGGTGGGTTTTTTCATGAACAAGCACACTTTGAAAATCGTCTTCCCATGCATTCCACTTAAAATTGCAATGCTTGCAGCGATATGCCATTTATTTTTCTATGTCCCCTGGTTTCTTTTTTCCAGATTCCTCAAATGCATTAACATCGTCAGATGTTTTGGTTTTGCAAGAACCAAATTTCATTTTTTGTATTAGTTCTTTTAACATGCTTTAGTTGGCATCTTTCTGTGATATATACCGGGTGAATTTTGCAGTTTCATGCCTGAATTGCTATATTTTTTACTATTTTTCTATAAATTTTAATGTCCAAGTATACATCTATCATGATAATCTATATAGATATTCAAAATCAAGAAAAAACAAGCAAACACATCTGTCACAATAACAGTCAGTCTTGAGTATTTGTTGAAATTATCAATTCGATAAATCTTAACTTGAAAATACATTCTAAAAATACATTAAAAAATGCAAGTTTATGGTACGTGATTAAGAATTACAAAACGTGAAGAAAAGAATCGTTTTGTAAAAACATGTTTGATATTTGCGTGATTGTTCTTTTATCTTGCGAGTCCGTAACATCAATGATGACTTCTAGATTTGCGGTCTTGACACGAAGGTATTTTTCTTCGACCCTTAATCTTTGACGAATCATTCATGTTATTCAAAACCAAAACAGCGTTGGATGTCCAATTTTTCATCAAGATGAAAATGATGGAAGATGGTCATTATTCCTTGTAGTGAACCAGCAATGTTTTTTCCATAACGGGGTGAACTGCTATGATTTTTTCATCTTTTTCCGCTAGAAAGTCATTTACTGCATCCTGAAGAAATATGCCCGGTTTCAATTTATCAGCTTCAAAATATTTTATTTTGTGAACCATGTGATAATTATGAATTGAGCAGTTATAACGATAGTGGACATCAGCACGGAAACTCTTTACTTAAAATTTCCATAGTCTTAAGTTCTTTGAGTTGAAAAGGAACAGAATAGAACTCGATGATCTACTTTTCACCTGCTTTGAAATGAATCTGTTAAACACTAGGTCATCGAATAAATATCGTTTTCAAAATATGCCGTTTTAAAATTTAGTTTGTTTTCAGGATCGTCATTGTTCCTTGCTGCACTTAACCTTTCAATTTCAACTAATGATTCCCTTTTGAATCCTACAGAGGAAGCATAAATTGCATCAGTCAGCATGGTTCCCTGTTCTCCGTTTTTGATGTCATCTACCATGTGGTAAAATTTTGTTGTATCTCTTCTGTTCACTTGCTTTCCAATGTCCTTGTTTACTGCAATTGAAATGTACATTCCGTTACTTTTTACCGCTACGGGAACCTTGTAATTATTTCCTGACTTTCCAGGCAATATCTCGTTGATCAAGACTTCGCATTTGTAATACATGCTGGCAACATACGCATAAAATCTGTACCTGGCATACTCTCCTGACTCGTTTTTGTCACATTTTACAAATACTCGGTACAGTAACTCGAGGGATTCCTCATTCATGCTGTGTAATTTTTTGTCAGTTCTTCCCCTTTTTGCAAGATCCGAATCGCATTCTTTTGCGACAAGTGACAAAATAAAATCAGGCAAAGCATAGTTTTTGAGAGATTCCACGTGATGTCCGCTGACTTGAGGGGTACAAAATTCTGGGAAATTACGATTAACCACTATTTACCTCAATTGTGGATAATATTTCCACTGCACATTCAGACGAACAAGTGGGCCCATCAAACAGGCTTTCATATTCCCTGCTACAATGGACACATTTTCTAAAAACCATACTCTATGAAATTGTACGTCGTTAAAGTATTAAAAGCAAATCAATCCCTCATTTCACAAATTTTTTTAATTTTTTTAAAAAACAAGGTATTCTTTGTTGTATTTTATATGATGTCAGAATCTCCAGGTCCAAAAGAATGAGATGAGACATGTCCCATACACAACAAGACAAAAGTCAAACACATGTCAGAGGAAATGCTTGCATGTTCTCGCAAAATGGAAGAATCCCAAAAACATGAGAGTGACAAATCACAATAAACTGCAATATGATATCAAGATTCAGCATGATCTGGTTTTCTGAAAAGAAATGACAGTGCTCTCATTTACTGAAATGATTTTATCAAATCAACAATTTCCCCTAGCAAGACATCATCTGGATTTACAAAGAAAGTTCCAAGTGTTGCAATAGCTACCAGCGAAACTGCACCTGCTATTCTTATCAGAATATCTTTTTTGTTGTGTTTTTTCTGTTCCTTTGATAATCCTTCAAGAACTGTCTTGGCAATTTTTCTTGTTAGATCCTCCTTATCAATCAAATCACCATTTAGTTTGTCTAAATTGATGGTGACGTTACTCACAAACGGAAAATTTCTCGCATTGCATTCCTTGCAATCAATATTTTTTATTGTAATTTTAAATAAAATACCGATAAAAAATACGGAATAAACTGCTACAATGCTGAGAAAGGGAATCAAATCGCCTTGAACAAACAGATAACCATAAACTAAGACAAAGAAGCCCAAAGGTGGTAAAATGAAGGCAAAATTTTGTTTTGCTCGAGATGTTTGAAAACTCCTTTTTTTATGAGACTGTAATTTCAATGAGCCACAGTTAGAACAATGTCTTAATGGACAAACTTTGGCCATATCATTATATTTTGTTTGACATAGGGGGCATCTTTTCATTTCGTTAGTAGCATATTATTCATTTATTGATAAAAATGTAAACTTGATCATGTACAAGATGGAGAGGGTTGAGCAGATCTGCCAAAATTCAATGGGAGAATTGGTTAAAATTATTTTATCGTAAACAATTCCTAGACGTTTGTTACTTCTTTTTCAAATATGTAAAGTGGTCTCTTTTTCACATATTAGAAGACTATCTTTCTTTTACATCAAAGTTAAGATTGCATTCTCTGTTGAGATCTTTGACTATCATGAGATATGTAAATATCAAAATCCCTATCGATATCAAACGCAAAGGAATCTCAAGATTGGTTAGAAATGTAGTGGCAGCAATGCCAACAGTGCCAAAAATTGAAATCAGTGCAACGCCTACACCACCACAGCATGCTCCAGCTCCCGCCCCTAAAATAGAACCAAGCAGTCCAGATCTTAGTTTTTTAGTGCTTGCCTGCAAAAATCTGATTCGGTATACTGACATACTAAGAACAAGACCAGTAAGTGCCGAGATAATCACAATTGAAAGAAAGTTTGGAAGATGGTAAATTGGAACATAAAAAAACACGTAGGGTTCTAGAAACAAAAATTCCGTAACCGCAAGAAGCGGGAGACAAAGCGAAAAGAAGATGATAATTGCCAAAAAAATGTAACGGATGTTCATAAAAACAACTCGTAGTGCAAGGACTTGTTTTTCTACAAATGTCAATTTGACTCTAGCTCTTCTACGACTTTTTGAAATATCATTGGAGGTTGCGGACCCGTTATTTTCTTTATTATGTCCTCTGAATTAATTATGAAAAATACGGGAGTGCCAACCACCCCGTGAAACGAACCTACTTCCTTGTTATGTTGTACCTGCAGTTTGTGTTTATCCCACAACAGGCAACTGTCAAACTGTTTGGTGTCCAATCCGAGGTCTGCGGCATATCCGACAAGTGAGTCATGGCTTGCCCAACCGTTGTTTATTCCATTTTGTTTTTCATATAGAATTTTTTGGTAATCTGCATATCTGTTCTGATCATTGGCACAGTGAGAAGCTTCTGAAGCTAGAAACGAGTCCTCTCCAAGAAATGGAAAGTCAAGATGATAGAACCTTGCCTTGCCAGAATCAATCAGCTCTTCTGTAAGCAGGTTTTTTTCATGCTGGAACCACAAGGCACATTTTTCACACTGGTAATCGCTGAACATTATTATCGTAAATGCGGCATCGTCATACCCTTCAACAGATCCAGCTTTTGAAATATCAAAAGTCCCGATCTTTTGAATTGTTGATTCTCTCAATGCTTGACTGGGATTTGTAACTGATACTATCTCTTGTGAAATCAGATACTGAATTCCATTTACAAAGTCTGTATCAGAAATCTGATTCCTTGCCCACCATCCTGCAGTGTTCTTTATCCAGGGGGGAATGTCATGGGATTCTTGAGTTTTTGAGATTTGTGTTTGAGGGATTTTTAGGATTTCATTTTGGATCAGATATTCGATTCCATTTACAAAGTCATTCTCGTTTATCTTGTCTTCAGCCCACCATCCTGCAGTGTTCTTTATCCAAGAGGGTATCTCTTGAGCTGATACAGATTGGGAAGACATTCCAAACAAAATGAATACACTGACAAGTAGTATAGTATACAAGGAAAAATTCAATTTATTTTTAGTTATGTATTTTTGTCTTTTAAGATAGAACATGATTTCCATTAATGAAATCGAAGTTTGTACCATGGACAAAACCATTCTTGAGATTAGCACTTTGATTTTTTATAACAAAGATGCATATTTTTTGCCATGAATAGACTGTTAACAGTACTATTAACTATCACAATACTTTTGACGACATCCATTGTGACATCTACTGACATCGTTTCAGACGCTGAGGCTGCAAAGGGACAGGGAGTATCAGTATCAAAGTATGGCTCACAGACAAAAGATCTAGTTTGTGGAGACAGACTATGTTCTGAGATTCCCGGAGGACGACAAGCATATGAAGAACCAGATTCTGAATTTTCTCCGACAGTAACTCAACAACGAATGTCCGGTGATACCTGTAATTGTGCAGGAGATTGTAACTGTGGCATTGATGGTACGTGTACATGTACAGGAGAGGAAGGACCATGTGTTTGTGGCCCTTCTTGTACTTGTGGAACTGATATGCACAGTTCTGATGGAACATGCAGCTGTGGTTCTGATGGGACATGCAGCATGTGTGGACAAATGTCACACGGTAAATCTGAGGGACATACTATGAAAACTGAATCAGGTACAATGACATCTTCCCAGGACCCAGGACTTGGACATGAAAATCATCAGCTTGCGTTACTACTTCCACCTTCTGATGATCTATACAAGGGAATGCTTACCTACTCTGCATCTCAAAATATTCAGCTAGTTGTCCTTCACGGACCATTAGCTGAAGGAGAAGACATGGGACAGCCAATATGGACACCTGATGGCGAGACAAAGTTTGCTCTGACATTAGTTGATCCGCAAAACAAGGCCGGATCTTGGATGTTTGCTGGAAATGCACTTGCAGTTCACGCAATGAATTCGGATCCGTTCACAGTGAGTTATTCTACTCATTATGCAAAAGTTTCCAACAACTCTGGCATGAGTGGAACCTGTTATTGTGCAGATGATTGTTCATGTGACGCAGATGGCATGTGTACATGTTCTGGTGAACCAGGTGCATGTATGTGTGGTCCTAACTGTACATGTGGTACAGATGGACAATGCCAATGTTCATCCGGTTGCTCATGTGACATAGATGGAAACTGTACTTGCCCAAGTAATGCAGATGGCATGTGTATGTGTGGTTCTGATTGCAATTGTGGAACTGATATGCATGGTTCTGATGGGACATGCAGCATGTGTGGACAAATGTCTCACGGCACCTCTACAGGTCATAGCATGACAGCCGTATCAGGTACAATGACATCTTCTCAGGACCCGGGACTTGGACATGAAAATCATCAGCTTGCAGTGTTATTACCACCACGTGATAATGAACATTCAGGACTTTTGACCTACTCTGCATCTCAAAATATTCAGCTAGTTGTCCTTCACGGACCATTAGCTGAAGGAGAAGACATGGGACAGCCAATATGGACACCTGATGGCGAGACAAAGTTTGCTCTGACATTAGTTGATCCGCAAAACAAGGCCGGATCTTGGATGTTTGCTGGAAATGCACTTGCAGTTCACGCAATGAATTCGGATCCGTTCACAGTAAGCTATTCCATGGTAACAATGGATAGTAGTGGAACAATGAAAGACGGAACTTGTCAATGCTCTAGTGATTGCAACTGTAGCGAAGATGGAGTGTGCAATTGTGCAGGAGTAGATGGACCATGTATGTGTGGTTCTCATTGTAATTGTGGTCAATAACCACTTTTTTTCTTTTTATTTAATAGCAAAAATACGATTGTTTGTTCAAGTGACATTCTCAAATGTATTCAACCAAGTCTTCTTTTCATCGGTTGGACCTGTTTTGACTTAAAGTGAGTTGATCATATCTTCAAATCCAGATGCAGGTTTTTCAAACATTCCTGGTTTGTGTTCTTCAATTAGTCTGTCAACTAACTGTTTATTGGAAAGATGGTATTTCCTTTTACGACCAAAGTCCAGTGTAGTCGTTACAATGTTGTCTTTGATCAACTGGGAAAGATAAAGGGACACCGTGGATGGTGACTTTGATACATCAGAAACAATCTGACTAAAATCAAGACCTTTTTTACCATCCCCCTCATTTAGCATCAGAGCATACATGATGTCTCGAGGAGTTTTTCTTCTCAATGCTTTTGCAACAACGGATTCTTCATCTGAAAAATATCGGGGGTAGAACCTTGTCTGTCGTGGGAGTCTTTCCACTTTGACAGATTCTGCATTTTCCAATCTTCTGAGATGATGACTGAGAACCCCGTTTTTCAAATTTGTGAGTCGCATCAGATCTCTGAACTGAATTCCAGGATTTTTTCCTATCAATTCTGTTAATTCTGTCCTTCTGTCTTCAGCTCTGATTTTTATTGAGTCTGAAAGAGGTTTTGTATCCTTTTTGCAGTCAAGACACAGACAATCACTCATCCAGTCATCACCTGCAAATACGATAATGAATAAACTGAAAATGAAAGTGATAAAAATAAACCGGATGTGAGTGTCCTCATTGTTTTCTCACATTGGGTACGTCTTCGTGTTCTAGCCATGCTTCCTTCTTGGTCTGAATCAGTGCCCAAACAGAGCCAATTACAACTCCAACTTGAACTACTTTGGATACCATGCCAAGATGCCCAATCTTTCCTGCGTGCTCCAAGCCAAATGTGATTGCCCCTGCATCGGTTCTGGTAACTGCGTATAATGCAATTATTCCAATGGTTCCTGCTATGGTTACAAGATATGGTGCAGAACTGTTTGGACTCTTTAGCATCCAAAATGCAACTGGGATGTATGCTATGGCCACTACCAAAAAGAATGGTCCTTTTATCATGTCTTGCTCTTCGAATAGCTCCTCTGATGTCTCAACAAAGTAAACAGTAGAAGTTGCTATCATAAGACCAACGACAATTCCGACTAAAGATTTTTTGTTCATGTCAATCATACTGTATTACGTTATATTACAAACACAGACAATTTCCGACTACGGTTTCCAGAAATGAAAGTCAGTTATGGAAAATGTCTGGAGTGTTTTATTTCAAGATTTCATATACATTAAACATGAAACAAAAATCAATCTTTGCACTTGTTCTCGGTGCAATACTTGTCTTGACCGTCTCAAGCACTGAGATGGCATTTGCGGATTATGATGGATACAATGATGACAGAGACAGCTCCGATGACAGAGACAGCTCCGATGACAGAGACAGTTACAAACAGAATCCATGACAGGCATTGTTGATCAAGAGTCACAGTGGAAGTTTATTTCAGAGATGAACAAACAGGGAGAACTTGGAAACCTCGTAGGATACATGGTTCATGGCAACTTTGATGAGCAAAGCATACAAGAAAAAATTAAACTGTACGAGAAACAGCATGGTGGCCTGCCTGATGAACTACTGGAGTTGATTGAGCAAAGAAAATGAAAAAACGCAACAAGATCATCTTACTCGGCATGTTAGCAATCATTTTGGTTTGGATTACAATCGTAGAAATCAATAATTTGTTAGATGGTGAACTGCATGACACCCGTATCGGGTCTGACAATTCAAATATTTTTTCAAATATTTTTGGAATAGAAGACGAACTAGATGACAGTTCAATTGACTTGGATCCTGATTTGTCTCCTAGTTATTCACAGGAATTTGTCTGGTATGCTTTTCTAATGCCAGTTATTTTTCCAACTGTCATAATAGTGGCATTATTTGTAGGGATATTTGCTGTTCTCAAAAGAAAAAATATTCCTAGCAGGCAATATCTTGTTTTGATCTTAGCAGGCATCTTGTTATTTTTTACCATTCCTAATTTTGTTTCATCTTTAGAGTTTATCCCATATCTGATGTCACATCTCGAACAAATCAGACCATATATTTTTGAGCAGATATTGTTTCGAATGTGGTGGCAAATTGTCATATTGACTATTGTCGGAATTCTATTGTATAGATCCTCAGTAATTAGGAAATTGATAAAAAAATGAAGACCAGGCTTTTAATTATAGGAATTATTGCAGTATTGATACTAGTTGGGTTTGTGACTGCTTACCAATTCTTCCAGTCAAACAATAATGAAACTTATTGTAATTTTGTTTCCTCAAAGTTTTGCAAATCCAACCCCCTTGAAACAACTTTGCTGCAAAATCCTGAAAATACCGACACTCCTAGAATGACTGAGTTTTCAAAACTACTGGAAAAAGGAGAAATCGACGGTTTTTCCTTTTCATCTGACGGATTTTCCATCTCCTCTGACGGTGCAATGATTAAAGACATGTACTTTGAGAATCCAGATGTACCTGTACTTACAATATCTTTGGAATTTTTTAAAAGTGGTGTAATTACAATGACTAATCCAATACAGATAATTCGCTCAGAGTTTCCAAGCCAATCCTTTTCTTCTTTGCTGATTACTATTAACGAAAATCCAGTAGCATATGATGAATTATCTCATGATAGGATTGCATTCAAGTTGGAAGATTTCTCTGAAATTATTATGATACAGGGATTGCCATGAAAACTGGACTTTTGATGATAATTACAATCGTAATTCTTGGAACTTTACAACTTCAAGAATCATTTTCTGAAGATTCTGTTCCCTCTTGCAATGTTGGTGTTTTTGTAAGTGATGACATACAATGCTACATCGAAAATTCTCCCCCCTGCAAAGAACCTTCATTTGAAAAAAATGGATTGTGTGTAGTTGAGAAAAATGATATCTGTGAAAAAGGAAATGTGCTAACGGATGGCATATGCATTCCAAATTCCGGTAATTTTAGAATAGATGATCCAACCTTTACAAAACAACATTTGCTAACAGGCAAACCTGTGCTGGATCCTAGGCCTGGTGATTTTCGAGAATCTGGTAACTCTACTGGGATACTTTATGCATATTCTGGTCTGAGTCTTGTTGGAATCATCCTCGGATTCTTTGCAATTAAAAAATGGAAAAATAGAAAATGAATACTAGAGTAGTGATAGCAGGAATGGGATTGCTCGTATTTTAAATTCTAAACTATGTATTATTCAAGACCAAAAATTTCTATAAATTTATGTTTAGATTTTTGATATGTTTTTTCTTTTTTCTGTCTTTTTGGAATCTTTAGTTGATTTGTAAATATTCCAAAACCAAGTATCAATAATGTTGCTCCAATGATCAAATTGGCAAAGACAATTCCAGAGTTTATCTCTGTTATCACTGGTACGGTTACAATAACAAACATCAGTAAAACTCCGATACACATCAGAGTCATACTTGTAATCATTCTCCCAAATGACCAAGACATTCTCATGATACATAATGTAAAATATCTCTTTTATTTATTCACATATCCAGTGCTGTTGCATCGCTTGCATGGTGGGATAGGCTTACTTGTGTAAGTCATTGTAAATCCCATCTCTCTGCACGAAATACAAGTTTCTTGATTAGATTTAGTTTTTTTATAATGATTAAGAAGGGTTGAGACAATTGCAATCACTAGCACCCCTCCCAAAACAATTCAGACTGCAAGATTGTAATCCATTAATTCTAAATTATTGGTAACTGTTTTTAACTTAATTGAGTTACTACAGATAATTTTTTAGTTTCCACGTGGGTATGAAAATAAATCAAAGAACAAAACTAAATTAACTGTAGAAAAATACAACATCTTATCTGTATCATAAATTTCAGAATGGAGAAAAGGTGAGTCAAATTAATTTCAATAATAGGAAGCGGTAAAGTAGGTTCAACAATTGGTTTTCTTGCTGCATCTCATAATATTGACGATGTGATTCTAATCAATGATCCCAAAAACAAGGCAGTGGGAGAGGAATTGGACATATCAAATGCGATTCCTGAAGATTCTCAATTTTCTGTAATTGGAACTGATGATATCTCTAAAATCAAAGACTCCAGAGTTGTTGTAATTGCAGCAAGTACCGGTAGGCTCAAAACAAACAGAATGGATCTTCTAAAAGGTAACCTGGAAATAACAAGAGATTTTGCAAAAAGCATTCAAAAATATGCGCAGGATGCAAAAATTCTGGTCATAACAAATCCAGTTGACATCATAACCTATTTTGTACAAAAAGAGTCAGAATTACCAAAAGAAAATGTGATTGGGTTGGGATCAAATCTTGATTCTAGCAGACTACGCTATCTTCTTGCAAAAGAACTTGATGTTAAGCAATCTGATATTCACGATTCTCTGGTTTTAGGAGAGCATGGAGATAATATGGTGCCTATATTTTCTAGATCAAAATATGGACAAAAGTCAATTTCAGAATCATTAGATTCTATCCAGAAAGAAAGGATAACAAATGACTTGAAACAGTATTGGAAAAAAATTGTTGCCATGAAAGATGCATCCTCAGTATTTGGAATATCAAAGATCGCATTTGATGTAATTGATTCTATTTTGAAAGGAAATGAATTGTCTATGCCAGCCTCGGTTTTACTTGAAGGAGAATACGGAATATCTGATGTTTGTCTTGGAGTTCCATTGGTTATTAGAAAAAATGAAACAGTAATTCAGGAGATTGAACTCGAAAAATCAGAATACGATCTGCTGCAAAACTCTGCCAAATTTTTGAGAAAGCAAATCATGAATTGTTAATTCCATAAAATTACAATCAATCTTTACGTTCTATTATTTTTGATTCAAACTGACTAAACTGTTTCCACGGGGTATAGTGTAGTAACTACCCAAATCCAAAAATATGCTTGCTAGTAGATAGATGTGATGCCAAAAAAGGCAATAGTAATTGGAGGTAGTATTGCGGGCCTTTTGGCAGCACGCGTTCTATCAGATCATTTTGAAGAAGTAATCTTGATTGAAAGAGACAGGTACACAGATGGTGACAAAGTAAGAAATGGAACACCTCAAGCCAATCACATCCATCTGTTGCTTGTAAAGGGAAAAGAGATTCTTCAAGATTTTTTTCCAGATTTAGAAAGAGATCTTATCAAAAACGGAGCTAACAAGATCGATTTTTTAAATGACGGAAGATTTTGTTTGCCAAGTGGATGGGCGCAAAGATTTGAGTCAGGAGTAGTCACATTTACCTGTACAAGAACACTTTTAGAAAATACAATAAGGCACCAAGTGCAAAAAATTTCAAAGATTAAGATACAGGATAACAAGGCAATCTCATCATTTGTTTTAGAAAATGCAAACAAGATCAGTCTAAAGACAATTACAAATGAAGAAATTCATGTGAATCTAATTGTCGATTGTACTGGACGAAATACAAGAACACCAGATTGGTTAGAAAATATAGGCTATCCAAAACTTACAGATACCAGAGTAGATTCCTTTGTAGGCTATGCCACGAGAAGATACATTCCACCAAAGAATGTTGAGAGAAAATGGAAGATGTTGTCGATATTAAGCAATCCAACAACTAATCCTAGATTGGGGGCGATATATCCAATAGAAAACGGCAAATGGTTAGTTTTCTTATCTGGGATTGGCAAAGTGTACCCTCCTACAAAGGAGAAGGGATTTTTAGAATTTGCAAAGAGTCTTGAAAGTGGCGAGTTGTATGATGCCATGAAAGATGCTATTCCGGATTCAGAAATATATGGATATCAAGTGCAAGGAAGTAGAAGATACCATTATGAATCCATGTCCAGTTGGCCTGAGAATTTTATAGTGCTGGGTGATGCAGTAGCAGTTTTCAATCCATTTTATGGCCAAGGCATTACTTCAGCTGCACTGGGTGTCAAAGTACTAGACAAAATGTTAAGAAACCAAAATTTTGATAAGATTTTCACAAAGAAATTTCAAAAAAGGCTTGCAAAAACAATATCGTTACCCTGGATTCTTGGTACAAGTGAGGACCTCAGATGGCCTACAACTGTAGGTAAAAAACCAAATGTAATTACAAAATTAGTACAAAACCATGCTCAAAAAGTATTGTTGCTTGGACCTAAAAGTAAACTTGCTACAAAATCATTTCTACAGATGATGCACATGATAAAATCTCCTGCAATAATATTTCATCCTGTGATATTGTTGCAATTAATTACAAACCCCATTTGGAAAAGAAATGAGTAAGACTATCATTTTTGATTTTGATGGGACCATTGCAGATACCTTGGATTCAGTTGTCAGAATAGTCAACAGTCATGCAGAACACTTTGGCTACAAAAAAGTCACAAAGGAAGACATTCCATACCTGCAAGGAAAGAAGCCACGAGAAATTCTTTCATATCTTGGAATTTCCATATTCAAACTTCCATCATGGATAAAGAAAATACATTCAGAAATAAACAAGGAGATAACCAACATGACACCAACAGTGAATATTTCCCCCATATTGTCTGAACTATATCATGATGAGCATTTTCAAATAGGAATTTTAACATCAAACACACAGGAAAATGTAAAACAATTTCTTGACAAGAATGAGTTGGGTTTTTTTGATTTTATACGTACTGGAAAAAGCGTATTTGGAAAGAGTCACATCATCAACAAGATCATAAAACAAAGACATGTAAACAAAAATGAGGTATTCTATGTGTGTGATGAAGTGAGAGATATAGAAGCTGCCAAAAAATCTGGAATTAAGTCAATTGCAGTTGCATGGGGGTATAACACAAAAGATGCACTAATAAAAGAAAATCCCGATTTTTTGGTTAATTCGCCAGATGAATTAATAAATATAATTGTCTCATAAAACACATTTTTTTAAAAATTCATGTTTCCACGTGGGTATGTTTTATTTCACCCTAACTATATCCCCATACATAACATACTCCCAATTGAATTTGAACCTCCAAAGATTTTCCAACAAACAAACATCCGTTATGACGCTAGTTAGTATCACAATTCTACGCCTAAGGGATGGGGGTTCCCTTTTTACTCTTAATCGATAAATTTGTTTATACCTTACAACAATTGTTGAATGGGTCTTATGAGGTATACTCTTGTATAATTTTCATAAAATTTGACTAATTCTCACTTAAATTAGCAGAAAAATCCCTACATGTTTTAATTCTGGATTGAATTATTACAAATGAAATCTCATGCGTGGTCTGTGTCACAATTGCTTTAGGTCTGGAGTCGAAGTGGTAATAATCAAAGGAGATATTTTTTGTCAAACATGTGTGGATAAAATCAATGCAAAAAACTAAATCCATACTCTTTCTAGTTAAGAAAAATGAAATTAGCCATTGCCTCCCA
>Ga0224507_10000400_pt1 | contig 17047 bp, 10 predicted proteins | sample SF_Jan12_sed_USG_3_FD_170159 | JGI IMG/M metagenome (GOLD analysis project Ga0224507, IMG submission 170159) | Sediment microbial communities from San Francisco Bay, California, United States - SF_Jan12_sed_USGS_13 | ecosystem: Environmental > Aquatic > Marine > Sediment | place: USA... | reverse complement strand
TTGATTGCCTGATAAAAAGACCGGTATTTTAGTTAAAATGTGCTTTAAAATTAACGCCCAAAATTTTTGTCAGTTTTCGCTTTATTAAAAGGATTCTTAATGCGCAAACATAGTCATTTACACTTTATAGCTATTAGTACTGTTATTGCCACAGTCAACTTTCTAAGGACTGAGGTATCTTTATCATTTCCATATCCTCTCATTCGGAATAAATACAGGGACCTCAAATGATTGCCATACTATTTTTATTACTATTTGGTGCGTTAGCATACAGGCGAGATTCTGCTTTAATCTGGTCCGTCGTAATGGGCGCTTTTCTATTGATAGCAACATACACAACTGACGCAGGCATTACACTGGCGTTGCTTTGGGGTATTTATGGTGTAATTGCAACACTTTCGCTTATAGCTCCATTACGACGTGTATTACTTAGCGGTGCGGTGCTAAATGCGTTTAAAAAAGTATTACCACCAATGTCACGCACAGAAAAAGAAGCACTGGATGCCGGTACTGTGTGGTTTGATGGCGATTTGTTCAGCGGCAACCCAGACTGGAATAAATTACTCAAGCATAATACCGCTAGATTAACAGCCGAAGAGCAAGCCTTTATCGATGGCCCAGTTAACCAGTTATGCGAAATGATTAACGACTGGGAAATTTCCCAAATCGACAATGATCTTCCCCCTGAGGCCTGGCAGTTTATAAAAGACAGCGGCCTGTTCGGCATGATTATTCCAAAAAAATACGGCGGACTTGAGTTTTCAGCCATTGCACATTCTGCGGTGGTTATGAAAATATCTACTCGTAGCGTTGCGGCGGCCGTTACCGTGATGGTTCCCAACTCATTAGGGCCAGCAGAACTTTTACTTCGTTATGGAACAGATGAACAAAAAGAATACTATTTGCCTAGGCTGGCAAAAGGTGAAGAGATTCCCTGCTTTGCGCTAACCGGCCCCGAGGCAGGAAGTGACGCAGGATCAATTCCTGATTTTGGCATTGTCTGTAAGCAGGATTTTGACGGACAAAAAGACGTGTTAGGTATTCGAGTAACCTGGAACAAACGATACATAACACTAGGCCCTGTTGCGACAGTACTTGGACTTGCATTTCAATTACAAGATCCTGACAACATATTGGAAGATAAATATGAAACAGGAATTACCTGCGCTTTAATTCCAACCAGTCATCCTGGTGTAATCATTGGTCGAAGACATCATCCATCAGGTATCGGTTTTCAAAACGGGCCTAATAGTGGAGATGATGTATTCATTCCGATGGACTGGGTAATTGGAGGTCTTCCACAAGTGGGACAAGGCTGGCGAATGCTAATGGAATGTCTAGCTGCAGGTCGTACTATTTCCTTACCTGCACTTAGCGTTGGCGGGGCAAAATTTACCGGCCGAGCTATTGGCGCGTACGCGCGGATTAGAAAACAATTTAAAATGCCAATCGGCTTTTTTGAAGGCGTTGAAGAGCCACTAGCACGCGCCGCCGGCCATGCCTATATGATGGATGCAGCGCGCAAACTTACCGCAAGTGCACTTGACCAAGGTGAAAGCCCTTCTGTTTTATCTGCTGTTTTAAAATACAACTTGACCGAAAGAATGCGAATTTCTGTCAATGATGCAATGGATGTCCAGGGCGGTGCCGGTATTTGTTTAGGGCCAAACAACATTTTGGGTAAGCTGTACCACGCGATTCCGATAAGCATAACAGTGGAAGGTGCAAATATTTTAACCCGTACGCTGATTGTATTCGGCCAGGGAGCAATACGCTGTCATCCGTATGTATTTAAAGAAATGCAGGCTGCAACAGAAACAAATGCTAAAAAAGCACTGGTAGATTTTGATAATGCCTTCGCCGGTCATCTCTATTTTTCAACCAGTAACTTTTTCCGTTCTTTATTCATGGGGCTGACAAATGCCAGCTTTGTGAATGTGCCTGAAAACGCAAAACTGCAACGTTACTATCAACAAGTAACGCGCTTCAGCAGTGCGTTTGCCCTGTTGACTGATATTTCCATGTTGATTTATGGCGGTGGCTTAAAGCGAAAAGAAAAATTGTCCGGTCGATTTGCTGATACATTAAGTTGCATGTATTTAATATCCTCTTCGCTTAAACAATTTAATGACGACGGCTGCCCTGACGAAGACTTTCCTGTACTACAATGGGTTTGTGAAGATAATCTTTACCGAATTCAGGGAAGCATGGCTGGCATTATTCAAAATATGCCTAATCCAATCGTGAGAAAAGCACTTAGCTTAATTATTTTCCCATTAGGTAAACGATTAAAACCACCAACAGACTCACTGGGCCAATCTCTCGCCAGTATCCTGCTTAAGCCATCGGCTACCAGGGATCGATTAACTGCGGGTATATACCTTCCAAAAACAGACGACCAGCAAGTCGGCCGACTGGAAATTGCGTTTGAAATGGCGGAAGAGGCAGACAAAATAGAACGACGTTTAAATGGGTTAAAAAGAAATGGTGAAATCAATGGTGAAAACATTGATGCATTACTCAAGCAGGCTGATAAAAAGTCACTGATCACCGATGAAGAAGCGAAGATGTTTAGTCGGTTTTTAGAGTTGAGAAAATTGATTATTTCGGTTGATGATTTTGATAAAGACGAATTTCGTTTAAATAAGGTCGGCTGAAAACATTTTTATCAAATGAGTTTTGAGCAAGCCCCAAATAAATACACACAAATTAAGGAAAGTAGATGGCTACTAATCGTAAAAAATCCATTTCAAAAACAGTTTATATTGTAGATGGCAGTCGTACCCCCTTTTTAAAAGCTCGCGGTAAAACCGGGCCATTTGCTGCCGCAGACCTCGCTGTGCAAGCTGGCCAACCACTCATGATGCGACAGAATTTTAAGGCAGACGCATTTGATGAAGTGATAATGGGGTGCGTCATGCCTAGCGCTGACGAAGCCAATATTGCACGTGTAATTGCTTTACGACTTGGCTGTGGTGAAAATGTGCCGGCCTGGACTGTTCAACGTAATTGCGCATCAGGTATGCAGGCACTGGACTGCGCAGCAATGAATATTGCTTCCGGCCGTTCAGATCTTATACTCACCGGTGGTGTTGAATGTATGAGTCGCGCACCTGTTTTATTAAACAATACCATGGTGAACTGGTTAGGTGACTTTGCCCGCGCTAAAACACCTATTGCGAAAATAAAAGCACTCAGTAAATTGCGTGGCCCACACCTTAAACCGATTATAGGATTAATAAGAGGATTAACTGATCCCGTTGTAGGATTAAACATGGGGCAAACGGCAGAAATTTTGGCTCATAAATTTAACATTTCACGCCATGAGATGGACACCTTTTCAGCAGAAAGCCACCAGCGCCTTGCAGCTGCACAAGATAATGGTTATATGGATGAAGTCGAAACCATTTACGATACCAACGGCAAATTTTACGCATCAGACGATGGCCTCAGACGAGATTCCGACGCTGCAGGCCTAGGTAAATTGAAACCTGTATTTGATTCCAAATTTGGCAAAGTTACCGCAGGTAACGCCGCGCAAATTACAGACGGTGCAGCCCTGCTAATACTGGCAAGTGAAAAAGCGGTGAAAGATCACAACCTGACTGTAATAGGGAAAATCGTTGACAGTCATTGGGCAGGCCTAGATCCATCACAAATGGGACTGGGTCCTGCTCATGCAATGGCACCCATTTTAACCCGCAATAAGTTAGCCATTAAAGACATCGACTATTGGGAAATCAATGAAGCATTTGCGGTTCAGGTGCTTTCATGCCTTGAAGCATGGAAAGATGTAGAATATTGCAAAACCCAACTTGGACTAGCACAAGCGCTAGGGGAAATTCCGCGTGACCGATTAAACGTAGATGGCGGAGGAGTTAGCATAGGTCACCCTGTTGGTGCCAGCGGCGCTCGTATCGTTTTACATTTACTAAAAGTATTAAAGCGTAATAATGCAAAACTTGGTATGGCTAGTCTATGTATTGGTGGTGGCCAGGGTGGCGCAATGTTAATTGAAACGGCAACGGAGCAATAAAAATGGCAGACAATAAACACTATTCACACTGGAAGCCGCTCACGGATGCTGAAGGTATTTTATGGCTTCATCTGGATCAACAAAATTCCAGCACCAATGTACTTTGTGTGCCTGTATTGGAAGAACTGGAAACAATCCTTGTAGAGATTAAATCAAGTCACCTGCCATCCGGTGTCGTTTTTGTATCTGATAAGGAATCTGGGTTCATCGCGGGTGCCGACATAAAAGAATTTACAGTGATTGATAATGTTGATCAAGCAGTCAAACATGTGCAACGTGGTCAACGCATTATGGATGAAATTGCTGCGTTGAAATGCCCTACTGTTGCTATGATACATGGTTATTGCATGGGAGGTGGTTTTGAACTCGCGCTTGCCTGTGATTACCGTATTGTCGATGATGGTCCAACAACACGATTGAGTTTACCTGAAGTACAATTGGGTATACATCCCGGTTTTGGTGGCACAGTAAGACTACCAAGATTAATTGGTGCACCTGCCGCAATGGATATCATGTTAACAGGCAAACCTATTAATGCCAGAAAAGCCAAGAAGTTGGGCATGGTTGATTACGCCGTTCCGACACGGCAATTAATACCAGCAACTAAAAAAACCATCATGGATCACCCGCCACTTCATCAGCCAACAAAGATGCAGGCACTAACTAATCACATGCTGATCAGACCGATACTAAAGCAAATGATTTTAAAAACCGTGGCGAAAAAAGCACGTAAAGATCACTACCCTGCCCCGTATGCCATTATTGACTTGTGGGCAAAATATTTTGACGACCCAGTAAAAATGCTAGAAGAAGAAGCTAAGTCTGAAGCTCGGCTGGTTATTGGTCCGACCGCTCAAAATTTAATACGTGTGTTTTTTCTTCGTGAAACGCTAAAAGCCTTGGGCAAAACAGAAAATACAAATACAAATTTCAAACACGTTCATGTTATCGGCGCGGGCGTTATGGGCGGCGACATAGCCGCTTGGTGTGCCTTACGCGGATTTCAGGTTACGCTTCAGGATCGTCATGAAAAAAATATTGCTAAAGTAATGAAGCGAGCTCACAAATTATTCTCTAAAAAAATGAGAGGAAATAGATTGGGCATTATTGATGCTATGGATCGTTTGCAACCTGACATAAAGGGACTTGGTGTTCCCAAAGCGGATGTTGTTATTGAAGCTATAGTAGAAAATATCGAAGCCAAACAAGGCCTCTATAAAGAGCTAGAGTCGAGAATGAAAAGTGACGCCCTACTCACAACCAATACATCAAGTATTCCATTAGAAGTATTAAGCACTGTTCTCAAAAACCCTGAGCGATTAGTCGGCTTACACTTTTTCAATCCAGTTGCACAAATGCCCCTCATTGAAATTGTTACCGCCAATAATACAAGTAAGGAGGTAGCAGAAAGAACGGCTGCATTTGCAACACAAATTGATCGACTACCATTACCTGTAAAAAGCGGCCCTGGGTTTCTGGTTAACCGCATTTTAATGCCTTACATGCTTGAGGCTGTGCGCATTCATGAAGAAGGGGTTCCTGCTAGTGTCATTGATAAAATTGCACTGCAATTTGGTATGCCAATGGGTCCACTTGCGCTAGCTGATACTGTCGGCCTTGATATATGCTTATCAGTTGCGGGAATATTATCTAAGGAGTTAGATGTAACGGTACCCGAAAGTCTTAAGAAAATGGTAGAGGAAGGGAAACTTGGTGCAAAATCTGGTTCCGGTTTTTATGAATACAGCGAAGGTAAACAAGTTAAGCCCGAAAAAACTGAAAGCAATGTTGATTCTCATTCCTTACAAGACAGAATGATAGGACGGATGATTAACGAATCTGTTGCCTGCTTGCGTGAGTCAGTTGTCGCAAATAAAGATCAGCTGGATGCAGGTGTTATTTTTGGTACTGGCTTTTCTCCTTTTCGTGGTGGCCCCCTCAATTACGCTCAATCGGAAGGCTATCAATCGTATCAAACCCGTTTATCAGAAATGGAAAAGAACCACGGCACCGGTTTCAAACCTGATTCTGGCTGGGAGAAGCTAGCTTAATCTAATATTTAGACTGGTAATACGCAAAAACAATCCAGAGTATTGCCAGTCCTTTTACACGCCGCAACAAATTTTATAACAAATAATCAATTTTAATACCCCACTGCCGATACTATCCTATGAGACTTCCAAATACTTGCCCACATTTTATATAGGTAATGTATAGTACTGAATAATATAGTATATCTAAAAAATGGGGTTGTATGTTTCATCCAATTCGCGTGTTGGTTCTCGAAGATTATGAAGACGATTGCATACTTATGTTGCGCGAGCTACGTCGCGGTGGTTTTGAGCCATCACATTTAATAGTTGAAACTGCATCAGCAATGGAAACAGCGCTTGAAAGAGACGAGTGGGATATCATCTTATCCGACTACTCTATGCCCGATTTTAGCGCGCCGGCAGCCCTTAAAGTATTAAAAAAATCAAATAAAAATATCCCTTTCATTGTGGTTTCCGGTAATGTCGGTGAAGTTATCGCTGTTCAATTAATGCAACATGGTGCAGCCGACTATATTAACAAAGATAATCTTTCTCGCTTATGCCCAGCGATACAGCGCGAACTAAATGAATCAAAACTGAAAAAACAACGAAAAGAATCCGAAACAATCACTAATCGTTTATGGGATATATTTAACCATTCACTAAACGAAATATATCTTTTTGATGCCACTACATTTGAATTTATTGCTGTAAACGAAGGTGCATTGCATAATCTTGGTTATACGATGGATGAAATGAAGTGCAAACACCCATGGGATATTAAGCCGGATTTAACTGGGCCTGAATTTAGAAATAAAATATCCTCTCTAATCAATGATAGTCAAAAATCTTTGCACTTTGAAACTTTTCACTTACGAAAAAATGGCACAACTTATCCCGTTGAAGTAAGGCTACAACTTTCCACCGAAGAAAATATTATTTTTTACGCTATTGTACTCGACATCACTGAACGTAAAAAAGACATGGAGAAAATTGAAATACTTGCCAGATTTCCTGAAGAAAACCCACAACCCGTTCTTCGCATCAATTATCGCTATGAGGTTCTTTACAACAACCCGTCAAGCAACCAACTTGTAACGACATGGGGCGAATCTCGAACAAAAATAATACCAGACACTTGGAGAAAAATCGTCGATCTATGCGGCACAACCCTAAGTTATCAATTATTTGAAGATAAAATAAATCAACAAATCTATAGCTGGCTATTGTTCCCGTCTAAAACAGGCGAATATATTAATTGCTACGGCCATGATATAACAACTCAAAAAGAATCAGAAAACGTTCTCAGGCAGTCTTATCAGGTATTTGAGAATATCAGTGAAGGCATCATGATTTGCGACAAAGATGATGTCGTTACAGCGATAAACCCCGCATTCACTAAAATCACAGGTTTCACTGAAAATGAGATCGTTAGGAAAAATGCAGCAATATTAAACTCAGAAATAATGGGAGATACATTTATAAAAAAAGGTAAACCTGTTTTATTATCAACAGGCATATGGAAAGGTGAATATTCATTCAAAAATAGTAAAGGCAACAACATACCAGTTAACCTTTCGGTTTCAACAATTAGAAATAGAAACAACATTAATAGCTTCATATATGTCGTTTCAGATTTTTCTGAACGAAAACTAGCACAGCAACATATTCATAATCTTTCGTATTTTGATCCTCTTACCAATCTACCTAACCGACTTCATATTCATGAAAAACTATTTGATTTATTGGGAGAGGCACATCAATTCAGCCACTGCATATCAATTATTTATCTGGATATAAATCGTTTCAAAACCATAAATGAAAGCCTGGGCCACCAAACTGCAGATAAAGCACTGGCCCTAGTTGCTAACAGACTTTCATCAATAATACCGGAGAATGCTTTTCTCGGTCGTATGGGTGCTGATGAATTTATTATCGTGATTGATGATTCCGAATTAACATCCGAAGAAAGTGCGGTAATTGATAGTATTTCTCAAGCTTTCAAGGAATCATTTGAGCTTCAAGGTCAAGAAACCTACATCAATGTTACTTTAGGTATATCACACTACCCTGAAAATGGGTTATCAGCTGATGAATTAATCAAACACGCAGAGTCAGCTGTTGTTCACGCAAAACGAAAAGGTAAATATCTCGAAATTTACTCGAATGAATTACACACAAGAAATAAAGAACACATTCGACTTGAAACTGACTTAAGAAAAGCCCTTGAAAAAAATGAGTATGTATTATATTACCAGCCAAAAATAGATCTAAAAACACGAAAAATTGTTGGCCTCGAAGCCTTAATCCGTTGGCATCGCCCTGAAATCGGGTTAATTCCTCCAGGCGAATTCATTCCGTTACTAGAAGAAACTGGCTTAATCGTACAAGTCGGTGACTGGGTTATTAAAGAAGCATGCCGGCAGCTCAAAGAATGGGAACACGATGGTATTCCTCAGGTTAATATATCGGTCAACTTATCCGGTAAACAATTCAACCAAGAGCATCTCGTTGAAAATATTTTAAAAATATTAAGTGACTCAAATGTTGCTCCGCAAATGATTGAACTTGAAGTAACTGAAAGCACTATCATGCATCAATACGATAGGGTTATTAAAATCCTAAATGAGCTTCACGATCATAAGTTTGTCATTTCAATAGACGATTTTGGAACCGGTTATTCCTCTCTAGCATACCTGAAACACTTTCCGATCGACGTACTTAAGGTCGATCGCTCTTTTGTAATGGAAATACCCAACGACAAAGATGATACTGCAATCGTAAATACCATAATATCTATGGGCCACAATCTTAATCTTAAAGTTGTCGCTGAAGGCGTTGAAACAATCGAGCAAATGAATACATTGAATGATATGGGATGTGAACTTGCCCAAGGTTTCTATTTTGGTAAAGCATTGCCTGCTCACGAGGTTGCTGAGTTATTGAGGAAACAATAGTATTAAACCATCCCATTTCCAAAACCGTCTTAATCTGATATCAAATTTCACTTAAACGCGCCTCTGGTTTAAAGTTAGATACATATTTACCACTAGACAAGTGATGAGGTAATTTAAAACAGAAATGCGACAAACTACCTAATAAACGTATTTAAAAGTAATGCACACTGAGAATAAGTATCCTTAAGAACACTTCTAATTTGCCGCTACATAAAATACACCCAGTTTTAGGCGGCAACCTTTTATCATAACCAAAGCCATACACTAAATAATGCTATTACTAATCTCAAAAAAAATGCGTCTGATCGAACTTGTGAGTACATGTCTACTGCTTTCAGTCTGGAGCAGTACGGTTTTTTCAATAGATAGTAGTTATATTACACCAACCTATGTCCGTATAATTTCAAGCCTTTACGAGCAATACAACGATATTAATCCTAGCTGGTCAAGTAACGGGGAATATATCAGCTTTGAAAGATACGATATGCAATCCCATAAAATTATCCTTTCAAACCAATCTGGAAAAACACTGCAAACCATAAAGGCTGAAGGAAAACCTAAGGATGTGTTTGATTTTCTCTTATCATCAGAAGAGGATGTAATCTCCTATAACATGGGTATTAGCTGGTCTCCCGAACACAATGAGTTTGTGTTTGTGAGTAGCGGGAAATCAAATAACTTCGACTTATACTCAGGGAATACAAATTCAAATAAATCTCGCAGGCTCACCTTTCATGCTGACAAAGATAACCAGGCTCAATGGTCACCGGTAAACAATAACATATTATTCGTATCAGCTAGAGAAGGCCATGCAGGGCTTTTTATGATTGATGCAACCAGTGGCGTTATTACCCAAGTACTGGACAATACATTTGATACCTTGCACCCGGTTTGGTCACCCGACGGTACACGCATCGCACTAATGATTGGTGTTAAGGGCTTATATCAAATCTACGTAATTAATGACCTTAAAAAACCAATGGCTTCGCTTCAATTAGTGAGTCAGTATTCTAATCACAATATTAGACCCAGCTGGTCACCGGATGGAACGAAACTCGCCTATTTCAGTTTTGATATTTCAAATAGCTGGAATATCAGCATTGCTAATATCCCAGCAAATAAACCTGTTATGTCCGAAGATACTATTGCTCATGATGTAATTCAAAATTCTAGCCGGGGCCCAACATGGTTACCTGATAGTATTAATATCGCCTACATAAAAAACGAAACTGATAGTTATAATCCTATTTATATCGTTGATACAAACCAGAAAAAACACAGTCTCTTTCTTACAAATACAAAAATGAACCTTGATTTATCATGCTCACAAAGCGGTATTCTTGCATTTCAAACTCAGGTTAAGCAGTGGAGTCGAATCTATATTGCTGCTATACCGGGTTTTAATGGCTGATATTATGAAAATAGCTAATTCGTTACTTGCACTTTTACTTTTCCAGTCATTATTTCTAATTGGCTCAAATGCAAATGCGGCCAACACTCACATAGATTCAGCAATGAAACTCTATAAATCAATGGAAATAAACAAGGCGGTCGCCAAACTCATTATTAATATTGATGACATAAATACACTAAATAGTGTAGAAAAAATAAAATACGCATTAATCATCAATAAAAATCTTTCTATCTATAGAGACATATATTCCAAGTCTCTAGATACCCAACAGATATTTCTCGAAAGTCTAATTAATGATAAAGGCAAGGGGAAAAGCCTGGTTGCTCCACTTTTTCTTACCGAAATATATATTTTACAAAAAGAATTAAATAAAGCGGAGCAACAACTCAATAAATTCAAAGAGAATCTAAAAAGGAATAATAAAAATGCCGCCCTCGAACCAGCCACTAATATATACAATGCATGGATTGCACTGGTTAAAGGAGATACAAAACGTTTTAAAGAAACCCAAAAAAAGATAGATCTCGACGACCCTCTATCAGCAATGGCGCTAGATGTCATTCAAATTCTCACGACAGGAAAATCCACTATAGAACTTAGTTTTATCAAAGCCGCTGAAGACAAATACATTATCGAAGATGAAATTAAATCGGTTAGATTTGCCAATTATGCGATTCGCATTTACAGCCATCGAGGCGAACTAAGTAAGGCAAGGAGTATTGTAAAACTACTTGATCAAAAACGCCCATCCTATACCGAAGAAATATCACAATTTAAACTAATAAAATTTTATGAGCCAAGCCTAATTGACTCAGTAGCTACTTTCTATTATAAACTCGCAAAATCAATTTTAGAAGAGCTGGAAAAAGATACAAAGTATCACGACATGGCAATTTACTACTTGTCAGATTTAGAACTTATTACCTCTAATACAACATCGGCAAAACGCTTTAAAGAACAGATGCTAACCTTAACCCGTTTACCAAAAAGCCTCTCATCTTTACTTGCAATAAGACAAAATGGGCACGCATATTTGTATGGTAAAACAACCAGAGCATATCAGGCTTGGGAAAAAGCGGTAAATAACGCAAAAAACAACCCTAGCATTGGTGCAGAAGCGATATTGATGTGCATTTATTTAGATGCAAGCTGCCCAACCATAGTCCAAACAGCCCAACTAAAAGCCGAAAATGGTAAAAGCAAATTGTTTGAAAATTTAAATACAAACGTAGGTCGATACTTTCTGCTTAAAAAAGAAAACATTAAAGCAATGAGGCTATTAGAAAACGCCTTAGATAGGGGTAATGCAGGTGGAATATTAATGAATGAACCTATTCTGCTGCTAAATCTGGCTGAAATATATCGCTTAAATAAACGATACTCAGAAAGTTTGCAAATTTACTTTTCTCTGGGCCAAAATTTTCCCATACTCAGACAGGTGCAGGATGCTGTTCAGGGTGAGTACTTATTTAGACAACGAAGTACCGGATCAAATATCGTATTTTAGTATAGCTAATCTTGAAACACATGTGATCGAGGAATATATGAAGCATTTTCTTTACAAAACAATACTTTTTTTTACATTCGTTTCTGTATCAGCAACGACAATGGCTATCACCGAAAACACATTAATTTACGGCGAAACAAAAAGACCTGACACATTAGACCCCTATACAAGCCGAGAAGCATCGTCCTTGCGGCTAACCCAACTCATGTTTAATGGTCTCGTATCAATCAATGAAAGACAAGAGGTTGAACCGGACCTAGCAACCTCATGGATAATTGGTAACGATAAAAAAGTATTTACATTCCAATTACGAAGAGACGTTACATGGCACCCGTACAATAATATAACCACACCTTTCACTGCCAAAGATGTAGTTAATACAGTCAACCTTCTACAACACTCAAAGACAATATCGCCTCTAAAAGAGATTTTTTCAAATATATCTAAATCAGAAGTAATTGATGATTTTCAGGTGAAGTTCACACTAAAAAATCCGGCAATAAATCCAATCGCCATGTTCAATTTTAAAATACTTCCTTATCACGCGCTAAAAAACATACCCTATCTAAACAAATCAAGTGATTTTGCCAATAACCCAATAGGCACTGGACCTTATATTTTCAAGAAATTCAACAGTAATCGACAGGTTACGTTAGTCGCTAATAAAAAATATTACAAAGGAGCACCTAATATAGAACAAATTATACTAAAACCTTTTAGTGATAATAATATAATGAACCAAGCTTTGTCTTTCAACAACCTTGATATGATTGTTAGCGTAAACCCCCGTCATTTATCGGAACTTCAAGCCGACGCAAGATTTTCTCTAATTTCATATAATACACTTTCATACTCTTTCTTCGGTTATAACCAAAACAATAAAATTCTTTCCAGCCAACTTGTACGAAAAGCGATTTCTCATGGAATAAATCGAGAAGAAATGCTGAGAGCTTTCTTCAACAATCAAGGGACTATCATTTCCGGCCCTTTTGCACCGGGGAGCTGGGCATACAACCTGGATGTAATGCCTGACGAATACAACCCCCTTAAATCAATTGCACTATTACAAAAAGCGGGTTACACACGTACCAGTAATGGTTTTTTAGATTCTGCGGGTAAATTATTGTCATTCCGGCTTCGCGTCCCAATTGAAAAAAATAACGAATCAACAAAAAGAGTCATCTTGGCATACAAAAATTTCATGAAAAAAATTGGCATTAAAATAAATGTAGATTTTATTGAAAGAGAAAGATGGAAGCGCGCAATATTTAAAGATCACAAATTTGATATTACATTTGCCAATTGGTCATTTGACGACTCATCGGATATATCTACTTTATTTCACTCTGCGTCAAATATGGCATGGGGTAACAATTTCATTAGTTACAATAATCCAGAGGTTGATAAACTTATTGCACAAAGTAAAATAAGTATTGACCATCAAGAAAAAAGAACAATTAATCACCTGTTGCATAAAATTATTGCGCAAGATGTTCCCTACACTTTTTTATGGTCACTCACACAATATGCTGCATACACCAAACGCCTTTCTAACGTAAACATACACCCGTATCAGTTTTTTTATAACGTTCATTTGTGGAAGAAAAATTAGTTAGGTTTCACTTTAAATGATATTTAGAGCTGGAATACTTAAACCAATTTCAAAAACTCTTTTTAAGGAGTTTTTTTCATCTGTTTTTATAATTATTCTACTGAGCATGATAATTTTTTTCCTCGTATATATTTCACCAGGAGAGTCACTGCTACAGGAATATCTTTTAAACCTAGGGGGTAACGAAGAAGAGTTTTCCGAAAATAGTGGGCCTATCAATATACATCAAGCCTATTTTTCTTGGCTATTCGCAAGTATGAGTGGTAACTTTGGCGTTTCCAACAGCAACGGATTGCCTGTGCTGGGACAAGTCCTAGAGTTTACAGCGAACACACTCTATTTGACTTTTTCCGCGTTACTTATCAGTCTTTGCATAACCCTTCCTGTGGTAATGATAACAGTTAGTAACACATTTCCTACACTCTCTCGTTTTACCAATATCCTGATTCGACTACTGTCTTTTTTACCATTATTTTGGGTCGCTTACATTCTCATTTATATATCAACCTCGGTATTCGACTACTACCCACTAGCAACGGACTATGAGGAAATTACCGCATCACAATTTATATTGCCCGTCATATTATTATGTTTGGGCAGCGGCGTACTAGTAGAAATAGTCCAACAATTAACATACGAAATAAAACGCGTACTCAATGAAGAATATATTTTATGCGCCAGAGCAAAGGGGGCATCTGTTTTTAAACACTTATTTAAAGAAGGTATTGCATTCCCTTTACTAAATCTACTCAGCAACCGAATCGCTTATTTATTTGGTGCCACTATTATTATTGAACAAATTTTTGGCTGGCCAGGTATTGGCCGTCTACTCTGGCAGGCAACTCAAGATCGGGATATCCCTTTATTACTGTGCGCCGTTATTATATGTGCGTGTGTAATTCGCCTGTCACATTTTATCGCACGCCTGATATATGTGTTGATAAACCCACGAGCGTCGCACGAATAATATGCGAAAAAATAACACTTACGTATCCGAACGCTCAAAGCTATCGCTAAAATATTGGTTCGATATTACTGTCATCATCTATTGCCTAGTCGTATTAGGCTCTGTAGTCATCGCTTATACCATTACTACATTTGAATTAGTTGCATTTGACTATGACGAAATGGATTTCGATGCAATATTGTCACCTCCTCTTTCAGCGGGGCATATTCTTGGTACAGATTACCTGGGACGAGATTTATTTAGCAGGCTTCTTTTAGGTACACAAGCCTATCTAGTACCTGGAATAATGGCAGTTTCCATCGCTATCTTTTTTGGATCATTACTTGGAGGCCTTACCGTATTTGGCAGTAAAAGTGCAAAAAAGGTAATTAAAATATCAACAGACCTACTGCAAACAATGCCAAGACTCGTGCTGTTACTTCTAGTTGTCGCTATATTTGAAGCTAATATTTACTATATTATGCTTGTTGTTGGTATAACCAATATACCTACAATTGCAGACCTGATCAGTCGGCGCATAGATATTTTACGGGACAAAAGCTTTATTGAAGCATCCATCGCAAACGGAACGCCGAAGTACACTTTAATTGTTAAACATATCCTCTGGTATAACTGCCGCATACTGTTAATTGGACAAGCTGCACTAGGAATGGCTGAAGCAATTCTTATGGAAACCAGTTTAAGTTATCTCGGTTTTGGCGTTCAAGAACCTACTCCATCCTGGGGTAATATGGTTCAGTCGGGAACAAATTACCTGCTACAAGGGAATCTGTGGTCATCAACAATACCCGCACTGGCCATTATGTTTGTACTACTCGCTTTTTACCTCGTATCTGAAGTAATCATAAAACGAATTGACAGAAGTCCTGACTAATGACAAAACCAATTCTTGAGGTTAAAGATTTATCAGTTCGATTTTTTCTAGAAAAAGAAAAAGTCTTATTGCCTGCACTGAATCAAATTAGTTTCCATGTAAATAATAATGAAGTGTTAGGTATAGTTGGAGAAAGCGGTAGTGGAAAAAGCATTACTTTATTGTCCATACTTGGTCTTTTACAGGCAAACCCAGGCATTATAAGCGGAGAAATTTTGTTCAACGCCAATGAGGCGAACATCAATACATTGGAAGATATCAGCAGCCACATTGAAATTGAGAATTTTGAAAAAGCTGATGAAAAAATCACAAAAAAAACTAATACTTGGAATAAATTACACGCCAGCCGATACAAAAAAATTCTCGGAAATCAGGTTTCAATGGTGTTTCAAAATCCTCGCCTTGCATTTAACCCCTACTACAGTATCGGAAAACAAATAAGCGAATCCATCCTCCTTCATCAACCAAATACTGATAAAGAATCTGCAAAAAAAACCGCAATTGACTGGTTAAAACGAGTGAAAATGGAAGCGCCGGAATTACGATACAACAACAACCCATACGGTTTATCTGGCGGACTTTGTCAACGAGCGATGATTGCCATGGCACTTGCTTCAGAACCTAGCTTACTCGTTGCTGACGAACCGACAACCGGATTAGATACAACGATTCAGGGGGACATACTCACATTACTCGAAGAAATAAGAATACAACAGAAATTGAGTATGATTATTGTCAGCCATGACTTTAATGTAATGCACCGACTGGCGAATCGTGTATTGGTTTACTATAACGGGTTCATCATAGAAGAAGGCAATACAAACAACATTCTTGATTACACATCGGATGAACATCACCCTTACACTTCGTTACTTTTAAATACCGAATTCAATCAACACGTAGATGTAATTAACAAAACCAAAGATACAGATAACAGCCAATCTAAATCATTTTTTAATCAATGTCCGTATTATAATAACTGTTTAAAAGTCACACCTGAAATATCAAATAAATGTCAATCTTCGATACCACCATTATTGCCGTTACATGATTCTCACAAAATTCGTTGCTGGAGGTTTGAAAAATGAAAAAAACAATCCTTCAATTGAATTCAATTACAAAAAACTATAATACTCCCGGCTTTATGAAAAAAGATAAACCCGATATTCCAGCTATTGACGATATTAGTCTTTCATTATACGAAGGGGAAATTTTAGGTTTAATTGGTGAGTCAGGGTCAGGTAAAACAACCGTTGGTAAATCTATACTCAAACTGATGGGGATTGATAGCGGCTCAATTCAGTTATTTGGAAACGACATCACAAATCTCACTGAAAATAAGTTTCGTGCGATTAGAGGTGATATACAAATGATTTTTCAAGACCTGGATGCCGCATTAAACCCCAATATGAAAATCGATAATATTTTAATAGAAATAGTAAGACGTCATCACAAAACAAATAAAATAGAAGCAAGAAAACAAGCACTAAAACTAATATCGGACGTTCACCTAGAGCCGGAAATATTGGACCGATACCCCGGCGAACTTTCAGGTGGCCAAAAAAGGCGAATCGCCATCGCCAGCGCACTTGCCGCTGAACCAAGAATAATCATTGCAGATGAACCAACAACAGGTCTTGATAATTA
>Ga0224507_10000397_pt1 | contig 17081 bp, 15 predicted proteins | sample SF_Jan12_sed_USG_3_FD_170159 | JGI IMG/M metagenome (GOLD analysis project Ga0224507, IMG submission 170159) | Sediment microbial communities from San Francisco Bay, California, United States - SF_Jan12_sed_USGS_13 | ecosystem: Environmental > Aquatic > Marine > Sediment | place: USA... | reverse complement strand
GGCGGCGACACCGGCATGGACTGCAACCGGACGGCGATACGCCAGGGCGCTGAGAGTGTGACCTGCTCCTATCGCCGCGATGAAGCCAACATGCCCGGCTCACGCCGAGAGGTTGCCAACAGCAAGGAAGAAGGAATTCGCTTCCTGTTCAACCGGCAGCCCGTGGAGATACTGGGCGACGATCGGGTCACCGGTGTCAAGCTTGTGGAGACCCGCATGGGTGCGGCGGGATCGGACGGTCGTCGGCAGCCCGAGGTCATTCCCGGTTCCGAAGAAGTCTTGCCTGCCGACGCTGTTGTCATCGCATTCGGCTTTCGGCCGGATCCGCCCGACTGGTTTAACGAGTTCCGGATAGAAACGTTGCCCAGCGGGCGGGTTCGCGTTGCGTCATTAGGCGCCTATCCCTACCAGACGACGAATCCGAAGATTTTTGCGGGCGGTGATATGGTGCGTGGCTCCGATCTCGTAGTAACGGCCGTGCACGAAGGTCGTGAAGCCGCCAGAGGTATAGCACGTTACCTGGGTGTCTGAAGCGGCAGCGTCTGACGATAACGACGAATAAATCAAGCGGAGAATAAACGGTGTCTGAAAGCAAGATTACAAAATACGCAGGCAAAAACGCCGAGGTTTCTTGGCACGGCGGCCTATGCATTCACATCGGCGAATGCGGTCGGGCCAAAGGGGATCTGTTTGTCGGCGGTCGACAGCCATGGTGTCAGCCGGACATTGCGAGCAATGATCAGGTTCAGGACGTCATCATGCGCTGCCCGTCTGGTGCGTTATCGGTTGAGTTTGCCGATGGGTCCCGTCGGGAAACGGGGAGGCCCGAGAACACGATCAGCGTTGCCTATAACGGACCGCTATTCGTTCGTGGTGAGCTCGAGATTGAAGGGGCGCCCACCGATGCGCCCGGCCTGAAGTTTCGAGCCGCGCTGTGCCGCTGCGGGCATTCAAAGAACAAGCCCTTTTGCGATAACAGTCATGAGAGCACGGGATTCCGTGACTCTGGCGCTGTCGGCGAAGCCGGTGAGCCTAATCCCGAATCGGGAGGTCCGTTGACGATTAAACCGGTGAAAGACGGTCCGCTGATGGTCAAGGGCAATGTGACGATTTCCGGCGGAAGTGGCCGTATTTCCTGGACCGGAGAGAAGGTCGCGCTATGCCGCTGTGGCGCGTCAGCGAACAAACCGCTTTGCGACGGCAGTCATAAGAAAACAGGCTTTGTCAGCGACTAAGCAGGCGCGTCTATCGTCCAAACATAGCTCTTGCCGGGAGCAGCCATTCTCACGATCGGCTCAAAGAAAAACTGACAGTCGGGTTCCGGCTAAAGGCGGCCAGTCTAAAATTCTTTCGGTATTCTTAGCCCGAAAAGTCGCCGCCTTCGACGGACTCAGTTGTGCATATTAGTCGACTGTCTTTTACAGCGGCCTGACGATGCTTAACGGCGATTCGATAGTCGGGATCGGTGACCATTTCGAGAAAAGCGCCCGCTGTAGGATAACGGGCAACGAAGATCATATCCCAATGCTTGTCTTTCGGACCAATTACCATCAATTCCGGTTTGCCACGCCAAATAATTTCGCCACCGACGCGCCGGAAAATGGGGCTGGTCTCGCTGCCATACGCTGCATAGGCTTCTGCGCCGGTGGCTTCTCGGCCATCCTCATAGGCCGCTTTCTCGCGAAAGCACAGTAGGTTGAGCATCATGATCGGCTTGTCGCGGGGCAGTTCTTTGAAAGCATCGAACTGATCGCGCTCAGGATCAATGTAGTTCGACATGATTGCCTGCTGCTTGGTGGTAACGGGCTCAGAATAGCAAATCGAACGCAGCCATTGCCCCATGAATATTAGGTCTGCTTTGGGTCAGTCGCCGACAGTTTAGGCCGATTTCCCCTATCGGCGGCCATTGAGCGGTTAGCGGACGCTCGCAACGCGATTCCTACAGCGATTTGGATCGAGTCTCAATCGTCTTGGAGTGCATGTCAGCTCTCACCGATAGCGGACACTCTGTCGGGTAAGAATTGGCGAATTCAGCCGGCCGCTTACGGCCAAAAGGGGCCGTTCGGGCTTCCTAGAGTTCGACAACTGGTTTGAAACCGCCGAAGATAAGACGTTTGCCATCGAACGGCATGGGATTCTTCTCCATATCCATCCGTTCGTCCTGGAAATCTTCCGACATCATTGTCGTCATGGCGGCATCGCGTGTTTCCTTGTCCGGCCACTCGATCCAGGAGAATACGACCGACTCATCGGCCGTCGCCTGCACCGCCTTGCCGAAATCGGTGATCTTTCCTTCCGGCACATCATCAGCCCAGCATTCGACAATACGCGTAGCGCCGAGATCGGTGAAGATAGTGTCGACCAATCCGGCGTGTTCGATGAATTTCTGCTTGTTCGCCGTCGGCACGGCTATCACGAATCCGTCAATGTAGCTCATTCTTATTTTCCTCCAACTCGAGATGGCAAATATTCGTGGAGCAATTACCTTGTCGATGCTCGGATGCCGCGGACTGCGTCAGGATCGGCGTCCGGTAAGGGTCTCTAGCCGTCATATTACCTTAGATTTTTCGAACGGCTGCTATGCGACTTGAAGCAGCCCTTCAGTTAGCTTCCTGGCGACCGTCTCAGTTCGGCCATTAGACGCCGCCCAATTACGGATATATGCTTGAAAACGACTCGATGCCTCCAAGGCGCGGCCCGACCGCAACGAAGTTCCAGCCAAGATCGCGACAGGCCAGCTGATCCCACTCGGCATCGCCAAAATACGTGACCGCTCCAGCGCCGCTGCCGCTCATACGTAGGGCCGATCGCATGATTTCGACCCTAGAGGGTGAGTCATCACTCGTGGCCACCGGAATACCATCGATGTTGAATCCCGAGGTTTGTAGTTTGAGAAGAGCCGACTCTCGCCAACAGCCGGTGGCTATGGCAATGCGCGTATCGGTTAATCTCCGGATGCGCTCGATGAACTGTACGGCACCGTCAATTACAGGAAACGACCCGGTATCTTCAATGTGACGATTAAGCCCCTCCATGAAACGAGCTTTGACGTTAGCAGCGAGTTCGCCGGCACTTGGCAATCCGTTTTCCTCGATAATTTGTCCGAGAATCCCACTGTCTGTCACGTGGTCATAGTCGTTGAGGTTGCGGAGACGCACTGGACCGAGAACCCGCTCGATAGACGAGAAATACAACTTCGGATCAACTCCCATCGAGTCAATCAGAGTACCGTCAATGTCGAGGATTACTGTTTTCATGACAAGTGATTTAGTCCGCTGACCGGCCGGATTGGGTCAGCAGAAGAAATTATAGCGTGCTATTACCGACCGTTGCCGCACGGCCAATTGCTGTCGTTCGTAATTTCGGCGCAACAGCCCGGAAGTTGCTCGATCAATGCGGAGGTTCCTCCAGAGTCACTGGTGTCCATCGCGAGAGGCGGCGCTGGACGCGCTGATCGACAGTTTCGCCCTCGAGACTCGCCAGCGTCGCTGGTTCGTCCTTAAGTTCTGCGATTGCAAGACCCACGACATTGAGCACGCCGACCGGGCCACGTGGCCCTACCCGCGCTGACGGCGCCACAATGGCATGAGCCGCTATAAATCATGGGCACACCGATAACGACTGAAACGGGGCACCTGTCATTCTAGCTCAATTCAGGCAACCGTCGCCGCACAGCCAGGAGCAGAAGCCCTGACAGCAGCTTGACGTCTCCCGTGTTCCGAGCGGACACTTCATTCATGTCGAAAGTCGTTGCCTACCCCCTTACCCCTGAATGCTGGGAAGACATCGTAACCGTATTCGGCGGCGGTGACGGAAAAGGGGATTGCGGACGCTGCTGGTGTATGTGGTGGCGACTTCCACGCCCCGATTTTGAGGAGGGTCTGGGCAAGAAGAATATGGCGCTCTTCAAAAAGCACGTTGAGGCCGGTGCGTCGCCAGGGCTTATCGCTTACAACGATGCGACAGCGCCTATCGGCTGGGTCCAGGTCGGCCCGCGGACCGACGTGCCCAATTGGAATGCTCCCCGACGACTCACTGCACCGCTCGACCCCGAAGACGCGTCAAATCCGAAAGTCTGGGGAATCAGCTGTTTTGTCGTGCGCGCCGGCTTTCGGCGGCGCGGCTATTTCACCGGTCTGTTGGACGCCGCGATTGACTGGGCCAAGAGGAACGGCGCGCAGGCTCTCGATGCCTGCCCTGTAGACACGCAGGAGCGACGGCCCGCATCCGGGCTTTATCACGGGGTCGCCTCGGCCTTCCGTAAGCGTGGCTTCATGGAACTCGCGCGTCGGCGTCCAGATCGTCCGTTGATGCGTTTAGAACTTACTTCACAAGCCTAGCTGAAATCGTTTGTGGAAGACCGAGCCCATAGCAGAGTAATTGCTCTGGATCACGCTTATCTGGGGTTACTTGAACGCGCTATTTGATCCGAATACCTGCGACCGTCCGCTGCGGGTCACACGCCGACATTTTACCTCAAGTTCTTCGACTGGCTGCTATGCGAAGTGAAGCAGCCGTTCGCGCATGCTCCCGGCGATCGTCGCCTAACGGCCAGAAGCGGTCGCCCAACGTTACCTCGGGAACTCGTTCTCCACTCGCGCAATCGGTCGGCAGAGGGCGCTCGACTTGGTCAATTAAATCAGTGCCCGGCTCGATCGTCTTAGGCCGTTACTCATCGGATCGATTCCTGCTGACGTAAATACGAGCGATCGGGCGGATCCCGTCAGCGATGACGAAATCGTCGTGCCCATCCTCGTTGAAATCGCCGAGCGCGAGCCCCCATGGGTTTTCGATTGCATCCAGCGGGAAACTGACGGGCACTGGCGAATCATTTTGACCAAGTAAGATAATGGCGCCGGCAGACCAGCCAATGACAATTACATCGTCGATACCGTCGGCATTGAAGTCACCCACACCGATGCTTTTTGCGCCCTGCGCCATGAGTTGTGTCGGCTTGTCCGGCCGGAAGTCCCCATTCCCCTCGCCTGCGAAAACACTGATGCCGGCGGCACGCTCCGATGCTGCAATAATATCGACGCGCCCGTCTGCATTGATGTCGGCAAGTGCGACCGCAAATGGTGATGCAGTCTTGAGTGGTGTCACCCGCTCGAATGCCACACGGCCTGACTTGGTGCGCAGCGCAATGCCGACTTCGTCCGTGTTTGGTGTAATCAGGTCGGACCAACCATCGTCGTTGACGTCGCCGATAACCATTCCCAAGTAGGGATCTCCGCCCATGCTAACGAGCGTGCCTGGCGTCTCGAACTGACCTTTGCCCAGCCCCCGGAGAATGAGCAAACCACCACCGGTGCGGTGATCAACAACCAGATCCGGGTGCCCGTCTGCATCAAGATCACTTACCTTGACGACGTGCGGATGCGGATCGACACCGATCTCCAGTGGGGATTCGCGTGTAGGCCAGAAACTGCCGAGACCGTCGCCACGCAACAGGGTGAGGTAAGTGGTCTCGTGATTGGCGATTACCAGATCGATTTTGCCGTCCGCATCGAAGTCTGTGGCGGTTACATGAGTCGGGTTTTCGCCGGCGGGAAACCGGCCGACTTCGCGGAATTGCCCCGTGCCGTCACCCGTCAGTACGGCCACGTCGCGCAGCGACCAGTCCGTCACGGCCAGGTCGACGTGTCCATCGCCGTCGAAGTCCGCTGCGGCCAGGGCCTTTTCCCCGGAGCCGACGTTCAGCGGCAGAGGCATGAAGGCCGCGCCGTCAGGCAACAAGGTATCGGCGTGGCATACTGCCACCAGCGGTATTACAATCGCCAACAATGCATAAAGCTGTTTCGTACGGTCAATCACGTCACGTGATTCCAACTGAACATTTCTGATCCGTTAATAACCCGTCGACTAAGGCTATTTTTTCCATTCGGAGGAATGGACCGCTTTGGGTCCGTAGCAGCCTGTCAAAAGCCTACCACGCGAACGGCAGGAATGGAGCATGAACCGGCCGGTCGACGCTCAATCTTCGACAGCGAAACTCGGACGGTCTGCTTGAACCCGAAGCGGTCGTTCAGATCACGCTAAAACAAAGAAAACGAAGGGCAGAAAACGGCCACAAGTGACCGTTCGAGGATGTCGGTTGGCACGTGGCATAAGTGCCAGGCATCTATTTCGGTGGAAGTGAGCTTGTGAATGACTGGCAGAGATCTATCCACCCCCCAAGTTGACTGTCTTCGGCAAATCCAGGCGGGTCTACGTAAACAAATCCTTTCAAGGGCTTGCCGGTGAAGTCCATTACCCGCGTATGTGGGCGTTCCAATGCGGCGGCGTACGCATCGGGCCCAACCCGCGCCATTAGCACGTCATCCACAATCCCGCAGCACATATTGCCAGAGTGCATAAATGCTATTCCACCGAACATCTTTTTCTCGACGATATCGGATTGCCCTTCAAAGAATTCTCGAAGCCGCTGTGCAACCCCTTCGTCATAAGCCATGACATGCCACCTAATCAGAAATTACTATGCGAGAGTCATGCGTGACGTGATTTTACTCTTTAAGTCACCAACGTCGGCTATAGGTCAGCAGGAGAAATTATAGCCTGATCTCAGCGACCGTCGCGTTACGGCCAATAGCGAACGCCGAGCTGTCCGCTCCATCATATAGTTAGACGACGGGGCGATAGTGTGCCCACGCCCAACCAAACATCGTTGCCGCCAAAAGCGGGTACGCAAAGAACGGTAACGGCCTCGATAACGCATCTAGCGGCTGCCCTTGAAATAGTTGCACAGCAACAGCAGAAAATAAGACCGCAGCCATTGTTGCTACCCCTCGAACCCAAAGCGGCATCACGGCAGGAATGCTGATCAGAACGAGGGACGCTGCCCACAGAGATGCACCAGCGGCAAACACCGGCGCGCCTGAATCAAGCGGTGTCGCTGCTGTCGACAGAATCAGGCTTTGGCCGGCAACAAATACTAAAAACCCAACCGCCACAAGATTGTTCTTTCGGCCGAGGTGATAGATTGTGAGCAAGGCGCCGGCTACAACTAGCGCCACACCGTCGATGCCCCACAGTAACCCACGCAAGGATGCCGATGACGCAAAAGTTCCAGCAACGCCAAGAATTGCGCCGACGACGAGCCCGCATGGTGCTGCTATTTGGCGATGAGACTCACTCATTTCATTCACTCCCGGAACTTCCGCTTTGGGTCATTTGCGGACCCCCATGATACGCCGAAAGCGGCCGTTCGACCGGCTGGTATTGACGGTATAGCGGACCTCGCTATTCACGGAGAGCAGCCATTTGTGAGCGGCAAGTTTTGGGATCAGAACGAAACGCCGAGCGGAAAGTATTGGCCGATAAACCACTTTGTATCCGCCTGCCGCGTTCCAGCCGCATCAATCCGAAAAGTGCCGGAATTTCGGGCCAATTCCGCCTAATAGTGACGGAGTTATGTCCTGAGGTTCAGCAGTGGTTGCCTCAAATAAAATTTTGAACTGAGCTCGTACTTATTCAGCGATTTACTATCTGCCAGAAGAAGCGGAGCATCTTAATAGTCTTGAACAAATGCCAGAAGAGCAACCTCTAGGCGCGGCTTTCGGGAATAAAACTTTGAACCACTGCACGAGCCATCAGCGTTTAGACGATTTCTCGCGGCGGCGTGCGACGCCCTTATGACAGTTTCTTCCCTATTGCGTTCTGAATCTGTCGGGTCTTTGGCCTCAGCGTAAAACCTCCAACCAGATCATCTTTGGACAACGATCCTGCCGCAGGAACATACCAAAGCCAATCTCGGCGGACACGTACGCCTGTTTTTCGAAGGCCAAATAATGCCCCTTTACGGTGCCATTTGGACTCGCGATCAACTTCATTTTGGTTCAAACCGTAAAATCCGCCTTCTAGGAAGCTCAAAACGTTGGCCAACGTCCAGCCGCGATAACCAGACAACCGACGAAAGGCGGGATTACTCATCTGCTGCGCCGTCGTGAACAGTCGATCAAGCAAGAGCACTGCATACGCTGCACGTTTTACGTCCTTCATTGCTCCTTTAGCTCGATCTTCAGCTCCACGAATAAAACGGTCAACATTGACTTCTTCTTCTGGGAGCAGATTTCGCAGTCGCTTCTCACCACTGAACGCCGACATCGTCGCGGCTACAAAATAGTGGTACCAATCACCATGATCAGTCGTTCCGAACTGTTTGGCTGAGAATATGAGGTAAAAAATCGATTTTCGCCCCTTCTTTGTGATTAGTCGGCCGGCCGGGTGTTCCTTTTTCGGAATAAAGGTCTTCTTACCATCTGTGTAGTGATTCTCGTTGTCCTCTTTTCTCGACCACGTGATGGCTTTTCCGCCTTTACTGAAGGCTTTCATCACATTCTGCGCTAACAACAGAGCAGTCGGCACATCGCCACAGAGTCTATACGCTTCCCTATAGACCACGTTGATCGTGGCCGGCGGATCTCCGTTTCGCCAGCGAATTAGCAATTTGTCGCGGAGACTCTTGCCCATAGACAATAACGGGGCGTCCGTCATGAACAACTTCAGATGCCGCTCGGAAATGACGTCGGATGACTCATACTGACTAAGGAAAACCGCAAGATCGCCAGGATTCACTACCTGCTGCGACAACATTCTCTTTGCCAACGGGCGTACTTCTCTATCTCTTATTTTCCGCCATGTCCGAGCCTCCCGTGAACTCAACTTGGCCTTACCAATCAAGCGAGGATTTCGAGCCAAGAAAGCGATGTTCGTAACGTCGTTCTCAGAAAATCCTTGTCGAATCAGCGTACGGATTGTCGTCGCGTCCTGCGACTTTTCGCCTTCGGATAAGATTTCCTTAGCAATGACGGGCGCATCATTGTCGGCCACTGTGTCCATTTCTTCGCCGAATAAAAATTCTTCCTCATAGCCCTCTGGATCGCCAGCAGATTCGTCGTCCTCAAGGGCTTCTCGGTATTCCGCCGAAGTGAGTAGTTCTCCCGCAACTTCATCATCATTCTCGTCGGCGAAATACTCAGGTTCGATGCCCTCGTTGTCCCACATTTGTTCCGTTTCGAAGTCCTCAAGACCTTGAAGATCGAGAATACCCTCTTCAAGCGGCTCTTCTTCTGGAAATTCGTTGGCTGGCTGCATCGGTCCTGCATGCTCCCATTCATCTTCGTCTTCAGCCAAATAATCATTTAGAAAACTTGCTTCATCATCATCAGGTACATGATCCTCGGCTAGTAAATTCAGTTCGTCTACGACGAACGGTGAGGCTTCATAAGCTGTTGTTTTCATTGTGATATCTCTCGACTGGATACTTTCATCAAGGCAAACGGGCCTCGAGCGCTGTAACTTCGCTGATCACTGCTGGGCGAATCCAGACTGCGTAATTCGTCTCACCACGACTGCCACCAGGGAATGTAAATTGTCGGTCGCCACCGGCATGAATACCCACAACCCATCGTTTCGGACATTTGTTTTTGCTGTCATACCAGTAATACCAAACCGGCGATCCGCTCTGGCCTCCCTTTGCGTCACACGAATGCAGGATAAAGCCTGGCGGGTAATTTGGTCTCTCAAGCGCACCTATCGAACGCCACATAGTTGACGCCCAGTCGCCAGGTGTATTTTGGGCACAAGCATCAATGGCTTTCTTGTTGGCCAAATGCATTCGCCCGCACTTGTCCAGCGGGTATCCAGCAGTAAACAGCTTCCATTTCTTCTTCCGCAACCAGTCCAACCGAAGAGCTTTCACGAAGGTGTCTGAGCTTCCCCACGAGCCCAGAGCCTTGTTTCCTAATGCTGGAAATCTCTTTTCCCCAATAGCCGTGTTCAGCCTGATTACTGCGAAATCCCAGGGGCTTGGAGGTATATCTACTTGTCTGGGATTTTGCGGAGGCCTCCATTGAGAGGCGGTGAGCCAACGTCTTGCCACAACGGATCCAAATGGCTCGTCTCTTTCGTTAAGCCCCGGTGTAACGATGATGCGATCGAAACTTCTCCAGCGGCTACCGCTGCTAAACCAGAGATTGTGCGCGGCCGTAAGTACGGATGAAGGCCCTATGAGAAACCCAGTGGCTTTTCTTGCCAACTTCCATCGAGGCCGGCCTGGACCATATTGTGCATTTTTAACCATACACTGCATGGAACAGATCCATCTGTATGGAACCATTGACGTCTTCGTGAAAAGCGATCGATCGTCATGTCCGCCAAGTATCAGTTCTTCAATCGGCACTTCACCCGTTTGTGGGGTCGTTTCATCTGCTATCACAGAGTGATCGAAGACTGTCTCCTCGGCAAAGGGGGATTCGTACACGGCTTCCGTCCGAGTATGATCTACGCCGCGGTCTGTCTGACTACCGGCCGAGGCATCTTCTTCAGGACCTTTCCAGTCGCTCGCGACCAGTGGTTGATGATGTTGTCAATCGGTGCGAAGCCGAGGAAATCAGCGCGATTGCTGAGTGTTCCATCTTCGATAAGCTGGAGTAGAGTCGACATCGGATAAGCCAGTTCGATGTAATCATCCGACTTGCCATGCGAAGGCAGTCCAACTCTTTCGGCAATTTTCTTGAGCCGCTCGGACTCGCTGGCAGCCGTCGCGCGCAGATCCGTTACCACGTCACTGTTGGAAGTGACAGCCAAGCGCAACCAGTCCATCGTATGGACGGCGGCAAACTCCTCTCTTGTCAGCGTGCCCTCAAGTCGTCGGTTGGTGAGCATTACCCTCAGGCGTCTAGCCAGGTGCTCAATCTCTGCCTCGTCGGTCGGGTCTCCGGTCGTCGTGCCATCGTTTACGATAGCGATCCAAACCTGTCGAAGTAGCTCCTCAAGTGTTGCGACGAAGTCCTTGTTAGACGCCTTCGGCTTCGTGTATGGATACGGCTTGTTGGCGTCCGTACCGTGGTTCAAATCCATTCCGAACATCCTGTAATAAGCGTTGCGCCTGATTGCGCGACCGTCATCCCGTCTATCGCTAGTTATCTGTAACGTAGAATGATCATGTGCGCTTTGTTGCCGGTAAAAACAAGCCTCTGTTGTAGTTAGCCATGCGCGTGTCGCTGTGCCTGCAACTCCGAGTGTCTCTCCGTCGTTGAATGCTTGTAGGACTCTCCCGAAAAGCTCGTACATGCGGGTGTTCTCGAGGAGGTAAGCATAAATCAGGTGAAAGTACGTGAATCCGGTCGTGGCTTGCGCCTGCACATTCGCGGACACCATCGCAAATGCGACCCTATTATGAGCACCTGCAGGGAGTGCTCTCGGCTGTGCATTATGACGTTGCCACATGTAGTCCATGTATCGACAGATTTGCTCGTGATTCGCTCGCATCACCTGCTGTGTTATGGCCTGCCTTACATTTGGCGGGATAGCGCCACTGGGAACGTTCACACGAGTGGGCAGCCGCGGCCCTAACTCTCTTATAAACTGGTCATTTGAAAACATTTCAGTATCTCCGAAAGTCCTTGGCGATCTAGTTCGTTGTCATGCCGTCGGGGTCGATCTTTCCCGATGCTGCCATTTGGTCGAGCTTCTCGAATTCGTCGACATCTGATGAGCTGTCTGTCAAGCCAATTGGCGTAACCGTGCTGCCCTGAATGAGCTTTTCGATACGTTTCTTTTTTTCTGGATTGATCGGTTCAAACGCAGGTCGTTGTCGATGTCGCGGCACCTGAGAGCTTGATCCGCTCATTTGACTAACCTTGTACTTTAAGTCTGCGATGTCTGAAGTGTTGACGTCGATTTGCCCGCCCAAGACCTCGAGCATCGCGTCGTAGTGGTCGCACAAAAGCATTGTTAGCGCGCCTTGCGCAATCTCCGCGTCAGTTCTCTGCTCACTAATTTGCCTGCGAATGTCATCGCTAGAACCTTCCAAGATGGATTTCATTTCAGTCACGGCTATTTCCTCAATTCGTCCTAACGGTATGCTTAAGCTGCCAACTGTTGCTCACCCAGCACCTGCAAGGCTCTGTGTTGCTTTAGATAGTATTCCCGGCCTTTATCGGGATTTGTAGCGATCCTGAGCCCGGAAAGGGCGAGTAACCGGATCGGATCGCTCTTCACAATGTACGGAAGCTCAAACGCCCTCGGCCCGGCCTCGTGCTCAAACCTGGTCAAGGCCGCCGGTGAGACGTGCCTCGGATCGATCAGCTGCGTTAGGGCCTTCCCTCCAAGCGCCTTGTACTCTTGTTTCAATACGATATCCGCGATGTTTGGCAGGAGCGGTATGGAGTAGTGGATTACCTTCCCTACCATGCGGCCGGCTCCGTTGAGTGGGTATTTCTCTCGCCAGGATTGCTCCAGCATTAGCCAAGGTTGTTTGTCAGGCGCGTAAAAGCCGCTCCTCTTATCTTTGCCCATAGTCTGCTTACAAAACGCGCTGACCATAAGAACCCGCACCATCCCGATCGGATGTGGATCGCCGGGAATAAACCGGAAGACCCGAGATCGCCCGCCATCGACGACATTCCTCAGCGCTGCCAGGCTGGCATGTCCAGCAAACACAAAAGCGATCGCGTCAGCTGCAATTTCGCTCGACCACGACGACCAAATTTTCCCAAGCGCTCTTGGCAGTCCGCTACGGAGCGCAGTTCTTAACTCGTCGTTCCATGCTGTCTGAAAACCACACTGGTGACCTATCTCATGGAGAATGGAGGTCGCCGTGAGAACGTTGTGTCGTACGACCTTCACGCTTGCCGCCGGGTTTATGCTTCGTCGGTCCCATAATCGCAGTCCCGCTTTAAGTATCGAAGCGCCCAACCCTTTGTCGATATAGGTGATGACAGGCGGTGGCGAATGGCCCAGTGGTTCCAATACCTGCTTCATGCCATCCGTCGCGATTCGATCTAATCCTCTAAGAAGCCTTCCCGTTCCTTCGGAGGACCGCGAGTTAATCGCGTCCGCGAAGAAATCCAGCATCGTCTCGGTTCGCAGGTAGTCTCTGCGGACATTATGTATGCCCCTCGTCACCTCGGCTAATGGCTTTTTGTCTATAGTCCGCCGGACATTGGCCGCTTCCTGCTTTAGCTCTCGAATAGATTTGCTTATCGAGCTTCTGAGCACCGCGCCGGTTTCACGCTCCAGCCGACTCCAACCCTCCGGGGACGCAATTTCATCGAGCTCCGACAGCCTGTCGATCGCGAGCTCCCAGTGAAGGAGCTGGCCCGATAACTGTTGCCGATGTAGCTGAATCGATTCCACAAGGGTGTACCCTATTGCTTGTGAAAACCAGGTTTGATCTCGATCTTCATTTCTCCGGACACCCCGGTGGATCTGAGCGCTGCCAGCGCCTTCACGCGTCTCAGTGTGTTCCTGCTGAGCACGTCAAAGACTTCGCCAATGCTCGATAGTGTGAAGATCACGGTCACACCATCCGATTTGTCGTCCGCCGCCTTAACGAAGCTGGCGCCGAAGGCCTTGCCTGTTTTCTTGAGCTCCTCGAGGAGCTTCTTGACAACAAATTGCGTGACCTTCTGCGACACGACCCTTCCAACGAAACGCAGAACCGGAGCGAGTCCCGCGATCATCTCTTCCTCTGCAGGCGCTTCTCGGCGGATCTTCAGGTGCTTGCCCGGTGTCTTGGACAGGATTGAACGCAACGCTGCCGAAATCGTGCTACTGATAGTTCTCACGATCGCGACTCTCGATTGACCTTTTCGTATTCCTTGGGCGATCTCTGAAGACTTGGCTTCACTCAGGAAGTCATAAATGCGGATCTCTTTGGCGCGGAAGTCTAACGTGATGTTGACCTCACTGGCTTTGGCCGGCGTCGGTTGTTGAGGTTTCCGCGAACCCACCTTCTCAGGACTTGCGGTGGGCGCCCTCACGATCCGCGCTCCGGGCACTTCAAGATAATAGAAACGTTGTCCAACAGCCGTTCTCGTTCGTTTCTCGAGAAAACGTCCGTGCACGTTTCGGCCAAGCCCCACGTTGCTCGGGATCAGCACCGCGGCGGCGTGGCGGGTGAGGGGGTGAATCTTCATCCAAGCTGCACGTCTTCTGGAACCTAGCCCATCGACTCTCTTTTCCAGATGGCTGATATCGCTTAGCGACGTTCCGCGCAGTCCTTGGTAGAGGTGTAGCTTTGCCTTAACCGGACTTCGATCGATCGGTAGACCCAGCTGATCTTTGAGAAAACCGTACAAGTTCTTACCGCCGAATGTCCTGATGCTCTTCGCCATCGGTGCGGAAATCGATACGTTGAAGACTTCCGTGAATTTCTTGTAACGCTTCTTGCGGCGGCCGCGGGGAAACGTCATCCACATGCCGCGAGACGCCGACGTCTGACGTAGCCGGCGGCGGAGCAACCTAGGAGGGAAATTCCTCGCGACTGCGTGATCGAAGGCATCTTGCACATAGACTTCCATCAGCTCGTCGTCTTCGAAAGCCTCTTCAGGTGTGCTGGTCACGAACTCATCGATAGTATCGACAAGAGAGTCGGCAATGACTTCCCCCGCCGCGTATTCTGCATCCTCAGGGGCTTCCAGGCTTATCATGCTCAATCCGGCATCGACCAGTGCCCTTGCTAGCGGCACGGCAGCTCTTCGGCCGACGAAGCGACGAATTAACTTCGCAACCAGTTTCGCAAGGAAGTTTACGACTCGCTTTCGACCGATAATTTTGATCCCGAGCTTGAGGCCCATCAGAATTGCCGGAATAAAGTGCTCGACTGCTGCAACCGCCTCTTCTTCGGTCTCTGCCTTGGAAATCTCCTGTATAAATCGCTCGCGAGCTTCTGCAAGCTGGTCCTCCGCTTGCTCACCCTCAAAGTATTCTTCGTTTACGTACTGCACAACGGCGGGCTCTCTATCGAAACTCTCCCCGTCGATAAGGTAGCCCGCAATAAGCGCATCAAACTCTGCCGCAATCATCGCTGGAGAAGGCGCTGCAGATTCGACGTCAGCAGCCTCAAGGTCGCTCTGCTCTACCGGCCCTTCAAGTGACATCACCTCATCGTCTAGTTCCGATTCATCAATTTCGCCCAAAGCTCCCTTGAAGAATCGCCGCGCCAGACGTTTCGCGAGCGGCCGGAATCGTGCTGGAACTTTGTTCAGCGCGAACTTGAGAACGCGCTTCAACAACGGCCGAACCAGCTTCTTCAGTTTTCCGAGAATAATGTGGATTGGTGACAGTTTTTTCAGGACCTTCAGTCCCTTTTTCGCTACCTTCTTGACCTTCTTCCAGATCTTCTTGAAGAAGGCCTCAAACTCGGGTTCTTCGAAATCTGTCTCATACTCAAAATTTTCGAGGTAGCTCTCGAGTTGCGCTTCTGTCAGCAGCTCGTTGTCGATCCCGACAAGGCCGTCGATCAGCTGATCAATGGCGCCGGTTATTTGCTGATCAAGTGGCGCCAAGCTTTGCCACATTTCCTGCTCAACAGCTTCGGAGTTAAGGCTAAGCTCGCCCTGATATCGTTCTTCATGGCGTCCCCGTATTTCGTTAATCAGATCAGCAATGGCATCCTCAAATTCTTCATCGTAGAGCTCCTCCATGATCTCCCGATGCAACACCGATTCGGCGCTTTCTAAAGCCTGGCCTTCGAGCTGGTATTCGGTAACGAAGGGTGTCTCTACAGTGTCTTGATATCCGCCTGCCTCCTGCTTGTAGCCGACTACAGTCGCGTCTACCGTGCTCTCCATATCGTATTCCGGCTCCGGCAAGAACGGAGATTCCGGCCGGTAGGCGGTTTCTTGAACCGGTAGCCGTTCGACCAACGATGGCTCGTCGGCACGATCCTCAAACTGGACTATTTGTTCTGCATGCATGTTGACGCCCCGATAGTGTCTCCAACGGAAGTGGTGCTCATCGGCATTTTCTAGTCACAGATGACCATGCATCAATCGCGCCACGGTTTACATTGGGCGTATGACTTAGCTAAATAGGCTAAGTAGTAGGGAAAGGCTTAGTGTCTATGTCCTAGACGGGGGATTAGTTATTTCGGTGAGGCCGCGGGCCGCTCGCTCGCTGACCAGGCTCCACGCCTTCCCGGAAAATGGCTGCAGCCTCACTTCGTCGATGCACGTTGTATTTACCGAGCACGGCCTGAACGTGAGCTTTGACAGTGGAGGGACTGCAATTGAGCTCACGCGCAATACTCTTTGTGCTTAGTCCTCGGTCAACCAGGCTGAGCACTTGTCGTTCTCGAGGTGTAAGACCCGCACGTCTTGCAGAATCTTCGATTTTCTTGGATACGGCCCACGACCCAGTCGCTTCGCTTGCGGTCTGCTTCGGATGATTGGTTCCGGGCCTTCCAAGGTACGAATTGAGCAAACCGCCTATTGTGCCGTCAGAAATTTTTCCATCGGTAGCATCAATTATTGTCTCGGCCCATTGTTCGCTCGTCGCGTCCAGCTGAATGTAGCTCGCAGCCCCTGCCTTTGCACATGGAATTATCGTTTCTTCATCAACTTTAATGCCCGAGATGACAATCGCGGTCTCCCCATGAACTGCCTGTGTCGCGTGAATGGCCTCTATCGTATTTGAGAAGGAATAATCGATTACGACGACGTCTGGCTTGTTTTCAACTATTGACGGAATCGCGGATTTTAGTTGGCCATGGTGCGAGCAAACGTCGATCTTCTCGTGCGTGCTCAGCAAGCTGGCTATCCCTTCTCTGGCGAGCCGGGATTGATTTACGATTATTATTCTTATTGTCGTCAAATCGCTGCGCTTATTTGCCGGCCGGTCGAGGAGATTTAAGTTGGGCCCACCAGTGAAACCTGGTCTGTACCGCCCAATAATGCCGGCCTACTTAAGTACGGAATATAGTACATGGCGCCCATATGTCGAGGACCCATAGCGCCTCTCGCCGCCATTGGAACCTTAACTTATTGATTTATTGGCCATAGCTATTTCGTACGAGACGTTCCGAGTCGAATCCGCCCGCATGTGAAAGGGTGCTTGTCCGGCCAATTGTGATTTAGTCGCACTACCGTCGCGCTCAACGCTGCAACTGCGCGAGTTGACTGCTTCCATCCCGCATCGACGAATCGCGCAACGCGATTGGGAATTTGGGCGTGAGCACCGTTTGAGCAAAGGCATCGACGCATTGTTCGTTGGTCGTCCAGGAACTGGCAAGACCATGGCTTCGCAGATTCTGGCTAATGAACTCGGTCTGGACCTCTACCGCATCGACTTGGCCG
>Ga0224507_10000396_pt1 | contig 17085 bp, 17 predicted proteins | sample SF_Jan12_sed_USG_3_FD_170159 | JGI IMG/M metagenome (GOLD analysis project Ga0224507, IMG submission 170159) | Sediment microbial communities from San Francisco Bay, California, United States - SF_Jan12_sed_USGS_13 | ecosystem: Environmental > Aquatic > Marine > Sediment | place: USA... | reverse complement strand
CCTCTTCCAATGAATATTCCTGGAGGTTCTGCCATGTAATTCCCAACTTCAACTTCATTTCCATCGATAATGGCAATTCCAAATTTTACTTTTAATTTTTCTCGTAATTCTTTTCTTTTTGCAGCCAGTGATTTTTTTTCCTCCTTTGTCATCATTTCTTTGAGATCTTTTTCCTTATCCACTATTTTGTAAGCATTTGAAAAATCAATATCTTCATATGAAATTTTTTTAAACTTTGAATCTAGAGTTTTGGCAAAATCTGCGGTAAAATTTTTTTGAAATACTTTGTCTTGCACGTATGGGGTGTCTTTCTTTTTTGCCCATTGATACACCATTTCTTCTTGATCTAGATCAAGATCGATACTGTCCCCCTTGATCTTTATCTTGATTCCTTGAATTTCATATGCGGGTGGAAATAATATGCCATTATGTTGTAGAGTTTTCCATTTCATTTTTTTCACTTTAAATTTGCGGACTTTGATGAAAACTCTTTCCTATCTGTATATCAATTTAACGTACAAGTTGCATTCCCTCTAAGGAAGTAACTCTTTACTCATATACTTCTCAAATTCTATATCTGTCTTCATTTTTTTTGCCTCCATGAACATAGTCGCATCTGTTCCGACAACATATCGTGGCAAAACCTCGTCATCATGAATTGCCTTCAAAATCACGTCTGCAACCTGAGATGGTGCCGTTCCCATTTCTACCATCATTTTGAGACCTGCAAGAATTTTGTCTGTCAATGTTTTGTATTTTGGATCCGTTTTTGATTCCGGAACTAGCATCGAATTGAAAAAATTTGTCTTGATAACTCCTGGCTCAATCAATGTGACCTTTATCCCGAATTGACCTAGTTCATATCTGAGACATTCACTTAGCCCTTCTAATGCAAATTTTGAACTGATGTATGCTGCAGATCCTGGTAGGCCCATTCTGCCGCCAACAGAACTAATGTTTACAATTATTCCAGAATTTTGCTTTCTCATTATGGGAGATACCTCTTGAATAATCCTTACAATACTGAAGAAATTAGTTTCAAACTGTTTTCTAAAATCATTAATTGATACGTCTTCTGTGCATCCAAACTGTCCGTATCCTGCATTATTGACTATAACGTCTATTCTTTGGTAATCCGAAGTTATTTTTTTGATTGCAGACACTATTGATTCTTCTTTATTTACATCTAATTCTATTACATCAATTGTAAGATTTTCTTTTTTTGCAGCATTTTCTAATTCTGCTGATTTTTTAGTATCTCTCATACTTGCGAATGTGTGATAGCCATCCCTTGCAAGTGCTAATGCTGTTTCCAATCCAATACCTGAAGAACTTCCAGTTACAAGAGCTACTTTTTTCATACTTTTGCTAGATTTTTGTTATATTTATCCCATTTTGATTATTATCATACTAGAGGTCTATCCCCTTCTACAGGATCTACTAGTTCTGTTTTTTCACCGTCATTAATCCTCTCGAGAATTTCTAATGCTGAATATTTGTGTAGGAATTCATTATTGTTTCCACATCTGTATGAAAATGTACATCGAGGGCATCCTGATTCATTTTGACAAGGACACTCTTTTACTATGTACATGCTTCTTTCAAGAGCCTTTTCAAATCTATCATATAGTGCCCTACTGGCACCGCTTCCTCCAATAGCTCCATCGTAGATGAAAATCAAACCTGAGGTGCCTAGGGATATGCCTCCCAAATCTTGAGAAACTCCTCCTGTAATCATATTGCTTCCTTCAATCACCACATGTTCTGTAGCATGGTAGCCACTAGCTTCAGCATAATTTTCATCATCTGCTTGTTCGATGATTTTAACCGGTCTTGGAGCATGAAACACAATTCCTTTTGTGACAAAATCATATTCTAATGGTACATCAAGTAATGCCTTTTCTCCCTGTGTGATTTCTTGACCTAATTCTATATTGACATAACCGTAAACTTTCTTTTGAATGTGTAATTTACAAAATGCCACTTCAACTCCGTTTGCTATTCTCTTTTCAAAAATAGTTTCAATAGTTGGCCATTCTTCGGTAAGTGATTTTGTATAATATGGATAATCTCTAGGAATTCTTTCAAGTTTCGCATAGTTATTTTTAGGATAATCCAATTCTTTGACTCTATAACGAATCCCTGCCAAAAAATAGATTGCATCTTTATGCAATTCTTCTAATGCAATTGGCAATACTCTATCTCCTACCTTCCTATCTCCTAAGAAAATATCAATTGATTTCCCAATACCTCTTATGCTATAATCATTTAGTATGGAATTAATTTTGTCAAAATTTGGAATAATTCTGTTGTTAAATACAGTGAGGTTGCCTTTGATTATGTGATGTTCTATTACTTCCTGATGTTCTTTTAATTCATGTTTGGAAATTGGTCTATCGCATGCCATAGCTAGTACTTGAAATTCTTCTACAAACGGATTCTTTGGGTCGATGTATGTTTTTTCAATGTCCTCAAAATAGTCATCAGGATGATTTTTGTAGTATTGTGATATTGGATCATTTCCTAGTGCTAAAAACGCGTATCCTCTTTGTCCTTTTCTTGCTGCTCTTCCAATTCTTTGAATTAATCTGTTCACTGGAATGGTGGATGAGATCACACAATCTACGTTTCCTACATCTATGCCTAATTCAAGCGTAGGAGTACATGAAATTGCTGATAAACTGTCATTTTTGAATTGTTTCTCTACTGACGTTCTGTAGTTTGCCATCAATCCTGCTCTGTGAACTTTGATGTTGATTTTTTGTCTTTTTGCTTGAATTGCTAAAAGTTCTGAATTGAGATGTGAATTACTAAACACCATTGTTTTGTGGTTTTTTTCAGTCATTCTTTTTGTCAGTTCTACCATTAGTTTTCTTTGTGTTCTAAGTGATGGAAACAGCATTACAAAATCTGTTTGACCTTTTTTTCCAGAACCGTGAATAATTTGCATTTTTTCTCCAAATAATTCCTGACAAAAATCTTTAGCATCTTCCAGAGTAGCTGATGCTGCAACAAATTGTAATTTACTATTACAAATTCTCTTCAATCTTTTAATTATGTAATGAACATTTGATCCAAAAATACCTGAATATACATGAGCTTCATCTACTATCAGAATTCTAGTTGATGCTAGAATTGTTGAGAATTTTGTTTGATGCCATATGTGATAATGCAATACATCAAAATTTGTAATTAGAATGTGTGGTGGATTTTCAATAATCTCACTTCTTTCATCCAATTTTGTGTCTCCATCAAAGACTTTGACTTTAATTCCAATTTTTTCAGCAAATTTTTGAATTTTTGGATGTTGATCTCGCGATAATGCTTTTGTTGGATATACAAAAATTGCAAATACGTTTCCATCTTCTGACTCTTTTTTAATTTTTTCAATGACGGGAATCAAAAATGCCTCTGTTTTTCCAGATGCGGTAGGAGCTTCAATTACAACATTTTCTCCAAATATAATTTCATTAATTGCCTCTTCTTGAAATTTGTAAAACTGTTCTATCTCTAAATTTTTTAGATGTTCCGAAATTAATTCATTTAATCCCAAATCTTCAACTTTACAGCCCATTTCAGGCTCGGGATTCTTCAAAACCTTGTATTGTGAAATATAGTCTTTCTTTGAAAATAGGATTTCTTCAGTAATTTTATCTGGCTTATTTTTACCAATCATTTCTTTAATTTCATTTTCACCTCTGACGATTCCTTCTTCTTTTAGCTCCTCTGAGAGTCCTTTTTCTGCAACTAAACCTTGATCAAATCTTGAAAGGAATTCTAGAAATACTTCGTCTACATTTTTTGAAAATTCTAAAAGATCTTCAATGCCACATTTTTCACAAGAAATATGCATTTTTTTATTGAATGTTTTTTGAATTTCAATTTTTGATTTACATTTTGGACATGAGAACTTCAAGATCTATTTGATTATCCTGACTTGATGATTTATTGTTAGTTATTCATCTTGAACCATGACATTATTAAGCTAAGAATTAGTCCTGAATTAAAAATGAAAAAAATCAAAATTAATGAAATTTATAATCAAAACTGTATTGAAGGGATGAATTTAATTCCTAAAAATAAAATTGATTTGGTTATCACTGATCCACCATTTGCAATAAATTTTAAAGCAAAAAAGGCAAATTACAACAGAATTTCATCTAGAGTATTATCTGGATATAATGAAATTAAACCTGAGAATTATTATGATTTTACATTTGCCTGGATGAGTGAGGTTTTTAGAATTTTAAAAGACTCTGGAAGTATGTATGTTTTTTCAGGATGGAATAATCTTAAAGATATTTTACGTGCGTTGGACGATATTGGTTTTATTACTATTAATCATATTATTTGGAAATATCAATTTGGTGTAGTTACTAAAAGGAAGTTTGTCACTTCTCACTATCACTGTCTTTATGTCTGCAAAGATAATAAGAAACGAAATTTCTTCCCATTTTCTAGGTTTAAAAAAGAAGATAAAACACAAAATGGACGCAGTCTTCACTATAAAGATAAAGAGGATGTGTGGGATATTAAAAGAGAATATTGGACAGGAGATGAAAAAACACCCACTAAACTTCCATCTGAAATAATCAAAAAATTATTAGAATACTCAAGTGAAAAAAATGATTTAGTATTTGATCCATTTCTTGGTTCAGGACAAGTTGCAGTAGTTAGTAAGTCTCTAAAAAGAAAATTTATTGGATTTGAAATTGTTCCAGAATATTTCAAATTTGCAAAAAAACGACTTGACACTGATACTTATAGAATTAAAAAATCTAAATAATCAGTTACTTTTTTCAGACTCGTCTTTTCTTTTTTGACCAATTTTTTCAGACTCGTCTTTTCTTTTTTGACCAATTTTTGTAGCTATGCCCTCTCTTAATTCATCATCTGTTTTTTCTTCAACTTTTATCCCTGCTGATTTTGCAATCATCTCTAACTTTTCTCGTTCTGTTTCAACTGGTCCTGAAATTTTTGGTACTTCATCTGTAACTTCTTTCATCTGTTCTTGAATTTCATTTTTTGCTTTATTGTATTCATTAACTGCTTTTCCTAATTTTTTAGCAGCTCCTGGAAGCTTTCCTGTTCCTAAAATCAAAACTAGTGCAACAAAAATTATGATCATCCATTCGCTTCCACCAATATTTAATGAATGATCAAACATGTTTTGATATCATCTGATTTGAAATTAAACGTAATGTCTGTGTTTATGCCTAATCTGGAGATTTTATCATTGAATATCAGGTATGAGAAGTACTTATTGATTTAAATAAATTTAGAATTATTAATTATCATGAAAAAAGTAGAAGCAATAGTTCAACCCGGAGCAAAAGATGCTGTTATTGCAGCAATCAAAAAAGTGGGTGTTGGAGGTGTAACTGTTCACCAAGTCCAAGGCCAAGGCGCACAAGATCCTCCTTTAGTTGGTCAGTATTTTAGCAAAGATATGATCATCTGTGTAGTGGATGATCCCAAACTAGATGAAATCTTAGATGCAATTTCAAATGCCGCTTGCACTGGAACAAAGGGTGATGGTAAGGTCTTTGTTACAAACATTGTTGATGCACTTGATATTTGCACCAAAAAACGTGGAACAATGGATATCTAACTTAAGATTCTCTGTGGTTCTAATTTCTTTCTAGCATTTATTGCAAATAATGTTACTCCAATTCCTATAATAAAAAACATGAGATATGGTGTCTCATTCCCAAATGATTGTGTAATAGGGCCTCCAATGGTTGGTCCTATTGCCCAACCCATGCCAAAAATTGTTTCATATGCGCCAATAATTTTCCCTGAAATACCTTTTCGAGTTTTACTCAAAATAATTTCCAAAGTTAATGGAAAAAATATACTAAATCCAAATCCCATCAGAACTAAGGCTATTCCAAAAGTGAATATTGCATCTGCAACAACTGATATGGCTAGTCCTGCTGAGACTGCAATAGTTCCAGCAATCAAAGTTTGGCTGGTCCTTCTAGCAAACTTTCCAACTAATGCAAGAGAGACAACACGTGATATTCCAAAAACAAAATACAATAACAAAATGTCTGATGCAGACATTCCATTATCATTAAGAAATGCTGGGTATATTGTTAGGATAATTCCAAATGATGAAGTACAGAAAATCAACAACACTATCACTTCTGGAAATCGCTTCATTTCCTTAATTGATGAAAATGAAAATTTCTCGTGATGCTTTTCTACACTTTTTCTTGAGGCTAAAAGTGCAGTAATTATTGCAGCTGCGAGAATAAATGCCGCAATTTGGAATAATGTTCTATATGTGACATCCAGACCTTCTAGAAATACTGTGCCCAGCAATGGCCCTACCATGAATCCTGCAACAAAAAACATTGTAAACCATGAGATGTTCTTTACTCTGTTTTTCTCAGAACCTTCATTTGAAATAATTGCTTCACAAGGTGGCCAGAAAAATGCATGAGCTACTCCTGTCATTATTCTGAATCCCATGATCTCTGGAACTGATTGTGCAATGGATAGAAGATAAATTGATGCGGAATTTATTGCAGCACCAACTGCAAGTAAATATCCATTGTTAATTCTATCAAGAAGAATTCCTACAAAAAGTGGAATGAACATGTAAGGGATGAAATTCGTTAATCCGATTAATCCCAGTTCAGAATACGTTGCACCGATAATATTTTTTGCAAATACTGGCAGAATTGGTCCGTGTAATCCATATGAAATTCCGATGATTAAACCAGTGATGTTGACTAGTGCCAGAACTCTGTTCATTTGTATGCGGCGACCATTATTGCCCCACCCATAAGATCTTTCTCAAACTCTACTCTTGAAAATTTTTCTAGTATTAGACCTTCCAGTTTTTTATTTTGAGGCCATCTTTTGTATGTGCCATACAGTGTACCGAATTTTAATCCAAGTCTTCCTCCTGCAGCAAATGCAAGAATGGGCAAAATACATCTCAGATAAAATGAAACGCCTGCTCTGTAAAATGCTTCATCTGGTTTCCCTAAATCCACAATTACAAACCTCCCATCTTTTTTTAACACTCTGTGAATTTCAGATATTGCAATTCTCAAATTTATTGCATCTCTTAAAGAATAGCCGCACAACACTGCATCAAATTCTTCATTTTTGAATGGAATATGTTCAAAAACTCCATTTGCCATATCTGGTAATTTTTCAAAATATGTGCCTGTATTTTTTAACATGGGTACGAGAGGATCATAAAGTGTAATTGAAATTTTTCCATCCGTTAATTTCATTGCTGTTTTTGACATGTTTCCAAAACCAGAACCTGCATCAAGAATTTTGTTTCCTGGAAATACTCTTTGTGAAATTCCACGAATTCGGTGCTCTTTATCTTTACCTAGTGAAATAATGGAATTAACTTTATCATAAATTGGAATAATTTCACGAAGTACTTCCATTACCTCTCCCCAATAACTTCCTAAACCCATAGCCTATCGTCTCAGTATGCTTGTTTGAAAAGTTTTCAAATCTAAATTTCTATTATGGGGCAAATTTTGATGTGTTTTGAGAATAATTCTGTAAATCAGATTCTGAAACTTTCTCAAAGACTTTTGCTTCTGATGTAATCTTTGCCATTTTTATGTGGTTTATTCCCTCTTTCTCTTCCGATTTTAGATTAATTGCTGCTATGGCTAAAGCTGCTGCATCATCTAAACCCATATCTTTTTTGTAATTTTTTTCCAAAAATCCATTTACTTCATCAGAACCTGCACCTATTGCAACTGCTGCAAATTGTATATAGGTTCCACTAGGATCAGTTACGTAGATTGATTCTCCCTTTTGATCAATTCCTGCAATTATCATAGAAACTCCATTTGGGCGTACTCCTCCATATTGTGTAAATTGATGAGCTTGATCTGCTAAATGTTTGGCCACTGTTGCAACTTCGACAGATTCATCATAAGTCATTTTGTTTCCTTGTGAAAAGAATCTTGCACCGTCTACTTGAACACGTGCATCTGGAATGTAGCCTGCTGCAGCAACTCCTATGTGGTAATCTACCTGAAAAATTTTTTGTGTAATGTTACTAGTTTGTAGCGTTCGAGGTTTTTCTTCAACTGCCATGATAACTCCTTCTTTACTGGATATACCAATTGCTAGAGTTCCTCTTTTTACAGTCTCTATTGCATATTCTACTTGGTATATTCTACCATCTGGAGAATACATTGTAGGAGTCATATCATAACCGCGTGATGCCATCATAATATCACAAGTTCATTCCAAGTCAATTTAAGGGTAATTGTCTTGCCTAAATATGGTAAAGATATGGAAATAAGGTTTTAAGCAAAATCGACATACTTTATTTCAGGTAGTATGACCAATCAACTCTTAGAATTCAAAGAAATCATTAAATCAAGACAAGTTACAGGGCCAAGGAAAACCGATAAACAGACTAAAAAATTACTATTTTACTTGTTTACAAGTACAAGAGGCGGATTATCGCGTCTACGAATAATCATTCATTTACTTGAACAACCGTGTAATACACATCAGCTAGCAAAGAAACTTGATCTTGATTATAAGGCAGTTCAACATCACATGAAAGTTCTAGAGAAAAATAATATGGTTTCAAAAATTGGTGAAAAATACGGAGCAATATTCCACTTATCAAATTTTCTTGAAATTAACATTGGTGCACTTGATGAAGCAATTGAAAAATTAGACCGAAAATTGAATCATGAGAAAGTCTATTTGTAATTAAATTTTTGATTTCACGATCTGAAATTTTGAATTAAACTTAATATAATATGCGCAATTTAAAAAATTATCTTTGGTTAAAAATGATCCTTTTGCAAATGCAACAAAACAGGTTAATGATGCTTGTGATATAATTGGCATAAAAGATGAAGAGTTACGTAAATACTTGGCAATGCCAAATAAAGTTTTGAGGGTTAAAATTCCAGTAAAAATGGATAATGGTAAGATTAGAATCTTTACAGGTTTTAGAAGCCAACATAACAATGACCGTGGCCCTTACAAAGGAGGTATTAGATATTTTGATCCAGAAGGTGGGGTTGAATATATGGAACGTGAAGTTATGGCACTCTCTTCATGGATGACTTGGAAGTGTGCAATTGTTGATATTCCGCTTGGTGGAGGTAAGGGTGCAATTTATGTTAATCCAAAAACTGAGAAACTCAGTGATGGTGAATTGGAGAGACTTACTAGGGGCTTTGCATTCAAAATTTCTGAAATTATTGGTCCTGAAAAAGATATTCCAGCTCCTGATGTTTACACAACAGGAAAAGAAATGACTCAGATTATGGACACATTTAGTAAATTAAATGGTAACAAATATTCTCCAGGTGTAATTACTGGAAAGCCAATTTCAATGGGTGGCTCTCTTGCAAGAAATGTGGCAACTGGATTGGGGGCTGCATATACTGTTAGAGAAGCTGCAAAAGAATTGAAGATTAGTTTGAAAGGTGCCAAAGTTGTGTTGCAAGGATTTGGTAATGCATCAACATTTGCAGGAGAATATCTTGAGAAGATGGGTGCCAAAGTAATTGGTGTTAGTGATTCTAAGGGCTCTATTTCAATTCCAAAAGGTGCAAAAGTTAGTGCAATATTGGCACATAAAGAAAAGAAAGGTTCGGTAGTTGGATTCCCTGGAAGTAAAACTATCTCCACTGAAGAGTTACTTACTACTAAATGTGATATTTTGGTTCCAGGAGCACTTGAGAATCAAATCACTGCAAAGATTGCAAAAAATCTACAGTGTAAAATTATTGCAGAAGCTGCAAATGGTCCAACACTACCTGAGGCTGATCCAATTATTCATCAAAAGAAAATTTTAGTAATTCCTGACATTCTAGCAAATTCTGGTGGTGTTTGCATTTCATACTTAGAATGGGTGCAAAACAATATGGGTTACTATTGGACCTTTGACGAGGTTGCAAACAAAATGGAGAAAAATATCACTAAGGGATTCAAAGATGCCTATGCCCTCTCTAAAAAGCACAAAATTGACATGAGAAAAGCAACTATGGTTTTGGCCGTTGAAAGAGTTCTAGAAGCCTTTAATCAAAAGGGTATTTGGCCATAATCTTAAGATAGAAAAGATTCGTAACATACCAGTTGTTCAATAAACATTATTTTTCCTTTAGTAATCATTCGAAGTTTTCTTTTGAATGAAAGATCAATTTTTGTCCTTCTTTGCAACAACTGAATTGTCTTTTCAGTTAATGTTCTACCTTTCTTGTCACTGTCAAAAAGAATAATCAGTCTTTCATACTTTGCAACAGAGTCTATAAAATTAATCATTCCTCCAAATCTGTGAAATTCCAAAATTTTACCATGATAGCCAAGTTTCTTTAATGCGTTAGTGTCTCTTTTTCCTTCAACAATAACCACACTATTTCTTATAGAGTTTAATTCAAACACAAAATCTTTTAATTCTAAAATCTCTTGTTCAGAAACTAACACAGTGTTAAATTCATTTTAACATATTAAGCACTTTTGCTCATGGCAAACAATGTCTGATGTTCTACTTGTGCAAAATACTCGGATTGAAGGTTCTGGATATTTAGGTGAACTTCTCAAAGATGATGGATTTGATATCTCTTCAGTTAATGCAAAATGTGAACAATTGCCTGAGAAAAATTTTTCTCTAGTTGTAATTTTAGGTGCGCCTGAAAGTGCAAATGATGATTTACCTTATCTTCAAGCAGAACAACAACTAATCAAAAATTACGTTGAAAATAATATTCCTGTTCTTGGAATTTGTTTGGGTTCACAATTAATTGCTAAAACTTTTGGTGCTAAAGTATATCGTGGACCTAAAAAAGAAATTGGATTTTATGATGATTTGAAAATAAGCAATAATTCTCGATTTTTTTCTGGTTTCAAAAACCCGTTTACAGTATTTCATTGGCATGGGGACACCTTTGATTTACCTGAAGGTGCAACCAGATTAGTCTCATCTGAGCATTATCTCAATCAGGCATTTCAATACAAAAGTGCTATCGGATTGCAATTTCATTTAGAGGTAAATGAAGATATGGTGAATTTATGGCTGAATCATACAGGAGAAAAACTTCAAAAAATCCCATACATAGACCCGCAAAAAATTCGCTCAGAAATTATTGAAAATATTTCAACTGTGAAATCAAATATGGATAATTTTTACAACAATTTCAAATCATCTTTTGGCCTTTGACCAAAGTTTAATATACTTAATTCTGATTTAGCGATTGAACAATGACTGTTGTAAATAAAATTTTTGAAGATACCATTCAAACCGATCACAAAGTTATAACTGAAGAATTATCAAAATCAATACTCAAATCATATGGTGTTAAGGTCCCCCCTTTTGCACTTGCCACTTCTGCTGAAGAAGCAGCAAAACAAGCAAAGAAAATTGGTTTTCCTCTTGTTATGAAAGTAGTTTCACCACAAATTTTACACAAGACTGATGTTGGTGGAGTTAAAGTTGGCGTCGATAATGTTGATGATGTCAAAAAAACATTCACTGACATGTATGGCAGACTTTCTAAAAAGAAAGGAGTTGATGTAAAGGGAATTCTTTTGGAGAAGATGGTTCCAAAAGGAGGAGTCGAACTAATAGTTGGTATTCAAAATGATCCACAATTTGGCCCAATGATTATGGCTGGATTGGGAGGGGTGATGACTGAAGTCTTCAAAGATGTTGCATTTAGAATGCTTCCAATTACAACATCTGATGCAAAATCAATGCTAAATGAACTAAAGGGCTCAAAGCTCCTCAAAGGATTCCGTGGAAGTGCTCCAATTGACATCAACATGGTTGCAAAAATGTTGGTTGACATAGGAAAATTAGGTGTAGAAAATGCAGATTATGTAAACAGTATTGACTTTAATCCAGTAATTGTATATCCTAAATCTTACTTTGTAGTGGATGCAAAAATCATTCTAAATAATGAATTAAAAAAGAATTCAATCTCTAAAGCAAAACCAAACATCACATCAATGGAGTCATTCTTTACTCCAAAATCTGTTGCACTAGTTGGTGCATCTGCAACACCAGGAAAGATTGGCAATTCTGTATTGGATGCACTTGGAAAGCAAGATTACAAAGGTAAAGTATATCCAATTAACCCTAAACAAGAGTCAATTCTTGGAATCAAATGCTATCCCTCATTAGATGCAATAGAGGATAAGGTTGATCTGGTTGTTGTTTGTATTGATCTTTCAGCGTGTGGACCAATTATGAAGACTTGTGCAGAAAAAGGAATTCATAATGTTGTAATCGTTTCTGGTGGCGGTAAGGAGCTTGGTGGTGACAGGGCTGCAATGGAAGCTGAGGTAAAAGAATTATCACTGAAACACAAAATCCGTGTAGTTGGTCCTAATTGTATTGGAATGTTTAATGCAGCAAATAGACTTGATTGTGCATTTCAAGGACAAGAAAGAATGGTACGTTCAAAATTAGGAAATGTTGCATTTTTCTCACAAAGCGGAACCATGGGAATTAGTATGTTGGAAAGTGCTGATTTGTTTGGTTTATCAAAAATGATCAGTTTTGGTAATCGTTCTGATGTTGATGAAGCAGATATGATATGGTATGCTGCAAATGATCCTCAAACAAAAGTAATTGGATTATACGTTGAAGGATTTGGTGATGGCAGGAAATTCATCAATACTGCCAAACGTGTAATGAAAGAGACAAAGAAACCAATCGTAATTTGGAAGAGTGGAAGAACTGCTGCAGGTGCAAAACAAGCAGCATCACACACAGGCTCACTTGGCGGCTCAAATGCAATGATCATGGGTGCATTCAAACAAGCGGGAATTATTTCAGTTGATAGTTATCAAGAACTAGTTGGAGTCTTAAAGGCACTAGCCTGGCAACCTCCTGCAATGGGTAATCATGTTGCCATGACTAGTAATGGTGCTGGTCCAATGATTGGCGGAATTGATCAATTGGAAAGATTTGGTCTTACAATAGGAAAGTTGTCACCAAAAATCCTTAAAAAAATAAAGGATCGTTTCCCACCAACTGTTCCTATTCATAATGGTAATCCTGCAGACGTAGGTGGTGGTGCAACTGCCGATGACTATAGATTTGTCATTCAACAATTCCTAGATGAAAAAAATATTGATATTGCTATGCCATGGTTTGTCTTCCAAGATGATCCGCTTGAAGAAACAATTGTTGATTATCTAGCTGATCTCTCAAAGACAAAGAAGAAGCCGATTCTTGCTGGAGGTAATGGTGGTCCATATACTGAAAAAATGATAAAGTTGATTGAGAAGCATAATGTTCCAGTTTATCAAGATCTTAGAACTTGGGTTGCAGCAGCATCTGCATTAGCTCAATGGGGCAATAAACTCGGAAAATAGATAACATTTAAGTTCCATATCTCTTGGCAAATTATCATGTCACTAGTTACTACATCTACTTCTGATGGCATTTGTACTGTCAAAATAAACAGACCTGACAAACTTAATGCTATGAACATTGATGTTGCAAAAGAGCTAATCAAAACTTTTGAAGAACTAAACCATAATGATGATGTCAAAGTTATCATTCTGACTGGAGAAGGGGAGAAGGCATTTTCTGCTGGTGCAGATATTGAATACATGTCAAAAATATCTGCAGACGAATCAGTCGATTATGCAAAAACTGGTCAACTTGTAACTGCAACTGTTGAATTGGTAAAACAACCAACTATAGCTGCAGTTAACGGTTTTGCTTTAGGTGGAGGTTGTGAACTTGCAATGTCATGTGATATTAGAATAGCAGCAGATACTGCTAGACTTGGTCAACCAGAAGTAACAATCGGTATTCCTCCTGGATGGGGTGGAACACAAAGATTAATGAGAATTGTGGGAATAGCAAAGGCAAAAGAACTTGTCTATACAGGCAAAATGGTCAAAGCAGACGAGGCAAAAGAAATTGGCCTTGTAAACCAAGTGGTTCCTCTTGCATCATTACAAGAAGAAGCTTTGAAAATGGCACAACAAATAGCTGGAAACTCTACGATGGGTGTTCAGATGTCTAAAGTTGCAATCAACAAGGGAAGAAATGCGGATCTTGATACTGGTCTTGCGATAGAACTTCTTGCTTGGAGAAACTGCTTTACACATCCTGACAGAGAAGAACGTATGACAGCATTTGTAAACAAGTCCAAGAAATAGCTATTTCTAATTTTCTTTTCTTATTTTATTAATCAAAAAAAGTTAGAGTTTCTTTAGACCTACACTACGGTAACCAATCCAACTCTCCATGGATGAAATGAGCAGTAGTAATTGTAAACTCCATCTTCTTCGAAAGTAAACTCGAATCTATCTCCAGTATTCAATGGAGGGCTGTTGAACAAGTCAATTACAATTCCAAATTCATCCTGACTTTGAATGTTGTGTGGAACCGAGTCATCATTTACCCATGTTACTTTTGTATTTTCAGGAATTTCTAAATTCAATGGCAAGTAAAATCCTACACTATCTATGTCTGAGTTTCCATTTGGAATTACCACTGTTGCATCTATATTTCTAGGGGGTGCTGTGTCTGAAATTCCTATAATCAGTACATCGTTTTCTATCAAAAATTTGATGGCATTTAGAAATTCTGTCTCTGAAATATTTCCTTGACCATACCATAATGCATTATTTTTTACCCATTCTGGAATGGATTCTGCACTCACAAAATTTATTGAGCTTGAAACTATTAAGATTGAAAATACAATTGCTGAAATCCACATTTTCATTGATACCTGCTTCATACCTAATAGTTACCTTCAAAGATTTTAAATCATTTGTTTATTTTTAGAGATGGTTTTCAATTTTTGACATTAAAGTAATGATATTTTTGATAATTTTCTATGAAAAAATAGAAAAAAGTGAAGATTACTCTTCTACTATAAATAGACCTATCATTCCTGCATCAGCATGACTAACAACATGGCAATGAAATAGCCAAACTGCTGGTTTGTCCGGTTTGATAATGAATGATTCAAGCGTTCCTTGAACTAGTGGGAATGTTTGAGATGTTATTGTAGAACCTCTTTCATTCGTACTTGAAATCATTTTATTTCCATGTAGGTGGAATGAATGGATTTGGTCTCCTAGATTTGTAACGGAAAATTCAACTGTTTCTCCAACCTTTGCCTTGTAGACAGGTAATGTGTAATTGAATTGCGCAACAACTCCGTCTAGTCCTTGCTCTGCAAAAATTTCTTCAAGAGCTTTTTCTCCACCTGGCATACCCTTACCATTCATGATAAAGTACGGTGTGGGACCTTTTTCCATTCTTTCAACATCATGGCCTATTTCTGCCATCACGATTGGAATGTATCTATCAATGTATGGTCTTGGAGGATTTCTTTCAATTATGATGTTGCCGTAAAGGCCTTGCAAAATATGATCTTTTATTCCAAGACCTTCAGATCCTGCGTGATCATGGAAAAATGTTGTTCCCCAAGTATTCACATTGTATTCATATGTCCATTCGCCACCTGGTGGAATCATAGAACCGGCTCCGACTCCAGTAATCACATTGATGGGGGAACCATCATGTTTAGGATCATAGTCACTCATATGAGCATGAAAACTGTGAGTCACATCATGATTGTTGATTACTCTGACTCGCAATAGATCTCCTTGATTTACCATTAGAGTTGGTGATGGCACTGTTCCATTATATGTCCAAGCGTGCCAGACAGCGGTATCAGATATTTGAATGTCTGTTTGCTCAATTATCAGAGTATATTCCTTAACTGGTTGTTCTTTAGCTTCGGCAATCTGTGGTTGCTGTATATGAACTTCAGGTACAATTTGTGTTTGTACCTCAGAGATAGTCTGTGTTTCTGTGTTTAGATCTGGCAAGAATTGAATATTTCCTGTCGCACCTACAATTAAAAATGCAACTAAAATTGGTATTCCTACCAGCCCAAATTTTTTCTTCATAATGGATGTGAAAAAACCATTCAATTAAATGAAAAATAGTTTTTCAAATTTGGTATTGTGATGGTTGATTCTTATGTCCTATAACGATGTATGTAACGCAGATGCGTTTTCAAGATCTTAACTCTGGGAATTTTAGAAAATAATTCATTTTTGATGATTATTGTGATGAGTATACATTGTCTTGCAGTGCAGACTTATCTATTATATCTAATTTCAGATGTCTTTTTACATGCAAGAATTAATTCAAACCAAAAAAATAATTGATGATGAAAAAAAGCAGGTCATTTTAGAAATACTCGCTGACAAATACTGTAAATTAATTCTGCATAATACTTTGGAAAAACCAAAATCTGCAATGGAAATATCTAATGAAAAAAAAATCCCTATCAGTACTGTGTATAGAAGATTACAGACTCTCTTTGATGCTAAATTACTTGCTATATCTGGTTCAATCAATCAGGATGGGAAAAAATACTTCCTGTATAAGAGTAGAGTAAAATCCATTTCTCTAAAATGTGATCTGGAAGTTACATCCATTGAATTGGTGCCTAACTCTTCACATACAAGTTAACTTCCTGGAATTCCTATTTGATCTAAAAATGATGGACAAAAATATCTCTTCATCAAAAAGCCCAATTCATTCATCAAAAAAGGAATCTACTAGAAGTATTACTTATAGGCTTCCAGAAAAACTTGTCACTGAATTAGAAATCGAATCAACCCAAAAAGGTATCTCTCAAAATGTTCTTGTAAGACAAATCCTAGAAAAATATGTCCAATGGGATCGTTTTTCTAGTAAGATTGGAATGATTCCCGTCCCAAAAGGAATTTTAGAATCTTTAGGTGGGGAGCTGGATGGAAAAGATATCGATGAAATAATTACTTTGATGTTTCCAATGATTAAAGATACTGTTTTGTTTATCAAGGGTGGATATGATTTGAAGCGTTGCGTGGAAACATTGGAGGATTATATGCGAGCATCTGGTATGAATTCTGATCATCGAGTAGAAGGTGACATGCACACATTTTTAATCCAACACGATTTGGGTTTAAAATGGTCTGTTTTTACTGAGCAATTACTAACTCAAGTTTTTCGTAGCTTCTTACCTGAAAAAGAACTCAAATTTCAAACAACTGATAATACCGTAATCTTATCTGTATCTTTAGGTTTGGATTTTA
>Ga0224507_10000395_pt1 | contig 17088 bp, 13 predicted proteins | sample SF_Jan12_sed_USG_3_FD_170159 | JGI IMG/M metagenome (GOLD analysis project Ga0224507, IMG submission 170159) | Sediment microbial communities from San Francisco Bay, California, United States - SF_Jan12_sed_USGS_13 | ecosystem: Environmental > Aquatic > Marine > Sediment | place: USA... | reverse complement strand
ACCAACAACATCAACAAAAGGTGGGAGCTGGTCTATAATGAGACGAGCCTCTTCCGGCTCAATATAACGCGGGCTCCGAGAATGAAAAATAAAACCCAGCGCATCGACACCTGCTTCGACGGCGAATAGCGCATCCTGCGGGTTGGTTATTCCGCATACTTTAATTCGTGTCCGTGATCTGCTCATGGGACAAAGCTGCTATACTGTTGTAAATTCCTGCAAAGTATCACTCTGGTTTGCGCTGCGCATAAGGCTTTCGCCAATAAGTGCTGCCGCCACTCCTGCCTCGCGCAACCTGACCATGTCTTCTCTGGTTGAGATGCCGGATTCGCTCACCACGGGTATTGTTTCAGGTATCAGACGCTTCAGCCTGAATGTCGTCTCCAGATCCACAGTGAAATTATTCAGATTGCGATTGTTTATCCCGATAAGCCGGCTTTCCGCTTCAAGGGCGGATGCCAGTTCACTTTCGTCATGTACTTCAACCAGGACATCCATTGCCAGCTCTTCCGCCATCTGACGATAATCTTTCAACTGTAGTGTATCGAGAATCGCGGCTATAAGCAAGATGGCATCTGCGCCGTACAGTATCGCCTCCTGTATCTGCACAGGATCAATAATAAAATCTTTGCGCAATACCGGCAAATCAACTGTTTCGCGGACAAGCGGAATGTAGTCGATCGAACCCTGGAAAAAATCCACGTCTGTCAGTACCGACATCGCCTGCGCCCCTCCGGCCTTATATCTTAGCGCAATACGAACAGGATCAAAATCAGGTTGGATAACCCCTTTTGAAGGGGAGGCTTTCTTGGCTTCCGCTATGACAGCAACTCCGGGATACTCTGTGAGCGCCTTTAAAAACCCCCGTGGAGGATCGACTTCTTTTGCCGGCCCGCGGAGACCGGCCCGCTTAAGCTCGGCAACCTCTTGCCGTTTTCTGTCAACTATGGTGTCAAGTATCATGGAAACCCAGCTACTTCCGATGGCAAAAAGCGATAAGATTATCAAGCTTTTCCAGCGCGGCACCCGAATCAATTATTTGGCGGGCCATTTTAACGCCTGCGGCAATATTCTCTGCTTTTCCGGCGGCCATAAGCGCAGCACCGGCATTCAGCAGCACCATATCACGGCGTGCTCCCTTCACCCCGCCGAGAACCTCCCGTACCTGAGCCGCTGCCTTTTCCGGGGTTGAACCGCCTAGAATATCCTTAATTGCAGCCCTTTTCAGACCGACATCTTCAGGCTCAATCGTATATGTATCCACTTCACCATCATGCGCGTCAGCAATATACGATGTGCCGGTCACGGTCATCTCGTCCATATTGCCTTCACCCCAGACGACCAGCGTTCTTTGCATCCCCAGCCGGGCAAGCACGCTGGCAATGGTTTCGGTCAATTCCCGGGCAAACACTCCGGTCAACTGTACATTGGCCCCGGCCGGATTGGTCATCGGCCCGAGTATATTGAATATGGTCCTGATCCCGATCTCCCGGCGCGGACCTATGGCATACTTCATTGCGCCGTGCAGCATGGGGGCGAACAGGAATCCGATCCCCACAGTCCGCACACATTCGCCGACCCTTTCCGGAGACATGGAAAGGTCAACCCCCAGAGCCTCCAGCACATCAGCGCTGCCGCATTTTGAGGAGATGGCCCGGTTGCCGTGCTTGGCGACCGGGATACCGGCACCTGCAACAACAAACGAAGTGGTTGTCGAAACATTAAAAGTCCCTGATGCGTCGCCTCCGGTACCCACGATATCCATAAGAATTTGACCGCCCGCGGTGTCGACACCCGTATCAACAAAGGTTGCCTTTTCCCGCATGACCCGGACCGCACCCACTATTTCGTCAATAGTTTCCCCTTTCATCCTGAGCGCGGTTATAAAACTGCCGATCTGTGCCTCTGTCGCCGTACCGGTCATGATTTCCTGCATGACCTCAATCATCTGATGCTCGTTAAGATCAATGCCCTCAATAACTTTGCCAATAGCTTCTCGTATCATTTAACCCCTCCCCATACGGTACGTTAACTATTTATCTCAACAATTCCGGATAATCAGGCCGAAGGAAATTATGCAGTAAAATCATGCCGACTCCGGTCATAATCGATTCCGGATGAAACTGGACTCCTTCCACCGGCAGTTTCCGATGACGAATTCCCATGAGCTCGCCCTGATCGGTAAAAGCGGTGGCCTCAAGGCAGTCGGGCAGGGATTCCATCTCCACCACCAGGGAATGATACCGCATGCCGTCAAAGGGATTATCAAGTCCGGTAAAAACTCCCCTGCCATCGTGACTGACCGGACTGGTTTTACCGTGCATAACCCGGCCTGCCCTGACAACCCTGCCGCCGAAGGCCTCGCCTATGGACTGGTGTCCGAGACATACCCCGAGAACGGGAATGCGGGCGCTGAAATACTGAATAGCCTCTATGGAAATTCCGGCTTCTTTCGGTGTACAGGGTCCCGGAGATATAAGCAACCGGTCCGGCTGCATCGCGGCGATTTCACTCACACTGATCTTGTCATTGCGAAACACCCTTATTTCGGGAGGCTGCCAGCCTGTCTCCCCGGGATGCGGGCAGGTGGCGAGTGTCTGCACAATATTGAAGGTGAAAGAATCATAGTTGTCGATAATGACAATCACGGCCTAAAACCCCTTTTCCGCCAATTCAACAGCCCTTCTCAGACCCTTGGCTTTATTGATTGTTTCCTCGTATTCATTCTGCGGCACAGAATCGGCAACAATGCCCGCTCCCGCCTGCACCCACAGGTCTTCCCCTTTCATGACAAAGGTACGAATGGTAATGCAAAAATCCATATTGCCGGAAAAACCGAAATATCCTACAGCTCCGGCATACGGTCCACGCCGTTCCGGTTCCAGTTCATCGATAATTTCCATGGCCCTTATTTTAGGAGCGCCGCTTACTGTACCAGCTGGAAAGCAAGCGTTCAAGACATCAAACTGATCTTTTCCTTCCGCCAGCCTGCCGTGGACGCCCGAGACAATATGCATAACATGGCTATAGCGTTCGATCACCAACAGATCATCGACCATCACAGTGCCGCCGGTTGCAACCCGTCCCACATCATTTCGGCCAAGGTCAACGAGCATCAGGTGTTCCGCCCGCTCTTTCGGATCAGCCAGCAGTTCTTCCTCCAGTGCCCTGTCCTCTTCACCGGTTTTTCCACGCTTGCGGGTGCCGGCTATGGGACGCAGTTCGATATCTCCATCCTCCAGCCTGACTAAAATTTCCGGGGACGAGCCGATGAGCACGATATCATCCATGCGCAGGAAAAACAGGTAGGGACTGGGATTGATGTGCCGGAGCGACCGGTACAGAAGAAAGGGATCAAGCTTGGTACGGGTATGGAAGCGCTGGGAAAGAACAACCTGGATAATATCGCCGGCCAGTATATATTCCTTGGCCCGTTCAACCATGCTCTCAAATGAGACCTTTTCCATGTTGGACGTGAATTCATGACTCAGACCCACTGATGAAGGAGCAGCCTTTTCAGACGGGAAAGGTTTTCCGAGCTGCCGGACGACGTCATCAATGCGCTCCACAGCATCATTATAGAGCTGCAGGGAATCTTTTCCTTGGTCAACAACAACATTGCAGACTATGGTCAGCTCCTGTTGTACCGAATCATGGATAAGCACAAGCCGCGGAACCATAAACGAACTGTCAGGGATATCAATCGGCGGGTTTGAATCCGGAATATCCTCGATAAAACGGATCATATCATACCCCAGGAACCCGACAGCTCCACCGTAAAACCTTGGCAGTCCGGGGGCCGTGCTTGCATTAAAAGATGCCAGCATGGTGCGCAGCTCATCCAGGGGATTGAGCCGGTTTTGAGGCCTCCGGCCAATGCTGCCCGTTTTATCGGTTATTTCCACAGTATCGGCAGAGCTTGCAAAGGTAAGCAGGGGGTCAAAACCGATAAACGAATACCGTCCCCATTTCTCACCACCCTCCATACTTTCAAACAGAAAGGCATGGCTGTTATCACCTGCTATTTTTGCATATATTGTAAGCGGTGTATCAAGGTCGGCAATAATCGTCCGATGAACCGGAACGAGCCCCGACTGTCCGGCCATCTGCCGAAAAGATTCCTGGTCGGGAAAGTTCATATTGAGTGAATTCGAGTCCGTCAAAACTTACTGTTAAAGGGGCTGAAATTGAAAAAAAAAGGGCTATGGAAGAGGAAAGCCTTCCATAGCCCTTGCAGTCTCTGTCTTCAAAACAAAAAGACGAACAATGCCGGATTAGGCAATGGGCTCCATTCTATTAACCATTTTGGAAAGCCTGGAAACCTTTCGTGATGCGGTCTTTTTGTGGATCGTGCCTTTCGAAGCTGTTTTCTGGATAACCGAAACAGCGTTCTGCAATGCCTCCTGGGCCTGCTCTTCAGACCCGCCAACAAGAGCTTTTTCAACCTTGCTGACAGCATTTTTCATTTTGCTCTTATTTATGCGGTTACGCAAGCGACGCACTTTTGATTGTCGATCTCTCTTAAGTGCGGATTTATGATTGGCCATAACAAACTCCTTATATCAAACAATTCTGCCTATATTAAATTTATGTTGAAACTTTGTCGTATATCTAAAAAACACATTTCTGTCAAGAAAATTTATGATCGGCTCACTTTGCAGTGAACTCTATTCTTCAGTCAGGGCGCCTTCAAAATTAGCCCCGATCGCCCCGGTTGAAAAAACCATATCGATCATGGCCTCTTCAAACCTGGCGCCTGTCAGGTCCGCTTCGCTCAGGTTGGCCCGGTACAGATCCGCTTCGCGTAAATCGGCATTCCGCAGATCAGCTCCCCGAAAATCAACTCCTTTTAAATTGGCCTCGCTCAGGTCAGCGCCGCTGAGATTTGCTCCCTGCAGGTTTGCCCGTTCCAGATCAGCCTCATCGAGATTCCTGCCGGACAGATCAACCCCGGATAAATCACACTCCACGCAGCGGTTATCATCAAGCAGCTTTTCGACCAGCATTTTTTTCTGTTCATCAGCAGTCTTTATCGCTTCTTCCACTGCTGATACTTCCTCGGCCGTTACTTGTTCGGGCTGTGCCGGCTCTTTAATTTCCGTGTCGGCACCCGCATTTTCCTGCTCCTGCACCTGTTCGGGAGGCATTATTTCTTCTTGTACCAAATCCTGAACATCAGCTTTCTGCGGCTCCATTGCAGTTTTTTCTTCACCGGCAACGCTTTCCTTTCCGACCGGGAGATCAGGAGACGCTTGCTGTTCATTTGCTTCCATTTCCTGCGTGACAACAGTTTTACCCGGCGCGACCACTTCCGCCACAACTGCATCCTTGTCCAGCCGAGTCACCTGCTGCGGCTCCGCCTGTACTTCCTCAACTGCGGCAATATCTTCATGGGGCTCATCAACTACCTGTTGAATATCAACAGCTTCCCGGGCCGTTTGATCAGCATCAGGTTTTTCAAGCGATACCTCGGGCTGCGCCTGCATCTCCCCTGCCCTTGCCTGATCTTCTGCTGTCTTCCTGTCGGCTTCTTCTGTATCCCCCGCCATGGAAGCAGCCGGCATAGCCTTTTCTACCTCCTCCATATCCTGAGACTGAAGCTGTGGAGCAGGCGGAACCATCGCCTCCTGCTTTTCGTCCCCGGAGGACAATTTTTCATGATCTATCTCTTCAGGCTGGGAAACAGCGGTCCCTGTCTTTATCTCCGCATCCTGGGAATCCTGCGAGACAACCGCATCAGCCATCATAACCAGTTTCTTGGAGTTTCCGGGCAGAGGTCCCGGCACCGATGCCATATCTTCCATCCGGGATTTATCCGGCTTTACTGCCTGTTCCTTTCCTTCCTGAACGGGTTTTTCGACTTCCGCGTCCACCTGTTTTTGCTCTGCCGGCTCATCGGATGCCTCTACATTTTCCGTATCCTGCGAACCTGCAACGTAGGCCTTGTTGGTAAACGGTAAATTTTTCGAACTTGCCTCGTCATCGACATAAACCGTCTCACCCGCATCAGGTCCACCCTCATCGAGGTGAGGCCGTCGGGTAATTATCGTGCCGTCCATCCTGGCCCCTACGAGATATGCACCTTCTATCACGGCCCCGGTTAAATTAGCTCCCCGCAGGTCGGCATCGGCCAGGTCCGCCCCCCCGAGGGCTGCTCCCTGGAGGTTGGCGTTCTGCAGGTTGGTACCCACCAGGTTGGCAAGATACAGCTGCGCCCCGGCCAGATTTGCCCCTTCAAGATTTGCCCCTGAAAGGTCTAACCTGTTGAATACCGCCCCGGCCAGGTTGCATCCGGGACAACTGTTTGTCTCCATAAGCTGCTGAAAATTCAACCGGACTTCCTCGCTTGGCGACACAGACGGAGAACCCATAGCATTATGCCCCAGCAACACAGCCAGTAAACAGCAACAGTATATTAATGCGTATCTCATAATATTTCTTCCTTCCAAGCTTGCGAGCCCCCATGTCTCACAGATAAACGAAGACTTCGAACGATCTGCTGCGAAGCCGTTAAGCGTAACGCAGCAGACGCGACACTTTCCAACTTCTCACTACTATCCCGGTGAGAAATGGGGTCCAGATAGAATCTTAATAAAATAACTGTATACAATAGAAATAACCGGGATTCAACTCGGCTCTTATCTCAACTTTTCTTTATTTTGTCTCAAAAGAACATGTTTGCATAATGATATGGATGAATCAGTAACGAATCCGGTCATCTTCCAGGTCAATATAGGAATCAAAAATTTTTGTCACCCCGAGAAACGGTGAAAGCATAATCGTCATATCATCTCCGTCGTCAGAGCGGAGATGAATTAGAGTTTTGTCGACATACCCTTTTTTGCTGAAACGAATGACGGCCTTTCCCTGGGATTGCTTGCCCCCGTGCACTGACGTTACATCAGCCAGTTGAACGGAATCCGGGATGTTTAATTCCTGCCCTTGCGGGTATTGTTCATCAGCCGCTTCTTTCTGCTCCTCCTGGAATGTCGAAATACTATTTTTCTCAAGATCGAAATAGAGAGAATATTCGGCGTGTTTGCTGACAGCTTCCTGGCTTGCTTCTGAAACAAGGCCCAATATTTTTCTGGTTGTTGTTTTGAGCTGATCGGAAAAAAAAGAGCTGCGTAATCCCGGGACGGCAAATGCAGTCATCAAGGAAATGAGCACCATGACGACCATGAGCTCAAGAAGAGTGAATCCTCTGGAAGAAGAGGATTTCTTATCGTTAATGGTCCGGCAAGTCACCGCAGGTCAAAAGTTACTCCAGTTCCCAGTTGTTAATATCGGCATCACCGCCTTCTCCTCCCGGTTCGCCGTCCGGACCGTATGACATCATGTCAAAATCTCCGTGCAGACCTGGAGAAATATAGACAAAATCATTATCCCATGGGTCTTTTGGCACTTTGCCTTTATCCAGATACCCTCCCTCACGCCATTTTTTTGCCAGCCGGCCGACTGAAGGCGCTTCAACCAGGGCCTGCAGGCCCTGCTCTGTTGATGGGTATTGACCGTTATCGAGTTTATAAAGTTTCAATGCCTGTTCAAGGGATTGAAGCTGAATAGCCGCCTTGGTTCTCCGGGCCTCTTCGGGCCGGTCCATTATACGAGGCACAATAAGACCTGCCAGAATTCCCAGGATGACCATCACCACCATGATCTCAATCAAGGTAAAACCACGAACATCTCTTGTCAGCCTTGGCGGCTGTTCTTGTATAGTATCTTTATTCATCTTTTTTCAGGAAAAATTAACTGGATCACTTATGCCCTTCGCCACGCTCCCCTGTATACCAGATAAGGCAGAAAGAACAAAGCTGCAACAAACAAAATGCCGGAAAGCCCTAAATTAAGGAAAAGCCAGCTCATTCCAACCAGGGGAAGGAGGAGCAACCGGACAATCTCCCGCAAAACAGTGCTGCCGGCAATGATATCCGCGATCGGCGGAGAATATTTATAATAAAACTTCACAAACATTCTTCCCGGTGCATTTGTCATAAGGTACTGATCACGAAACGCGCGCAGCAGTTGTACGCTTGAGTGCAGCATGGATCCATACGCTGCCGTTGCGATGAAGCATGAATCCGCGGTCTTGAAACCCTGCTGGTTGCCGTAATAAACCGTTCCGTCACTCGCTAGGGCATATGCCCGGACATAGTAAAAAGTTCCCGGTTTCAGATCAGTGATTATTGAGCTGTAACTTCCCGGACCTGCTCCGTCTTCGGTAAATCCTTCGATAACATAATTCGTCGAACCACTAAAAATACTTGTGGTGCTGCTCCCCGAATTATCCGTGGTGGTCTGCGCATTGGCGGTCCCGACCATGAAATTACTTACTGTTCCGGCAATACCTCCAACAAGAATGTTTCCTGATAAATTATCGGTTGCTGATGAGGCAATACTAAATTTAACCTGTCTACTTGTAGTGTTCTGGTTAGCGCTAGTGTCTTCACACCTGACATAATATGTATACGATTGGCCGTTACTTAAGCCTGTTAGGGTTTGGCTATGTGTGGTTGAACTTGTTTGAGAAAAAACGGTCATTGAATTATAAACAACGTCTGTACTCGAATAGCCACAATTTGCAATTTCATCGGTCGTAACCGAAAGAATAGGATTAGTACCAGCGGTAAATTCCTCTTCATTGGAAGGGGTATTAATTGTGACAACTGGCGGATCATTATCACCACCATTACCACCGTTACCACCATCATCCTTCCCTGACTTCAGAACCGGATCCGGTGCTATGCTGTACACCACGCCGCGCTTGGAAATAGTAATTCCTGCTTTTGTTATAACACCGCCGCTGAACGCCCCGGTCCGGGTTACTTCAAACGGGGTTTTAGTCGATATCCAAGTGGTGGGGGTGTCTGCCAGGGCAGAGGATGCCGCCGTACCGGCAACCTGGCTTTCATACCGGGCAACAGCGAAAGTTACAACTCCGTTTTCTTCGCTCATTCCTGCAGCGACTGCCCTGCCGTCAGGTTGCACAGCAATTGCATAACTGGTATCATTTGAAAAAATACCGAAGGCCGTCTGGCTGACTGTCGTCTGGAGAGGAGTGATTCCGTCGGCTGTTTCTGCAAGATATTTTTCATACGAATCTTCAACCTGCGGTTCACTGATACGCAGGCTGGTGGTTGTACCGCCTGTTTTGAGAATAAAAGGCACACTGTCAATTTCCGTAACTTCTTGTTTTATTTTTTCCGGCGAAGAAACCTGCAGAGAAATGAACAGAAATTGACGGATACCGTTGACGGTGGTAAAGCCGCTGAGAGAAACAACATCGTCCTTGACATCAACCGCCAGGACTTTGTCATCCTCAAGGCTTGCTTCAATTTTGAGCATCCCGTTGTCACCGAAACCGGTATCGGGCTGTCCGTCTGCCGTGAAATTAAACAAAGCGGCATCAAGCCCGCCGGGCATGCCAACATACCCGGCAACCAGGATCGCCCCGCTGTTATGCAGCTTGACCCCGAAACCCTCGGTTGAGTCCTTGATATACCCTGTGAGACCAAGTCCTTCTTCGCCGAATGTGGTATCCAGATCACCGGTTTCAGTAAATCGCAGGACCATGACTTCCGTGCGATCCGCATGGAAATAGGAGCCGGCAACAATGATCCGCCCTCGGTCATCCACATCAATGCTTCTTGCCAGGGCATCTTCACCAATACCGGTCAGGCTCAAACCCTCGTACCCGAACGAAAGGTCAAGTTCGCCATTGAACAGATAGCGCCCGACAATAACCGCCCGTCCACTGGTACCTGTTGAGTAACCTGCGACCACGATATGGCCGTCCCCGTCAACAGTAATGGCGGTAATTTCATCATCCAGAGTGCCGTACTCGGTTATGGCGATACCATCCATACCAAAAGAAGGATCCCGCTGCCCGTCCGGGGTATACCTGACAAGAGCGAAATCCCGGTTGCCATTTTGCACGCTGTAGCCTGCGGCAATTATATAACCGTCATCCTGAACAGCCAGGGCAGCTATTTCATCGTCATCACGCCCGACCTGGGTGGTAACTGTGCCATCATAGTTAAATGTCGGATCAAGGGTGCCGTCCCGGTTATAGCGGACTAGCGCAAAATCAAGGTCTGCCCCGTTGGACGATGATCCTCCCACCAGGATCTTACCGTCCTGCTGCAGGGCCACCGCATACGCCTGATCGTTATAGTTCCCTACAGAAGTGGCAATCCGGCCATCGTTGCCAAAGGTTGAATCGAGTTCACCGGCTGCCGCGAAAAGTGACAGGCAGAAACAAGTCAGTATGATAAAGATAAAACCTGCCGAATAAAATTTGCATGCTTTCATGGGCCTGTTTCCTGAAATGGTCCTGGGATCAAATACAATTTTATATAATAATTATCATATACTGTTCAGTCAATTGACGCAAATATATCATTATATAACCATAAATATATACTATTATGGGTATTGTCTCCATTGGCTCAAGGCGCCTATTTTTCTGGAAAAGAATCGCATTATACGATATGGGTTGCCTTAAGGAAAATTGTTACCCACAATTATTCGTGCATATGACCAGGCAACTGATCAATAAAATTATTACTTACCGAATACAACCGGAACAGGAGTTCACAATGATTAAAAAAGAATTACTCGATATTCTGGCCTGCCCTCAATGCAAAAACCCGGTCAGGCTGAATGAAGACAATAATGGATTAATCTGTGAACAGTGCCGACTGCTTTATGAGATAAGAGATGATATACCGATCATGCTCATTGATGAAGCAAAACCTCTGGACAAGCCTTCCGGCGATGAATAGACTTTGCCGGGAAAACTCATAACCGCTTGAATAAAATGGATATTTTTAACTATATCGGTGAAATGCTCGATCAACCGTTAAAGCTGCTTGCAGTCCTTGATACAAATCACTATGCACAGCGCATGCTCATAATTCTTCTGTACGCAGTGCTTGCCAAGGTCACTGATCTCTTTGTTGACAAACTCCTCAAGCGGATAGCCGTTCGCACCCAGATCAAGGCGGATGATCGCATCATAAATGTTTTGCACCGGCCGATCTGTTTAACCATTTTGTTCTTCGGCATGCTCCACGCCCTGATCATACCCCCTGAGCTCACCCCTCCCTTTAACCCGGTTCTGCATAATATTGTCAAGACCCTGATTTTAATTGTCTGGTGGGCCGTTATCATAGGAGAACTGAAACAATTTGACGGGAGTTACATAGACGGTTACCTGCAAAAGAAAAATATCGACAAGGACCTCTTTCTTCTGGCAAAAAACATCTCCCAGGTGCTCATAATTTTTGCCGGTATTGCCTGGATACTCATTATCTGGAACGTCAACCTCACGCCGCTTTTTGCCTCGGCCGGCATTGCGGGTATCGCAATCGCCCTGGCGGCAAAAGACACCATGGCCAACTTTTTCGGTGGTATTTCTTTGTTTGCCGATCGAGCCTACAAGGTGGGAGATTTTATAATCCTTAACAGCGGTGAACGTGGTGAGGTGATGGAAATGGGCATCCGGTCTACAAAGATAAAAACCCGCGACGATGTCATGATCTCCATACCCAACTCCATCCTGGCCAATAGCATGATTATCAACGAGAGTGCGCCGGAACCGAGATTCAGGATCAGAATTGATGTGGGTGTTTCCTATGGCAGTGACTTAAGGAAAGTGGAAAAGATCCTCTTGAAAGTTGCGGAAGAAAACGAGATGCTCGCCAGGGTACCTGAGCCCAGGGTCAGGGTGCGTGCTTTTGCCGACTCATCTGTTAACTTCCAGCTCCTGGTATGGGTACGGGATCCCAGTGAAAAAGGCCTGCAGACCCATAACCTGCTTAAAGCCATTTACAAGGCTTTTGCAAACGAAGGAGTCACTATCCCCTTTCCGCAGAGGGATGTGCATTTTATTGACCCCGGGAATACCAACTGATTTCCGGCGAATATTACAATAAAAAAAGCGGGGACCGGCCCCGCTTTTTTTATTGATTTTAAAAACCGTGATCGTCTTATGGGTTCACCCCAAGCTCCTTTTCCTTCTGTGCCACAGCAAGCCTGGTCTTAACGGCTGTATCCGGGATAAGGCTCATGGAGTCGATGCCAAGCTCAACCAGAAAGGTGGCAAATTCCGGAAAGTCGGAGGGTCCCTGTCCGCAGATGCCTATTTTCTTGCCCCGGCGCTTTGCGGTGGCGATAACCAATCGGATCATGTCCTTCACTGCCTCATCACGCTCATCAGCGATACCGGCTATAAGGCCTGAATCACGGTCAAGACCGTAAGTCAGCTGGGTAAGGTCATTGGAGCCGATGGAAAATCCGTCAAAAATATCGGCAAAGGCGTCTGCGGAGATTACGTTGCTGGGGATCTCGCACATGACATAGAGTTCCAGGCCGTTCTCACCCTGCACCAGGCCGCAGTCCCTCATGACCTCGATGACCTTTTTGCCTTCTTCCGGGGTCCGGCAGAACGGCACCATGAGTTTGATATTATCAAGCCCCATGTCGTTACGGGCCTTCAGAAGTCCCTGGCACTCCAGCTCAAAGGCCGGCCGGTATTTCGGATCATAATAACGGGAGGCACCGCGCCAGCCGATCATCGGGTTTTCTTCCTCCGGTTCGTACAGGGTGCCGCCGACCAGATTGGCATACTCGTTGCTCTTGAAGTCGGAGAGACGGACAATGACATCTTTCGGGTAGAAACCGGCGGCAATACGGCCGACACCCTCGGCAACCTTGTCAATAAAAAACTGCTTCTTGTCGGCATAGGCGCCGGTCTTCTCGTCGATCTTCCTGGCGATTTCCTGTTTTTCCGGATCGCTTGAGTTTTTCAGCTCTTCGTAGTTGAACAGGGCCAGGGGATGGAGGCCGATATGAGAATTGATAATAAACTCCTCACGGGCCAGCCCCACACCGTCATTGGGGATCTGGCACTCGGTAAAGGCCTTTTCCGGGATGGCAAGGTTCATCATGATCTTGGTCTTGGTTGCCGGCAGGTCACCAAGATCCACCTTGTTGATTTCAAAATCCAGGAGACCGTCATAAACATAGCCGGTCTCACCTTCTGCTGAAGAAGCGGTGATCTCCTGACCGCTCTTGATGACCTCGGAACCGTTCCTGGTTCCGATAACACAGGGGATGCCCAGCTCGCGGGAAATAATGGCGGCATGGCAGGTTCGACCGCCGCGGTTGGTGACAATGGCGCCGGCGATCTTCATGATCGGCTCCCAGTCGGGATCGGTCATATCCGTGACCAGGACCTCACCTTTCTTGAAATCATGAATACCCTCGACATCCTTGATGACGTTGGCCACGCCCTGGCCGATCTTGGTGCCGACTGCAAGGCCCTCGACAAGGACTGTGCCTTTTTCTTTGAGCTTATAGGTTTCCATGATCCCTTTGGAGGTCTGGGAGTGAACCGTCTCCGGACGGGCCTGAACGATAAACAGATTGCCGGTCCCGACATTGACACCGTCACCATCCTTGGCCCACTCAATATCCATGGCCTTGCCGTAATGGTCTTCAATAATGCAGGCCCACCTGGCAAGCTGCAGGATCTCGTCATCGTTGATTACATACGAATTCCGCTCTTCAGGGGTGGTAGGGATATTCTTAACCGGCTCTTCGGTAGAGGAGTCATTATCGTAAATCATCTTGATCTCTTTGGAGCCGATCGTCTTGGAGACAACCGGACGCTTGCCCTGCTTCAGGGTCGGCTTGAACACGTAGTACTCGTCAGGATTGACCGCGCCCTGAACAACGTTTTCACCAAGCCCCCAGGCGCCGGTAATGAATACCGCATCCTCGAAACCGGACTCCGTATCAATGGAGAACAGGACACCTGACGAGGCGGAATCACTGCGGGCCATTTTCTGGACAACGATGGACAGGTATACGTCAAACTGCCCAAAACCCTTATCATGACGATAAGAAATGGCACGGTTGGTGAACAGGCTGGCAAAACAGCGTTTACAGGCATCAATGAGCGCTTCCGGCCCGCGGATATTGAGATAGGTTTCCTGCTGACCGGCAAAGGATGCGTCAGGCAGATCCTCGGCGGTAGCTGAAGAACGGACAGCGACATCCACACCCTCGCCATACTCTTCTTCCATCTTTTTATAGGCATCAATAATCGCTTTACGAAGATCATCGGGAAACTCGGCGTTACGGATGATTTCACGGGTCTTTTCGCCACGCGCCTGGAGATTGCGCAGGTCATGGGTATCAAGCCCTTCCAGGGCGTCTATGATTGCCTGCTCGATCCCGGCCTCCTTGAGGAGATACTGATAGGCATAGGCGGTAATCGCGTACCCGTTTGGCACTGCCACCCCTTTTGAGGTGAGTTTCTGATGCATCTCTCCCAGAGACGCGTTCTTGCCGCCGACCATCGGTACATCTTCGATACCTATCTCATCAAACCAGAGAATAAGTTCTTTTTCGTGCGGGTATCCCATAGCTTCATCCCCCTCAGGTTACATATAATAATATTTATGAAAACTTAGTTTTTTTCATCGGTCAGGTATTTAGAGCAACCAATGTAAATAAAAAAAATCTTCCGGTCAACCCCAACATCATCGTCAACTATTTGAGTGTCCTGGTAACCCATGCTTAAAAATGAATAAATCTGTGAAGGGCCATTGCTATGCTGTATTCTTCAAGCTATAGTGTATGCAATTTAACATTTCATTTTTTTATCTCTCAACGGAAACGAATATGGTAATCAAACCCACTATTCAAGATATTCTCAAAAAATACGTCGTTCCAGACAACCACCCCGCAAGTGACTATTTCCAGGCGATTAAAGAATTAATCAGATACCGGAACTCCTCCGCAATTCCTGCAGAAACAGAGCTGTTCCAGGAATCCATTGACCTGATCTACTCCATGGTCAAAAACGAAATAATGGAGAATAAGAACCAGCCGACCACTGCCGTCAAATTCGGCACATCCGGCTGGAGGGGATATCTCGGCAAGGACATTAACGTCCACTCGGTTGCCTGTGTCACGGCGGCAATTCTATCTCTTTACCACGACATGGGCGATAATGCTGAAATGCGGGATGCTCTCGGCGTCCGTAATTATGAAGAGATGAAGTTACGGGGTTGCGTGATCGGCTTTGACAACCGTTTTTGCGGTGATCTTCTCGCACTGAGTGCTATGAATGTCCTGGCGGAAAACGGCGTCAGAATTTATTATGCCGGCGAAGCAACAACAGGAACCCTGTCCGCCTCTGTTCTCGAAAAACAGGCAGCTTTTTCCATCAACCTGACACCTAGCCATAACCCTCTTGAATACGGGGGTTTCAAATATAATGCAGCCGATGCGGGCCCTGCTGCGCCAATTCTCACCAGCAGGATAACGCAGCAAGCCGGTGTTATCCTTGAACAGGGAAGAAGCACTTTGCTGCCGGAAAATATTGACCTGCAAAGACCCCTGGAGAGAATTCCCGGCCTTCAGCTGGAAGACGCACTGGCCAGCTGGCAGAATCTGGTCAAAAAAAATAAAAAACTGCATGGCCTTGATTATGACTCCATAATAGACGAATTTGCCTCAAACTCTGATATTGCGGTAGCCATCGATTGTGTCCACGGGGCTTCACGAATAAATATCAATGATTTATTCAAAAACAGGATTCCTGAAAGACTTATCGTCCTGCGCGGCGGAAAAGACGTCACTTTCGGGGGAATAGCTCCGGAGCCCTCATCTGCAAACATGTCGCCGGTAATGACAGCACTGCGGAACAGGAAGGAACGGCTCAAGGTTGGCGCCATTATCGATCCTGACGGGGACCGTATCCGTTTTACCGACGGCAGTGTTGAAATCAGCATGAACCAATTCGGGGCAATGGCCTATCATTTCCTGCACGAAGTGAAAGAAAAAAAGGGAATGGTGGCCAAAACAGTTGCCTCAAGCAACCTGGCAAATGCTGTCGCCGCTGGACTGCATGAGGAAATTTTCGAACCCAAAGTCGGATTCAAGGAGTTTAAACCGGTTATCGGCAGAGCGCTGGTGTGTTTTGAAGAATCTGACGGCATTTCCGTTATCGGCCATACGCCTGAAAAAGATGCTTACATCGGACTGCTGATGGCTATCGATATCGTTCTCACCCTGCAAAAAAATCTTGGTGAATATCTCCGGGAAATTGAGGATGAATTCGGGGCATACTATCCGGACCGCGATGGAGTGGTCGTCTCCCAGCAGGGGCCAGAGTTGAAAGAAACTTTGTCACATCTTGAAAAATACCGCCAAGGGGTTGATGTCAGGGTCGGAGATCATGTAAAACGAATTGAACACGTTATCACCATTGACGGCCGTAAAATGATTTTTGCTGATAAGAGCTGGATTATGATTCGCCCATCGGGCACCGAACCCAAGGTCAGATTTTATGTGGAGGCCAGAAACCGGGATGAAACTGTTCAGCTGGTGAAAACAGCAAAATCCATGCTTGCCGAAATCGGTTTGCTTACTTAGAGTACTCTTTATCAATGAACAGCTCTTGCTGTCGCAGCTTAAATAAATCTTATAACAGGTAGAATTATGTGGGAGTATACGGATAAAGTCCAGGAACACTTCATGAATCCCCGGAACGTGGGTGAAGTTAAAAACGCCAGCGGTATCGGCGAAGTCGGCTCTCTCGCCTGCGGTGATGCCTTGAAGTTAAGTATCAAGGTAGATGATAACGGTATCATCACCGATGCCCAGTTCAAAACCTTCGGCTGTGCGTCAGCTATAGCCTCCTCCTCCGCTCTCACCGAAATGGTAAAAGGGATGACAGTTGAAGAGGCTGAAAAATTAACCAATGAAGACATTGCCGATTTTCTCGGCGGCTTGCCCAAAGAAAAAATGCACTGCTCGGTAATGGGCAGGGAGGCACTGGAAGCCGCTATTGCAAATTATCGCGGCGTCATACTACCCATGGCCGCGGGAGAGGTCGTCTGCGAATGTTTTGGCGTGACCGACCTTGAGATAATACGCGCTATCCGCGAATCCGAGCTGCGCTCCGTAGAGGAAATAACCAACTTCACCAAAGCTGGCGGAGGATGCGGCAAATGCGAAGACAGCCTGCGCGATATCCTGCAGCAGACTGTCGAGGGACTGCAGGTTGAGCCT
>Ga0224507_10000394_pt1 | contig 17092 bp, 13 predicted proteins | sample SF_Jan12_sed_USG_3_FD_170159 | JGI IMG/M metagenome (GOLD analysis project Ga0224507, IMG submission 170159) | Sediment microbial communities from San Francisco Bay, California, United States - SF_Jan12_sed_USGS_13 | ecosystem: Environmental > Aquatic > Marine > Sediment | place: USA... | reverse complement strand
ATTTTTTAAGGGGCCAAGGTGGTTGTAGTGCGGTTGTGTTACGGAAAAAGAAAAGTTGGCATTCTTCGGTGTATAGGCGGGCAGCTTCAATGTTTTCACGGCTGAAGTATCGGTTTAACGAGGTATAGCATCTTTTTGGAGTCTGGCCGTGATGCCCGGCAAAAGCGAGGGCCCATACGTCGAAAAGCTCAAGCCACCTGAAGAATTCGTCTTTGCTTAGTTGGTAATTTGCGAGGAAAAAGGCTGAAAAATCTTCATTTAGGCTGTTGTCCCATAACAAATATCCTAAGGCGTCGTGTCGTATGTCGTAGGGAGTTTTTATCTCCTTGTCTCGCAGGGTAAAAGCAGCTTTTGGCTGTATGCTTTGGAAGGTATCACTGAATTTACCCATGTCATGAATGGCAAGGAAATAGCAGGCAATGGATGTAAATAGCTCAAGAGTTAGTCCAGAGTGAAGGGTAAGGAAGTCAAACCTTCCTTTGTGGCGTGAAAGCAGTACTTGGCCGATGGCTGAGACGTCTAGGCTGTGGTATGGAAGAAGGTGAACGGCAGGCCCATCTTCCGGGATGTTGACGGTTTTGCCCCAGTATTTATAGTAAGATGATTGGGAATTATAGGTGGTGAGTTGATCCGTCGTTGAATTGTTCAATCTTTGAGTGGGTGTTTCCGGGAAATACATATGAGGGCCTCCGTACCGTTGTTGTCGTATTGCTTAAGTGTTATTAACGGTAACATAGGGGGTGTATCAAAAAATGACCCACCGATTAATTATATGTAAATTTATTTGAAAGTGTTATTGTGTCGGTCGGTTATTGGTAATTATTGAGGGCAGCCATGAGTCGATTGCGGGTTTCTATTCGTAATGTTTCTGGTCCAAGAACTGTTACGTCGGGGCCGTATTTTAGGATATCGAGTAGAAGCTCTCTTGAGTCGGAGTAAGGCACCAGTAATTCATAGGATCCGTCATCCAGATGTTTGCCTTGCTGGTCAGGGTGCCATTGCTCGTCGGCTACCCAACGGGCTCGTTCGGGGGTGAAGCGTAGAACAGCTGTATTGGTGGGAGGGCCTGAAAAAATACCAAAGGTGGATTGGAGATAATTGAGCTTTGGGGGGGCAAACTCTTCTGCTTCTTTATTAAGCACTTGTACCTTACTTATTTTCTCAAGAGCTAGAGTGCGAAAGTCATTTTTGAGATGGCACCAACATGTCAAGTACCAATTGTCTCGATAATAAATTAGTCGTTGTGGAGAAATGGTTCGTTTGCTGATAGTGTTATTTTGTCGACCGTGATAGTGAAGTCGTAATTGTTGACGTTGTAAGGTGGCTGTGGAGATTAGGTTAAAGTATTGAGGATTGTACGGACGTTTGCCGAAACCCAGTAGTAACAGACGGCTACCCGGATCTTTCGCCGGGATCTTATGGGCTTCCAGTACCTGTTCAATTTTACGACGAAATTTTTTAAGATCCGCCTTGAGTAGCCCAGGTTCTAGATTGCTGAGAAGTTCCTGTATCATTAAAAGAGCTTGTAGTTCAGCTAGGGTAAACCATAGGCCCGGTATTTCGTGCTCCCATTGGTTGTTGCTATCAAGGAAATAGCCGTTTTTGGCAGGGTCATAGTTGATCGGTGCACCCATTTCGTGGCGCAGTTTGCCGATAAGCCGTTTTACCGTTGAAGAAGAACATTCCAACTGCTCCATAATTAAATTAATTGAGACGGGATGGCGTTTGGAGCGAAATAGCGCAAGTAACTCGTAGATTCGGTCAAATTTGTTCATTTGGAAGCCTGAAATTAATTTTCTGTGTTATGGTATTATTTACATAACCTAACTATATGGCTGTTGCCGTGCCTTCAAAAAGAAAAAATCTGGTATAGGTAGGCTTAGTCGCTTCTCTTTGCTTGATTTATTTTTTTAGAATTTCTATTTTGAAGGTTATGTTATTGTTGGGTGCAAGGGGGACATGAAACATAACTTGGCAAATTAACTATTTTTTATGATTAAGAAACGTGGAAAAAATAAATTAAACAATCTTACTTACCTTTTTGTCCGATTTTCTATACGAAAATAATACTTTTTGTTAATCGGAGTCAGAATCAATTCTGACTCCGATTATAAAAATACAAACTATCTATTATTTATAATGTCAGTGAATAGCTCTATATTTAAATTAAAACCGTCCATATCGGTTGTTGTTCCAGTATACAATAGTTGTGATTCATTAATGGAATTGAATTTTCGTCTTTGTAAGGTGCTTAAAGAGATTTGTTCTGATTATGAAATTATATTTATAAATGATGCAAGTCAGGATGATAGTTGGTCGGTGATTGAGCAGGTCATTCGTGAAAACAAATTAGCATCCGGTATAAATTTAATGCGTAATTATGGGCAACATAACGCATTGTTGTGCGGTATACGTGCGGCATGTCATGAGATGGTTTTAACCATTGATGATGATTTACAGCATCCACCAGAGCACATCCCGCTTCTTTTAGATAAGCTTTTGGAAGGATATGATGTGGTGTACGGGGTACCCACTGAAGAGCGTCATGATATTTGGCGTAATGTGGCCTCTCAGCTGACAAAAATAGTATTACAAAATGCTATGGGAGCGGATGTCGCACGAAATATTAGTGCATTTAGAATATTTCGTACCCAACTTCGAGATGCCTTTCAAAATTATAAGAATACATATGTATCCATTGATGTGCTCCTTACTTGGGCTACCACCAATTTTACAGCTGTACGGGTCCGTCATGAAAATCGAGCCTTAGGGGTTTCTAATTATACTATTCCAAAACTTATTATCCATGCCCTGAATTTGGTAACCGGATTCAGTGCCCTCCCTCTCCAGCTTGCTAGTCTAATCGGTTTTGCTTGCACTATATTTGGTTTAATTATCTTAACATGGGTGGTGGGGCGCTATTTTTTTCATGGTAGTATAGTGCCGGGCTTTCCATTTCTCGCATCCATTATCGCTATATTTTCAGGAGCTCAGCTTTTTTCCCTCGGAATAATAGGGGAATATCTGGCAAGAATCCATTTTCGATCCATGGAGAGACCCACTTATACTATTCGTTCATCTATCCAAAAGCAGGGATCAAATGAAAATTGATGAACACTTGTTTAAATTTCTTCAGTGGGATACCTCATTTTTTGGTTATCGTATCGGTTCCCTCGTTCCTCATCGGTTAACGCCCTTAATTGTAAAACAATTGATTGAGTGGCGACGTCTTAACGATATTGCATGTGTGTATATCTTTGCCGACCCCAACGACCCTTCCACTATTCGTCTCTCTGAGGAGGCACGTTTTCAATTGGTTGATATTCAATCTGTTTATGAATTTGATATCGTTAATAATCCACTTCCCGTTAAAGAGCCTTTGGCTGAGTTGTCCATTCGTCCCCATAAATTGTCGGATATTGCAAATCTTGCAGCCATAGCCCGTACAAGCCATGGTAACACCAGATTTTATAATGACTCGCATTTTAGTAAGCAGCAGGCTGATTCTTTTTATGATAAGTGGATTGAAAATAGTTGCGGCGGATGGGCTGATCGGGTTTATGTTGCTGAGTTTAAAGGTGAAATTGTTGGATATATTACTTGCCATATAGATAACGTTAAAAAAAATGGAAAAATTGGTTTATTAGGTGTAAAGTCATCGATACGTTCCAGGGGGATTGGTCAATGTCTCCTTTATAATGCATTGCAATGGCAAAAAAGTAAAGATATGAGTTTAATTACTATTACCACTCAGGCGGCAAATATAGCAGCACAGAGGGTGTATCAGCGATTAGGCTTCATTACCAGTAGTACTTCTCTTGTCTATCATGCATGGAGCATGTAGTAAAATAATTTTAATAAAGATATGTAATCATAATTCAAATTATTTTAGTCTTTTTTTAAAAAAATCAATAAAATATTAGCCTGATATATGGACATACCTTTTAATAAGCCATTTACTACTGGCGGTGAAATCAGATATCTTTCTCAGGCTATTTCATCTAAGCAATTATCCGGTAATAATCATTTTACCAAACAATGCCAGTTGTTTTTGGAGAATCGGTTTCATTGTCCAAAAGTGTTACTTACTCATTCCTGTACGGCAGCCTTGGAAATGTCAGCCATTCTTCTTAATATTGGTCCTGGTGATGAAGTTATTGTCCCTGATTTCACTTTTGTATCCACCGCAAATGCTTTTGCACTTCATGGCGCCAGCCTGGTTTTTGCAGATATTAGTCGTGATACCCTTAATATTGATCCCTGCTGTATTGAAAAATCCATTACCGAGCGCACCAAGGCAATCGTGTTGGTTCACTATGCCGGAGTTGCATGTGATATGGATCGGATTGTCCTAATAGCGGAAAAGTATAATATTCCTATCGTTGAAGATAATGCTCATGGATTGTTCGGTAAGTATAAAGGTCGTAGTCTGGGGACCTTCGGGGTTCTTGCTACTTTAAGTTTTCATGAAACAAAGAATTTCACTTGTGGGGAAGGTGGAGCTTTGCTCATTAACGATCCTGCCTTAAAGGAAAGAGCTGAAATAATCTGGGAAAAGGGTACTGATCGTAGTAAGTTTTTTCGCGGCGAAGTAGCTAAGTATTCCTGGGTTGATGTAGGTTCAAGCTATCTTCCTTCTGAACTCCAGGCTGCCTTTTTGTACGCTCAGCTGGAATCTCACCAAAGGATACAAGATAAACGGCAGTCTATTTGGAGACTCTACCGGGAGCATCTTGCTCTTTGGGCTGAGGATATGGGCGTGGGGTTACCCATGGTTCCCGAAGATTGTGAGCAGGCATATCATATGTTTTATTTGCTCATGCCCTCTCTATCCGTACGACAAGAGCTGATAAATTATTTGAAGGAAAAATCCATCCTTAGTGTTTTTCATTATCTTCCTTTACATTTATCTCCCATGGGACAACGCCTTAGTGTAACAAGTGGCAAGTGTCCAGTATCAGAAGAAATAAGTGACAAAATTCTCCGTTTGCCTTTTTATGGCGATCTCACCGAAGAGGACCAACTGCGAGTTATCTCAGCTATAAAACAGTTTTCGTTTCCATCCTCTATTTAAAAGGAATACTTCCTTGAGTCTCATTTCCCTCCTGCTGCTGCTCATTATTTGTTGTTACCTTCCCATGTTTTTGTTTTTTCACAGTAAAAATGAAGGGCCAGATGTCACTTTGGCGGGGATGTTGACTGGAGTAGGTATTGTATTTGTCGGTGTTGTGGTGATTGTTCTAAGATCGCTAGGTGCAGGGTTTGGTTCAGCTTTGATTATTATGGCGTTTACCGGCTTATACTCAGCAGTGCGCTATAAAAAGAAATGTATACCTGTATTGAAGCCATTACAGGTAAACCTGTATACGGTTAGTGTGACAATGGTTTGTGCTGTATATTTTCTGCATGTTGTAATTCCAGGTGTTCTTATGGGGGTCGGGGATTACCCGGCTATGTTTTTTAACGTTGATTCACCTTATTATCTGGGGCAAATTCATTCTTTTTTACAAAGTAATTGTTGGCCCCCCCTGTCACTTTCGTATTCGGGCGGATCGGTTGGGTATCATTACGGATCGCAAGCCGTATCAGCCTTTTTTTCTTGGGCTACGAACCTGCCTCCCCATACCTGTGCATTTCTTATCTATACTCCCCTTATAAGTCTAGCTATTTTGGCAATAGTGTTACGCATTAGCTCCGTAAGTTCGAGTAGCGTGGTTCGTTTGTTAACCATTATATTACTTCTTTTTAGTGTCTTTTACCCGATAACTGATTTGGCTCGAATTATGAGCTATGCCTTAAACGGTGGGCCTTTTTGGACCAATTTTAATGCACTTTTTTTTGATCCCCAGCTGTTTGATGACGGTTACCCTATGTTGAGTACTCGTAGTGGAATTTTTCTTGCCTTGGTTATTTTTTATTGCCTGGAAAAAATAGAAAATCTCCGGTACCTCATATTGGCCACTCTGTGTACCGGTATGGTGATAGTTTTCAAATCTCCTTATTTTGTATCTGTGGGCTTAGGGTTTGGTTTATGGACGAGCGTCAAGTCCTTGCAGACGAAAAACGTAAAATATTTTTTGGCTTCCGTAGCTGCTTTAGGCATTGGGCTTACTCTTCAGACAATATCTAGTCCAGCGCAAGGTTTTAAACTAGTAATGGCACCAGGTGCATTATTTCATTCGATTCGCTATCTTTTAAATATTGGCGGGACGGTGGCAATCTTGCTATTTATTCCTATGCTTATTCAAGCTGTTATAAAAAAATACAGGGTTGATGGACATTTTCTATTTTATTTGTTTTTCCTTATCCCACCTTTTGTCCTTGTTAATCTCTTTGCATTATCAAGAAATGGTAAGATTGAGCTCAGTAATCTGCTACAAATTCTTTCGTTAACTCCCCTTTTTGCCGGGGCTATGGCTGCGACATCTTTGCGAGAGAATTGGGCCACCTTTCCCCCGTTTTTTAAGAAAACTCTGGTTCTGTTGTCCTTTTTGGTGGTTATGGCCCCTCTCTCTCATAAAGTCTTTCAGATATATCGACAGATAACCCAACCTCAAGAATGGCATGAATATGTGAATAATGGCCCCATGGCCGAAGTTCTAGAGAGTATTGGCACTAATGGTAATCTTATTGTTACTAATGATTTTCATTATCCAGCTCAACATTTCAGACGTGATAAACGGCAGATGCAAATACCGGCCATTTTCGGACAACAGGCTTATGCTATAAATTTTGTTTATGAGCACTATCCCGACTCCAAACAACGATTATTAGAGCAACAGCTTTTTCGATCATCAGTCTGGGACCTCAAGTCGGAAGTTCTCGCCAAGCGTAACGGTTGGACCCATCTTCTTATTCGCCTTGCAGCACCACATCCGGCACATATCCCTCTTACCCTTATTAATCAAAATAGTGAGTATCAGCTATTTTCCATGGTGAAACCAGTTCCATCGAATAATCAATAATTATATTTGTTAGTGGTGTACTAAATCAGTTAGTTATAATCCCTGTGACCAGGTATTTTAATTTAGGATCGCGGAAAAAAGTAAATCACGCAATCTCGCTGGTTTTTTGGAAGTTCCCTAACCTTCATGGCAGGGTGGACCGTAGTTTATGATTCCTGCTTGCATCTTGACAGTCTTCATAAATTATGGTTTGAATTTCTTTTATTTTTATAGACATATCATGTTCTGGTGGTGGAAACATTGCCACTGTTGTTCAAGTGATGGGAAGTATCAATATTTTTTTTGGCCTGCTTATATTTTCCTTAATTTCATTTTTCGCTTTTATTTTTTAGCCTACATTGTTACGAAAAATACTCCACTTGTTCATTTGTTCGGAGTGCAGGGAGATGTATCGTTGCACTGTGGCGTAAGGTGGGTGAATACTCTGAAATTCTGCGCCATTGTAAGTTGGTGTGAAAATATAAGAAAAAAATAAAGTATTTTTGGAAGCCTGAATGCTTAATAGAAAAAGATTAACCCAGGGGTCTTGCTGTTATATATATGAATAGTTTAACCATTGATAAGAGATTGGTGGGGCCGGGATCGGATACTTTGATCATTGTCGAGGTGGGGCAAGCCCATGATGGAAGCCTGGGTACGGCCCACGCCTTTATTGATGCCATAGCCGATGTGGGGGCGGATGCGGTTAAATTTCAAACCCATATTGCCTCCGGCGAATCCACTCCGGTGGAGCCTTGGCGGGTAAAGTTTAGTAAGCAGGATGAGACCCGTTACGATTACTGGCGGCGTATGGAGTTTAGCGAGGAACAATGGCGAGGGCTCAAAGAACATGCAGATGAGCGTGGTTTGTTGTTTATTAGCTCTCCTTTTTGCATCCAAGCAGTGGAGTTGCTGACCCGAATAGGGGTTCCGGCTTGGAAAATCGCATCAGGAGAAACCGGTAACCAGGCTATGCTAGAAAAAATGGTTGCCACCGGGCTCCCGATTTTACTCTCCACTGGTATGAGTCCGTTAACAGAACTTGATGAAGCGGTTAGTATTTGTAAGCAGGGCGGGGTGGCCCATGGGGTTTTTCAGTGCAGCTCCTTTTATCCATGTCCTCCGGAAAAGGTTGGGCTCAATATGTTATCCGTTTTTCAAAAGAGATACGGATGCCCTGTGGGTCTGTCGGATCATTCTGGTACCATTTTTCCATCTTTGGCTGCCGTGAGTTTGGGGGCTAAACTGGTGGAGGTTCATGTTACCATGAGTCGACAAATGTTCGGACCCGATGTGGTGGCCTCGGTTACCATTGAGGAGTTGGCTGATTTGGTAAAAGGTATTAGGTTCATCGATGCATCCTTGGCTCATCCAGTGGATAAAGATTCCATGGCTGGGGAGTTGGAACCCATGCGGGCTCTTTTTACCAAAAGTGTGGTGGCGGTCCAGGACTTGCCTGCCGGTACAATCATAGAGGATTGTCATCTGGTATGTAAAAAGCCGGGGAGCGGAATTTCGCCGGAGCGTCTATCGGAAATTATTGGATGTCGCCTCAAGAAAGAAATACATAGGGATGAGTTGTTGACCAACGATCATATAGAGTGGAAATAAAGGAATGAAAAGAAAAATTTGCGTGGTTATCACCGCCCGTCCCAGTTATAGCAGGATTAAAACTGCGTTGATTGCCATGCGTGAGCATCCGGATATTGAGTTGCAATTGGTGGTGGCGGCATCGGCATTGCTTGATCGTTACGGTACAGTGGTTAGTGAGATTACTAAGGACGGATTCACCATTTCGAGGAAGGTATTTATGGTTTTGGAAGGAGAGAGTCCTGTCTCCATGGCCAAGACCACCGGACTTGGAATGATGGAACTGGCAACCACCTTTGATAATCTTCAGCCGGATTTAGTGGTTACCATCGCTGATCGCTATGAAACCTTGGCCACTGCAGTTGCTGCGGCCTATCTTAATATCCCTCTTGCCCATATCCAGGGGGGAGAGGTCACTGGCTCCATTGATGAGAAGGTGCGACATTCTATAACCAAACTGGCTGATCTGCATTTGGTTTCTTCGCAAAAATCATATGAACGGGTGCAGCGTATGGGAGAGGATCCGGCCAAGATTTTTGTCACCGGTTGTCCCTCAATCGACCTTGCCAGAGAAATTTTGGATAGCCCAGAGCTCAATTTTAATCCCATTAAAAAATATGGTGGGGTGGGTAGTCCCATTGATATCTCAAATGGTTATCTGGTGGTGATGCAACATCCCGTAACCACAGAGTACAAGGATTCTGCTGATCATGTGGGTGAAACCCTTCATGCGGTGAAGGATTTGGGAGTTCCCGCTCTTTGGTTCTGGCCTAATGTAGACGCCGGATCTGATGGGACTTCAAAGAGGATTCGTTCATTTCGGGAAATTGAAAAGCCGGACAATATCCATTTTTTCAAAAATATGGCGCCCCATGATTTTCTGCGACTTATCCATAACTGTAAATGTCTGATTGGTAACTCCAGCGTTGGGGTACGGGAGAGCTCTTATCTCGGTATACCGGTGGTCAATATTGGTTCCCGGCAGAACGGAAGGGAACGGGGCCCTAATATTATTGATACCACCTATGATCGGAATGAAATAAGTAAAGCGGTGCGGCAGCATTTCCAAAACGGTCGCTATCCTTCCGATCAAATTTATGGAGACGGTGAGGCAGGGGGGCGTATTGCCGAGACCTTGGCAACTACCCAACTTTCCATAGAAAAAATCTTGCAATATTAATGAAAATTCTCGGACTTATTCCAGCTAGAGGTGGCTCCAAGGGAGTGCCTCGGAAAAATATCAAGCTTTTACACGGCAAACCTTTGTTGTGCTATAGTGCTCAAGCGGCATTGAATTCAACTCTGCTTACTAAAACAGTACTTTCCACCGAGGATGAGGAGATAGCGGAGACGGGAAAACAATGTGGGTTGGAAGTACCTTTTCTCAGGCCCATGGAGCTTGCTGAAGATCAAAGCCCCACTTTGCCAGTAATTATTCATGTTCTTGATTTTTTAAGTGATCGTGGAGAGGAATATGATGCGGTTTGTCTACTGCAGCCCACGTCTCCTTTTCGTGATGGAGGGGTAATTGACGGTTGTATTCGTCTTTTTCAGGAAAGTTCGGCTGATACCCTGATCACCATTGTACCTTTTCCCAAAGAACACAGCCCGTATTTCATGTATTCTCGTGATTCGCAAGGAGCGGTTCATAATTATATGGGTGAGCAAACTAAAGCTGTCCGGCGTCAGGATGTGGAGCAACCCTATTTAAGGGAAGGATCGGTTTATATCATCTCCACCAGGGTACTGCGGGAAGAAAATACCATTTATGGTAAAAAGGTGGTCGGTTATCCCATTGATCCGGAAAAAAGTATCAATATCGACACAATGGATGATTGGCGGCGAGCGGAAGAGTTGTTAAGGAAAATGCATGGCTAGTATAAAAAAAATTTTGATTACTGAAAATAAGGATTTTTCTTCAAAGGCTATTGAGTTAATAAGTGATTTGGCTGAGGTAGAAGCAGGAGATCTTGATCGTATTCAGTTACTTGACAAGGTAAGAGATGTTGATGTGTTGTGGCTTCGTTTGCGTCATCAAATCGACAAGGAGGTGTTTGATGCGGCCTCCAAACTCAAATATATCGTAACTCCCACCACCGGACTTAATCATATTGATATGGAGAAGGCCAAGGCCCGTGGAATCAAGGTCCTGTCCCTGCGCGGAGAGGTTGAATTTTTGCAAAACATTCGGGCGTCCGCAGAGCATACAATGGCTCTTATGTTGGCGGTGTTGCGGAATTTGCCAGCAGCTTCGTTGAGTGTGGATTGTGGTGGTTGGCAACGTGATCCCTATAAGGGGCGGGAGCTCTATGAAACACGGGTTGGCTTGCTCGGATTTGGGAGGATAGGTAAGCTGGTGGCCCGTTATCTTCATGCCTTTGGCTCTGAAATCCTGGCCCATGATCCCAAGGTGGAGCAGGACGAAAATTTCCCATATGTGCAGTTTGTTACCAGAGAAGAGCTGCTACGAACCAGTGATCTTGTATCTTTGCACGTTGATCTCAACCCTGCCACGGTTTCCTTTTTCGGAGCAGAGGATTTTCAGCTTATGAAAGAGGGGAGTTATTTCATCAATACCTCAAGAGGGGAGTTGCTTGATGAAGAATCATTGCTCCGCTCACTTGAACAGGGAAAATTGGCGGGTGCTGGCTTGGATGTGGTGTGGAACGAACACCAGGTGGAGCAGGGGGCAAGTCATCTCATTACTTATGCCAAGCATCATTCCAATGTGGTAATCACCCCTCATATCGCAGGATGTACTGAAGAATCCATGGCTAAGACTGAAATATTTATGGCCCGTAAGCTGGTCCAGGCCCTGGAAAGAGAGGTGTAGGCCTTATGTGTGGGATAGCAGGAATATTCGGCCCCAATATTAGCGAGGAACGCTTACGCTCTATGGTCGAGGTCCAGGTCCATCGTGGTCCCGATGGACAAGGGATTTATTTGGATCCTAAGGGCAGGGCGGGTTTGGGCCATTGTCGTTTACGCATCATTGATCTCTCCGATGCGGGGCATCAGCCCATGGTGGATCCATCCGGTCGCTATGTTATGGCTTTTAATGGCGAAATTTATAATTATATTGAATTGCGCCGAGAGCTCGAATCCAGCTGGCAATTTCGTACTAAAACCGATTCTGAGGTTTTACTCGCCGCCTATTTGAAATGGGGGGAAGGGTGTTTGGATCGGCTCATGGGGATGTTCTCTTTTTTTATCTGGGACAGTGAGAGAGCAACTTTGTTCGCAGCTAGGGATCGGTTTGGGGTGAAACCATTTTATTATGGTAAGGGCTCAGATGGTTGTTGGTATGCGGCAAGTGAGATAAAAGCACTGCACCGGGGAGGAGTTCCAAAGGAGCCTGATGAGCTGACTTGGGCCTCCTATTTGACCTACGGTGTTTATGATCATGATGATAAAAGTTTTTGGCGTCATATATCGAAATTGCCACCAGGACATTTTCTCACCCTGTGTGGCGACGATTTAAGGCTTAAACAGTGGTACAACCTCCCTGAGCGGGTGGGTGCTGGCTTTGATGAACGACCCATAGCTGTTATCAAGGAAGAATATTTCGAACTTCTCAAACAATCCATTCGGCTCCGTTTTCGATCCGACGTGGAAGTGGGGATTAACTTGAGCGGTGGACTTGATTCTTCCGCCCTTTTTACCCTGGTTAAAGAAATGGGTGAGGGGAAAGTTGGGGTTAATGCCTTTACTTTTATCACCGGAGATGAGCGCTATGATGAACTTCCTTGGGTACGCCAAATAGTGGAGGGTAGTGATTGTCCGCTTATTACCTGTTTGCTTCGGCCCGAGGATGTACCCGGTTTGGCCAGTGAGGTAAGCCGTAATCAGGATGAACCCTTCGGCGGTTTCCCCACCTTGGCCTATGCCCGGCTTTTTCAAACGGCCAGGGAGATGAATGTAATTGTCTTGCTTGATGGTCAGGGAATGGATGAACAATTGGCTGGCTATGATTATTATAGCCGCGCCTCTGCGGTGGCCATGAATATGGGTCCAGTCCAGGGCTCTAAGTCATCAGCTACTTTGGCTGAGTGTTTGCAGCCCGATTTTCGTGGGGGAGCCCGTCCCTTGGAGGTGAAGGGATTTTTTAACAATCCGTTACAAAATCTTCAATATCGTGATATTCATCAAACCAAAATTCCTCGAGCCTTGCGTTTTAATGATCGTGTTTCCATGATGTATTCCTGTGAGTTGCGAGAGCCGTTTTTGGATCATCGTATGGTGGAGCTTGGGTTTCGGCTGCCGGAAAGGTTAAAAATCAAGGATGGGAAAGGTAAATGGTTGTTGCGAGATATTCTTACAGATTTGCTGCCCGCTGCAGTGGGGGAGGCTCCGAAAAGACCGGTTCAGACACCTCAAAGGGAATGGCTGCAAAGTGAATTGGCCTCTTGGGGTGGAGAGTGTATTGATCAGGCTCTGAGTGGATGGGGTGGGCTTTGGTTTGATCGTGACAAGGTGCATGATGCTTGGCGCGATTTCACTACTAATGGACGGGATAACAGTTTTCCTTTTTGGCAATGGATCAGTTTGGGTCTCTTGCAGGATAAATAATAAATTATGACCACTCAATATAAAAATCCTTTAATATATCTACCTGTTGAGATTAAAGCCCGAGAGTTTCATGGCAAACTCTTATTTGCCTTATTTGCTGCCGAGGCCGGTTATGATGTGATCATCGGTAAGCAAAAGGAAGTGCGAGATAAACTTCCCGGGATGCCCCCTGGAATTTATGTGGATAAATCAACAGCCCGATCTAAGGAAAAATGGTTCACCAGGTTCCGCCGTCTTGGCAATAAACTGGTAGCCTGGGATGAAGAAGGTTTGGTTATTCAGGAAGAGCAATATATTAAGAGTCGTTTTTCAGAGAAATCCTTTGATCATCTTGAGAAATTTTTTGCCTGGGGGCCCACTCAGGCGGAGGTGATCTGTAAGGAGTATGTTCCTGCCGAGGAGAAAACCGTACTCGCTGGTAATCCGCGTTTTGATATGCTGCGGCCCGAGGTGCGTGGGTTTTATGCTGCTGGGGCGCAACGGTTGCGCGTGGAACATGGTCGTATCATCCTTTTTAATACTAATTTTGGATTTTTTAATCATTTTCGCGGTAAGGAAAAGGCCAAGGAAATATTCATGAAAAGCTCCACCCATAAGGGGGAGCAATTTATTGTGGACTGGATTGATTATCAGGAAGATCTTTTCAAATATTTTACAGAGATGATCCCATGGTTGAGTGATAGTTTCCCTGATCATTCTATAATAGTACGTCCACACCCTTCGGAGAGTATAGAGGGTTGGGAGAAGGAAGTTGGTGGATTTTCCAATGTTAAGGTTATTCAGCAGGGCAGTGTACTTGAATGGATTTCTGCTGCGGACTTAATGATCCATTCTAACTGTACCACCGGGATAGAAGCCTTTTTGTTGGGGGTTCCTTCCATTGCTTATCGTCCTGTATTATCTGAAAAATATGAGACTAAATTTCCTAATGATGTGAGCACCAATATCTATTCGTTGGTCGAGTTGCAAAAGGTGATAAATGATATCATCATTCAGGGAAATACAAATAAATACACTGAATCTGATGTGTTAAAGCAGACTGCATCAAGATATATCTCTAATATTGACGGACCCCTTTCATGCGAAACCATAATTGAACATATTAATGGGATTATGCCTCCGTGTCTTTCCTTAGGGGGCCGTGTTGTTCGATGGGGACAGATACTTTTTGATCGACTCAATCAGATAAGGCAGCGATATGTGAAAAATCGCAAAAATCACATTGATCACGTCAAGTATGATGAACAGAAATTCCCTCACTTGCGCCGCGAGGAAGTGGATGAATGTCTTCATACTTATCAAAATGTGTTACAACGATTTAGTAAAGTGCAGGTCCAGAATTTGGGTGGTACTTGTTATATGATTTATTCCAAGAAATGAGTATGAGTACTCAGGAGTTAGGGTCTTGTAAAAAAGAAATTATCCAATCTCGGAGTCTGCGCTTAGCTTGTCGATATAGCTGTTTTTAGGTACCTGATTAAATACATCGTGAGATAGTAAGTGGTCACAGGTGCCTTAGATTCATGCGCTTGCTGCTGCTTGCTATAGTTTACCTATGCGAGCAGGGGCAAGCGCATGAAGATGAGGTATCTGTGACCACTTATGTTTTCGTTATTCATATTACATAGGAGAGCATATAGTGAGTTTGCAAGACGAATTACGGGCCAATGAAGAATATATCGTGTCCGAGGGACTGGATAAGATAATCGATTTTGCAGCCTTTGGAGGTTATAGTGAATCCGTTTTTGATAATGTCAGCGGTAAATTAAAGTCTTCTTTCCCTCCAGAGGCTGGAGATCTCGTACGTCTGCACAAGCTGATTCGCTCCCGGAAATGCTTTACCGTATTGGAATTTGGCGTAGGTTATTCAACTATCGTAATGGCGGATGCTCTTCGAAAAAATCAACAGGAATGGGAAGCCCTGAGTAAGCCGCCTGAAGTTCGTAATCGGTTTATGTTTCAGATTTTTACAGTTGATACTTCTAAAAAATGGTTGGCAACTACCAGAGATCGGATTCCAGCTGAGCTCGCTCAACGGATGCATTTGTCCCACAGTGAGGTGGAGATAGGTACTTTTAATGGACAGCTTTGTCATTATTATAAGCAATTACCCAATATTGTGCCGGACTTTATTTATCTTGACGGTCCTGATCCAAAAGCAGTGCAGGGCGAGATAAATGGTCTGAGCTTTCAGTGTGATGAACGAACCGTTATGTCAGGTGATTTGCTATTAATGGAATCCATTTTTTTGCCCGGTACATTTATTCTGGTGGACGGTAGAACCAATAATGTGCGTTTTCTTCAACGAAATTTCACCAGAGACTATGAAGTAAAATGGGATATGGAAGGGGATGTAACCACCTTTGAATTACAGGAAGAACGGTTGGGTAAATATAATCTGGTGGGAAGCGATTTCTTGCCTACTTCCGTTGCTAAATAGAGTTATATCTGTAAGTATTCACAGACACTTCAAAGTGCCTGTGGATACTTACCTCTTTGGGGCTCAGCCTCAATAGTTGGTACTGATGAAAATGCTGTTCGTAACTAGATAAGAGAATAAATGATAGGGTGTAAGTATTTTGAAAAACAGATGTTGTTCGAAAGGTAGGCCGCCGCGTGATGGTCAGTGAATCTGTTTAACATACCTTTTTGAGCAGTTTATGAGATTATGTAACCGGTTTTACCGATGGATATTTGCTAAAACCGGTATTGAGTCAACCATTAAAAAGGTTTCGAAGTAGATTAAGTCGCTACATATTATGTGTTTGAATAGTAGGAGCCCCTAATGGGGCTTGTATGAGTTACGAAGGTATCGAATTAACAGATGCAAATTCTGGCTCATGCAGTGGGATTAAAATGTCAGCTGCTTCTTTAATTTTGAGCATTATGTCATAGGCTTCGTTTACGTTGATATGTGTGCCGGGTGGAATGACTTCTATCTCCATGGCGGTAATTTGTTTGGGCGGATAAAAGTTTTCTTTGAGCAAGCAAAAACCGGTAATGATCGCTTTACCTCCGGTAGTCTCAATTTCGATCGAGAGGCCGCCTTCGGTATGGGCCGGGGTATGTATTACTCTGATTCCCGGTAGTATTTCCTGGTCGCCGGTAACGATTTTTATCTGTCCAGCTTCTTCCACCTCCAAAATATAATCCTCTATGTAGCGAAAATCCAGGGGGTGGGGGCTGTGGATATGCTCCAGTTCCTTTTTATGGACATATATTTCGGCATTAGTGCATTTGTAATCGTTTTCACAATGATCGTTGTGAAGATGGGTATGGATGATAATGTCTATATCTTCTGGAGTTAGCTCCCAGCGGGCCAAACCTTCTTCAAAGGTGTAGATCTTGCCGCCGATGTTCTTTTCTCGTTCCTCTGAAATAATGGGCATCATCTCTCCGGTGTCGACCAATATCTTTTTATCTCCCCCTTTCAAGTACCAACAATAGATGGGAATGGTGAAAGGTTCGCCATTCCCGAACTGATAGGTCATCATGCTCTTGTCAAATACCTTAGTGCCCATGACAATAGGGTGAATGGTGTATTGGCTCATTGGTTTCCTCCTAGCTAAAAAGATTATAAAAAAAACAAAAAATATAATGATTGGACTTGGCTCTAACTTTGGTCAAAGGTAATAAATTGTGATAATGAAAAATTATATTTTCCTCATACCAATACTTTTCTACGGTTAAAGGTTGCAATAAGTAAACATAAACCATGTAATTTCATATAAGTAAAGTATATGTAATTCGTGGGTTGGTCAATGAAATATCAAACAATTTAATTAAGGTCCTCAGTGAGACCAAAAAGAAACTATGAACCTTGTTTTGTTACCTAATAGGTTATATGTTTTTGACGAGAAAAGCACGAACGTCTTTTGGGATTAAAGGGGATTTATAGCAGGGCAATCGCATCAAAATAATCAACTAAACAGGAGATTAGCCAAGTAGCTATTATCCCATCCTGCTTTGAGACGTTTATTTTTGACTCC
>Ga0224507_10000393_pt1 | contig 17137 bp, 18 predicted proteins | sample SF_Jan12_sed_USG_3_FD_170159 | JGI IMG/M metagenome (GOLD analysis project Ga0224507, IMG submission 170159) | Sediment microbial communities from San Francisco Bay, California, United States - SF_Jan12_sed_USGS_13 | ecosystem: Environmental > Aquatic > Marine > Sediment | place: USA... | reverse complement strand
GTGAGCTGGAATTCCTGGCTGTCGAGTGACCGCTCACCGGGCCAGTTGAGCTTGCTGAGCGTGTTATCAATCAGCTCAACCCATGCAGACGGTGTGGCGCGACGCGGCAAGTCAGCGCGCAATTTGCCTATCGTCTTGACGCGACGCAGCCAATCCCGCGCATCAGGAGTATCGTCACAGCCGTCCAGATATCCCAGCAACATCGCCGGTGACCAGCTGCGGTCCGGAACACGACGCAACGACAATTCGAGGCGACTGCGGCCGCCGGTCCTGTGACTACTGATAGTCGAAGAGCGCAGCAAGAGGCTGACATCGCGACCGGTCAGATCGTTCTGCAACCAGCGCAAGGCCAGCAATGCTATTGCTATGGCTGGATACGCACTCAAGCGGCCACCGTAGGACACGTTGACGGCGGCCTGATGCTCAGGGCCCCCATGCTGCCACCCAGGCGCAAGACCCTCCCTGACCAACCGGGCACAGCGCTCGGCGTTCTGCTCGAGGTGTGTCGCAACGATCGCGATCACCTGATCAGGCGACTCTTGCAGTTCGTTGCGCGCCCAGGCGCCTGCGGCACGCAATTCCGCATCCGGGTTTTCGTAGCGGTGAATAATGGCTTTGCGAACCGTTGTCGGCCTGGGCGCCTCCGCGGCAATTACACCGATTTCGCGAAGCGCATCGATAACCGCCATTACTTGCGGCGACAGGCGATCGAAGCCGGCGAAAGTTACGCGCTGGGGCAAATCAACAGACGCGTTCCTGATCAGGCCCGTCACCTGTCCGGCGATGCACGCCTCATCCACCCAATTCTCACCCGCGAGAATAGACTGGTAGCTTCTGGCAGCTCGCGCGAAAATATGCTGGTCTCTGCCGATCGCAGATGCCTCGCAGGCGCTTAGCGGTGCGGTGAACTCGTGCATGCGTGCCCACGATTCGCGAGCCTGCCTAACGAGCATCGACATGTTCAGCAGTGGATCAGCAACTTCCCTGTGCAGGCATCGCTCCCAAAGCACTCTGCTTTGATGCGAGTTGATGCGCGCTGGCATCGATTGCGTTAAAGCCGCCGTTGCAAGTAAATTGCCCAGCCAGTCCTGCCATGATCGAATCGTCGGAGTGCGCCAAGTGGAGCGCCCTAGCGCAAGCTGTTGTCGCGCAAATTCGGCTGTTAGGACGCGGGCAAGTCGTCGGTTTGCGGTGACAACATGCGATGACTCGCGCAGTGCTTCAGTCAGCCACGCATGCATTGCTCAGGTGCGTTGCTGCAACAACGAGTCGATTTTGTCGAAAACCAGATTGATCGTCTCGCTGTCAGGCAGCGTCGTGATGCGGAAGTGGTCCGAATACGGTGTATTGAAACTGCTGCCTGGCGCGACCAGCACGTGCTGCTCTTCAAGAAGTTCCTGTGCGAATTCTCGGTCATCGAGCTTTCCAGCGAAGCGATCGTCGAGCTTGATGAAAGCGTACATTGCACCCATCGGCCGCTGCAGGCTCAGGTACGGGCTTGCAGAAACGCGCTCGATGACCACGTCACGCTGCTGATGCAGACGCCCGCCCGGGCGCACTAGTTCCCTGATGCTCTGAAAACCGCCGAGTGCAGTTTGAACGGCCCATTGCCCCGGTACATTGCTGCAGAGCCGTAGCGCTGCCAGCAACTCCATGCCGTGCACATACTCCGCTGCCCGCTCCAGATCACCACTGAACACGCACCAACCCACGCGATAGCCACAGGCTCGGTACACCTTCGACAGCCCCGAGAATGTCAGGCAAATCGCATCATCGACGAGCGTAGCCATCGGGATGAACTCAGCGTCATCGTAGACCATCTGGTCATAGATTTCGTCGGCAAGCAGGACGATTCCGTGCGTTTCCGCAATCGCAACAAGTCGCTGCAGGACCGCCAGCCCGTAGACGGCGCCGCTGGGATTGTTCGGGTTTATCACGACTATGGCCTTGGTGCGCTCGCCGACAAGCGATTCGAGTTGCGCGGTGTCGGGCTGAAATCCACGCTGCGGATCGCAATCGTAGTAACGCGGCGTACCGCCGTTAAGCGATACGGCCGCAGACCAGAGCGGATAATCAGGGCTGGGTACGAGGACTTCGTCTCCCGGATTCAACAGCGCCCGCAGCGACAGGTCGATCAACTCGCTGACCCCATTACCGATAAAGACCTCTTCCACGCTGATACCGTGTATGCCGCGATCCTGCTGCTGCATGACAACGGCTTCTCGGGCTGGAAATATGCCCTTCTGGTGGCTGTACGGCTCCGCCTGGCTTAGATTCTCTATCATCGCCAGCCGCATGGTTTCGGGCGTGCGAAATCCGAACAGGCCTGGGTTGCCGATGTTCAGCGAAATGACCTCGTAGCCGCGCTTCTCGAGCTCATAGGCTCGATTTGCCAGTTGGCCGCGAATTTCGTATTTGACGTCGCGTAGCGCCGCGCTGGTCTCGAGTTCTTTGTGCATGCGGACATCTTAAAGGCAATATTAAACCCGGCCAACCTTGCGGTTGGCCGGGCGGGTCCGCACGGAGATTGCGGATTGCGTGACCGAATCGTCTTACCGGGAACCGGCCGTCGATTCAGTCCAGCTCTTCTACCTCGGCGGGTTGAACTGCTTCTTTCGCCGGGGCTGGTTTAATTTCCGGTTCCTTTTTGCCGAACCGGACCAGCAAATCATCAACTTCCTCGCGACTCAGCTGCCGGATCGAGCGGATATTTATCCGCTCAGGCCCGATGCCGTCGTCAACGATCACCTCTGCGGACATTGGGCAAATCATTCCCGTAGGTGACCGGAATCCGATATTCCACGTCGAGCGCAACCCGACTGCACGCCGCGCCAGGACAACGTGATATTTCCGTTTAACACCGGCCGTGACGATCAGATTGCTGTCGTCCAAGACTCGATAGTCTCGGATAGACGATTGCGATATGCAATCGCGGGGTCTCGCTTCGGCGTCATAATCAGCCGTGTCAACGGCCTCACCAGGCGCCGCACAGGCTGCTAAATAACATGAAAAAAAGACAATAAGATAATGTTTTAAAATGAAATTATTCATGCCAAAAAGGGTATGTTTAGTAAACTGAACAGCGCTCTAAAGCAAGTTCCACAGTCTATTCCGACCCGATCAATCTGCATTAAGTTCACGCGGCTTCCGCGTCAAATCTCACCAAATTCGACGTGTTCAGGAGTCCCCGGTAGCGATCGGCCGGTCGGGATCGGTAATCCACTCGCTCCAGGAGCCGACGTAGACCCTGGGCTCCGTCAGACCGGCCAGAAGCGCCGAAATGACCAAGTGGCACGCTGTCACCCCCGAACCGCACATGACGCTGCATGGAGCCTCCAGATCCCGACCCAGGACGGTCTGCCAGACGCGTCTGAGTTCGGCTCGCTTCCGCCAGCAGCCGTCATTGTCAAGGCTCTTTGAGAACGGCAGGCTCAGAGCACCCGGAATATGACCCGCGACCGTGTCGATCGGTTCTGCCTCGCCACGAAATCTGGCACTATCGCGCGCGTCGATAAGCCGCAGTTCGCGGCAATTTTCGCCGGCTGCGACTACCTCGCCGGTTTCGAGGACCAACTCACAATCTGGCCTGGCCACAAAATTCTGCGCTGTGACTTTGACAGGCCCGCTTTCGACAGGACCGCGAAGCGCTCTCCAGCGCGCGAAGCCACCGTTCAACAAGGCCGCCCGAGCGTGGCCGAGCCATCGGAGCAGCCACCATCCCCTTGCCGCGACTGCGCCGCTGCGGTCGTCATACAGCACTACGCGTGTGGTCGAGCCGATCCCCAATCGGCCGAAGGTGCGAGCGAGCTCTTCTGGGTCAGGCAGCGGGTGTCGCCCGCTACCGGGTTCGGTCGCGGCCGAAAGATCCATGTCCAGATCGGCATACACGGCACCCGGAATATGAGCCTCTTCGTAGTCGCGGCGTCCTGCCAGCGGCTGCATAAGATCAAATCGGCAATCCACAATGCGCAGGCCACCGCGACCAATCTCTTGCAGTAGTTCTTCCACGCTGATCAATGGACTGTTCTCGCCCACCGTGTACTCCCGATCACTTGGCATGTTCGGCCTTGTACTGGCCCTTGGTCTTGTAGACAATAGCGTTACACAGCGGGTATCGCCCGTTTTTTTTCGTCTCCGGAGCATTGAGGGACTCAATTCGTGGACAAAATATTGGTCGGCCTCAAGCGGGTCGTAGACTACAATGTGCGCGTGCGCGTCAAGACCGATGGCAGCGGTGTCGAAACCGACGGGGTCAAGATGAGCATCAACCCATTCGACGAAATCGCCCTCGAAGAAGCGCTGCGCATCAAGGAACGCGGTGCGGCAACCGAGGTAATCGTCGTGTCCATTGGCAGCGCTGAATCGCAGCAGCAACTGCGGACCGGCCTCGCGATGGGTGCAGATCGGGCGATACTGATCCAAACTGATGATTCGATCGATGCTTTGAGCCGGGCGCGGGCGTTGTTGGAAATTGCCAACCGGGAAGATCCCGGGCTGATCATTCTCGGCAAACAGGCGATCGATGACGACAATAATCAGACCGGACAGATGCTCGCCGCACTTTGGGGCCGGCCGCAGGCCACGTCCGCATCCAAGGTCGAGCTCGACGGGACGCATGCGCGCGTAACCCGCGAGGTCGATATTGGCCTGGAAATCATTGACGTCGACCTTCCGGCGGTCCTTACGGTGGACTTGAGAATGAACGAGCCGCGCTACGTCAAATTGCCGGACATAATGAAGGCGAAGAAAAAGCCGCTCGAGGAAGTGCCTCTTGCAGACATCGGAATCGATCCGAGTCCCTCACTCAAAGAAACCTTGTTCGAGCCGCCTGCCGAGCGCCAGAAAGGCGTAATGGTTGACGATGCTCAGGGCCTGCTTGCGGCCCTGAAAGACAAAGGACTGGTGTAATGTCAAAAGTACTGCTTATCGCCGAGCATGATGGCTCGACACTTAATGCGAGCACGGCAAAAGTCGTGGCGTGCGCCAGGCAAATCGACGGCGCTGAAATAGACGTCGTGGTGCTGGCCGAGTCGGCAGCATCGGTCGCCGCCGAAGCGGCTGCGCTGGAGTCAGTGAAGCGCGTGCTTACTGTTGAGAACGCGGCAAACAAAACGGCCATTGCCGCTGTCCTGGCCCCTCAAATCGTCGCGCTCGCCGACGGCTACAGCCACATATTCGGGCCCTCAACGACATTTGGCAAAGACCTGATGCCGCGCGTCGCTGCCCTGCTCGGCGTCAATCAAATCAGTGACGTCATGAGTGTTGAAGGCACACATGTTTTCAAGCGACCAATCTACGCGGGTAACGCCGTTGTTACTGTTGAAGCGCCTGCAGACTCGATATTGGTTGCAACGGTGCGGACCGCTTCCTACCAGGCTGTCGATGGCGGCAATTCGGCCGTAGTCGAGAGTGTCGATGTCAACGTCGAATTGCCAACGCATACACGCTTTATCGAACTGCAGGCTGGGTCTTCGGATCGTCCGGACCTTCAAACAGCGGCCAAAGTGGTGTCGGGTGGCCGTGCGCTGGCCAGCGCTGAGAACTTCGATCTCATTCTTACGCTCGCCGACAAACTCGGCGCTGCGGTGGGCGCGTCGCGTGCGGCTGTCGATGCGGGCTACGTACCTAATGAAATGCAGGTTGGGCAAACCGGCAAAATCATCGCGCCGGACCTGTACATCGCGATCGGCATCTCAGGCGCGATTCAGCATGTCACCGGCATCAAAGATGCCGGAACGATTGTTGCTATCAACAAAGATGAAGAAGCGCCAATATTCGAAGTTGCTGACATCGGCCTCGTAGCAGACCTGTTCAAAGTCGTGCCGGAGCTTATCGACGCTCTCTGATCGGCTAGAGGTTTGCGAGTATGGATTCAGCCTTGCTGACCTCGAACTGACCGGGCTCCTCTACAGCAACGTGCGTAGCAACTCCGTCGTCGACAACGATGGCGAAGCGTTGTCCGCGCATGCCCATTCCAAACCCGGTTCCGTCGAGTTCCAGCCCCAGGGCCCGTGCATACTCGCCATTGCCGTCTGCCAGCATCCGCACCTTATCGCCAACGCCGCGGTCCTTGCCCCAGGCGTGCATTACGAATACATCATTCACAGCCATACAGGCAATCGTGTCAACGCCCTTAGCGAGTAACGCGTCAGCGTGATCGACGAATCCGGGCAAGTGATTCATCGAGCAGGTTGGCGTAAATGCACCCGGTACCGAGACGAGAACGACCTTTTTCCCGGCAAACAGTTCGTCCGTGGTAAGGGCCCCCGGCCCTGTCTCGGTCATTACACCGAATGATCCTGCGGGCATTTTATCGCCGGCTTGTATCGACATCACAATTCTCCTAACAAATTATTCGGTCTGCGGATCAGTACTCGTTGTCCGCAACATGGATAACCAGGCCGTCGAGCTTGTCAGTAACTTCTATCTGACATGTTAGCCGGCTATTGTCTTTGCGTTCAAATGCGGCGTCGAGCATGCTGTCTTCCATGTCATCCATGGCCGGCAACTGATCCAGCCATGCTTCATCCACGTAGCTGTGACAGGTTGCGCACGCGCACGCGCCACCACATTCAGCCACTATTCCTGCAATATCGTTATTGATCGCACCTTCCATGACGGAATAGCCGCTCTCCACCTCCACATCGTGTCGGTTTCCGTCGAGGGTAATGTACGTAATCTTCGGCATGGCTCGGTTGCTTCTCATCGGACGGCGCCAAATTTTAGGGGCGTTGACGGATTGCCGTCAACGCCCCTGGTCGTTCAGACGAAGGTAGTGTGGGTCTAGGCTCGGCCGCTCTTTTGCAGCCGCTCATTGATTTCCTGGCGTTTCCTGCGGGCCGCTTCTTCAGCGAGACGGATCTGTTCATTGCGCTCGATGTCCGCTCGAATGACGTTGATCCACTGATTCGCCACTTTACGTGAGCGCGGCGTCTTGGCAGCAGCCTCGAATGCCTCGATCCCGGCGCGGTACTGCCGCAAGTTGTAAAGACACATTCCGAGTGAAATCTGTGCATTATCTGGGCTCTTGAGCCCGCCCTTACGAATGCCGTTGTTAACCGACGTGACACATTCTTTGTACTCGCCAATATTCAACAGAGCATTACCCAGACGAACATCGAGTTCACCGTCAGTGCTAAGCCGAGCCGCTTCCCTGAGCGCAGGTATCGCTTTCTCATCTTCCATCGATAGCTGCCAGGCCTGCGAGAGCAACCGATAGTTTTTGGCGTTCTTGGCTACGCGACCCGCGGCCATCTCTTTCTCGAGCAGCTGCCCTGCCTTGTAGGGAACCTCTCGCTGCATAAAAAGCTGTGCCATCGTGACGAGTTCGGACTCTTTTTCGAGCATTTTTTGGTCGAACGCGGCGGCATATGCATTGACCAGTTTGTCATCCTGGCCGAGCTCGGTGAATGCACCGGCCAGCGAGAACCAGTACCGTTTCTTCGGCCAGTTCTGCAGCAGAATCTTCTGGATATCGCGTACCTTACCGTAATCTTCCTGCTGAAAATACGCGAAGTTCAACAGCACGTACCAGTCCTCTTTGACCGGGTTCCCGCGCTTCTCCGCAACCCGCATGGCGTTCTCGATCGGCTCGATCATGTCCGAGTAGCGTTGCACCTGGTACAGGTTTTGTGCTTTGAGAATGAAGGGCTCAGGAGCCGGATTTGTCTCCATCATGAACCACCGATCCAGGGTGGACAGCGCTTTCGTATACTGCTCCTCCATCGTGTATAGCTGCGCCATCGTATACGTCGTCTGTTTCTTCATCTGCTCTTCGAGACTGGGTATCGCGACCATACGCTCGTAAGTTCGAATCGCATTCGCTGTGTCGTCCATGCTGTAGTAAACGAAGCCGATGTAATTCAGAACGTTTGCCTGCTCGTACTCTGTTAGCTTGTCAGGGTTGTAAAGACTATTCAGGCTTTTCAATGCGCCTTTAAAGTCTTTGGCATCGACCATTTCCTGCGCATTCTGAATTCGGTCGTAGACTTCCTTACTCACGGCTTGCGCTTGTTTCGTCTTTTGCGCTTCAGACTCGCGTCTGGCGGCATCTTCGTCATCCTGCGCAGCGACGGAACCCATTGCCAACACACCGCACATTAGTGCCAGGCAAACCTTAAGAGAGAATCGATTCAAGTTGTACATATCGTTTTGTATCCTCTGCGATCACCAGGAACTCGTCAGGGTCGCTAATCCTCAATTTGAAATGAGATACGCGTCTTGACATTTGGGACATCAACCGGCACGCCATCGACTACCCGAGGTTTGTACTTGAACTTCAGTACGGCGCGTAACGCCGCTCTTTCGAAAAGACTGCTGGTCGAAAATATCACTACAGGATCTCGAACGGCGCCCGCAGTCGTTACTGTGAATGATAAATCCACGTAGCCTTCCAATCCACGCGACAATGCGCGCGCCGGATAGACTGGCGCTACACGAACGATCGGCAGATAGTCGCCTTCAGCGATATTCATGCCACCGGGGCCGCCAATATTCGTTTCGGCCGTCATGGTCGGCGGAGGAACGTTTATCGTCGGTGCGTCCGGATCCATGCTATCCATGTCTTGCGGTGGGGTTTCAGGCGGGGTCTCCGGCGGTTTGGGCGGTTTCTCGGGCGTAAAGTCCTCAACATTCAAATTCTCGTTGCGCTTGACCCGGACAAATTCGAGCTTCGTTCGGTCTCGCGGCTTCGTAAGCGCCGATTTGCCGCTTGCAATCAGCAACTGCATGACAAACAACAGGCTCAATGTGACGACGACACCTATCACAACGGAAAACGCGTAACGGCCTAACATGTTTCAGCTCTCCTCAGCGACCTCGGTCGCAATCCAAATGCTTACTACTCGGCCTCGGTCGCAATTGCAACGTTGGCTACGCCCGCCTGTTTTGCTGCTTCCATCACGACAACGAGCGCATCGTTCGTGGACTCTCTGTCAGCCTGTATGACGATCGACCCTTTGGGGTTTTCAGCATGCAAACGCTCTATCATTCCACGCACCGCTCGCGGGTCCGTCATACGCCGGTCGATCCAGATCTCGTCGTTTTCGCTGATCGCGATCAGGATGGCAGCATCTTCCTGCTTGTCGGCGGTTATCGCGCCTGGGCGATTCACGTCGATTCCGGCTTCCTTGATAAAAGATGCGGTCACAATAAAGAATATGAGCATGATGAACACGACGTCCAGCATCGGCGTCAGGTTGATCTCATTCTCTTCCTCATCGGCACCCATCGCACGTCTTTTTTTACGCATTGCCTGAGTCCTTAGTTGCGATTGTCCGCAATCGAAATATTGTAGACACCAGCTTGCCGCGCGGCGTCCATTACTGTTACGAGCATCTTGTTGGTCGACTTCCTGTCTGCCTGTATTACGACAGACCCTTCCGGACTCTCAGCGTGCAGTCGTTCGATGTTCGCGCGAACAGCGCGTGGATCGATCAGGCGCCGGTCAATCCAGATCTCATCACTAGCGTTGATCGCCACCAGGATATTCTGCTCCTCGGGCTTTGACTCCGTAACCGGTGCGTCGGGGCGGTTTACATCGAGACCCGCTTCCTTGACAAAGGAGGCGGTTACGATGAAAAAGATCAACATGATGAATACAACATCAAGCATAGGCGTGAGGTTGATTTCGTTCTGCTCCTCCTCCGCAACCTCAAGTAGGTGATGATCACGCATGGCGACTCCTCAGTGGTCCATCGTCAGTGAGTCCTCGAGGAACTGCACTTCACGTGCCGCGCGGCGGCTAAGTATTGTGACAAGCAGAACGCCCGAGAGTGCCCCGACCATTCCTGCCATCGTCGGCACGGTTGCCTGCGACACGCCTGCAGCCATGGCGCGCACATTACCGGAACCCGAAACGGCCATCACCTCAAACACTTTGATCATACCCGTCACGGTACCCAGCAGGCCGAACAATGGACACAACGCGACAAGCGTCTGAATCATGGAGATGCCCTTGTTTGTCTCTAAACTGAACCGCGAAATCATCAGCTCGCGAATCTGCTCGGCATTCCATGAACGTCGCTCGGGGCGCGTTTCCCACTGTTCGTAGATATCACGAGACATGGCCTTCATTCCCGTGCGGAAGAAGACCAGCCGCTCGACAATGAGAGCCCACATTACAAAAATCGTAAATGCGATCGCGAGCAATACGGGCCCCCCGAGACCCATGAAGTCCCGAACGGCTTCAAAAGCGTCAATCAGCCAAAGCATGGCGACTCCTTGCGGCGCTAGCCGTTCTTTTCGGAATGCTCAGCAATAAGGCCTGCACTCTGCGATTGAATCACGTTAATGACTTTGCGGCTTTGGCCACTGACAACCGTGTGTAGCAAAACCATCGGTATCGCGACCACAAGGCCAAGAACCGTCGTCACGAGCGCTTGCGAAATACCGCCAGCCATCATTTTTGGATCACCGGCACCATAAAGCGTGATCACCTGGAAGGTCTTAATCATACCGGTAACGGTACCGAGCAGACCCATCAGCGGTGCGACCACCGAAATGACCTTGATGAACAGTAAGCCCTTGGTGAGGCCAGGCATTTCCTTAAGTGCCGCTTCGCTGAGCTTGAGTTCGATGGTCTCGGTATCCGCGCCCTTGTTGCTCTCGTATGCAGCAAGTACACGGCCCAGCGGATTGTCAGTACTCGCCGTGTCTCGCTTGAGCTGAGCCGATACTTTGCGGCTGGCAGTGCTGAGCCCCATGAAACGCCAAATCGCGATCAACAGACCAATGGCGCCGAGGGCAAGGATGCTGTAGCCAACGATACCGCCCTGATCGACTTTCTCGCCGAGCGTCGGCGTTTCGACGAGCAGTCCGAGGATGCCGCCACGCGTAACGTCCACACCAAAACCGACATAACCCGATTCCGCGTCGAACAGGTCGCCGGCAGAATTCGAAAATCGACCTGGCGGCTGCCGCTGCAGCTCACTGATGGACCCCTCGTTCGGATCATGCTCGAGATAGCCAATGTCCGAGATCAGATTAAACAACCCAACGCGCACGACTTCCATTTCTTCCTGCTCACCGTTGGCCTTGGTAACGAGTTTATTGAAGCGGACGACCTTGCCTGACTCTGTAATTTCTCGCTGTAATTCGAACCACAGGCGCTCGATATCCTCGATTTGCGCAAGCTCCGTGGCACTAGCCATCTTGCTGCCCAGAGCGACAAGAAAATTCTCACGATCGGGGAATTGCAGATTCGTCAAGGACGAGGTAAAGCGGCCCTGTGTATCGCCCGATACAGTCTGAAGGACGCCGAACAGCTCTTTGAGGGCGCCAAGGCGCTCATCCAAAGCTGCACGTGCGGCAATAATCTTTGTCTGATTATCCTGAAACAGTTGCTCGAGGCGCGCACTCTCGTTTTCCTGGCGGGTTCGTTCGGCTCGCGCCCTGTTCAGCAAACTCTGCTGCTGATTACGCTGTTGGGTAAACTCGGCTTCACGCTGGCGTGCTTCCTGCGAATCACGTGCCTGGCCCTGTTGGATGAGATTCAGCAGTTCCGCCATGCTCGCAGCTTCCTGCGCGTTCGCCATACCGGCGCCAAGGCTCATGAGTCCGGCGGCAATTATCAGTGATAAACGTTTCATTTAATTACCCCCCGCTGCTACAACCGGAATAACGATCAACTCCGGCGCAATTAGCTGTTTGGCCATGCGCAGACCAGTGCGAATATCACTTCGCGCTGAGTTATCCATTACCCATTCACGGGCGTTATTGTCCCAACGTCCGGTGATCTTGGTGTCGTCAGACTGAAAGTACAGGCCGATTCGACCGATGCGCAGAATGTTGTAGCTGCGCGTCGCACCATCAAGGGTCAACGATTGCGTATACCACTCCGAAGACGATCCGTAATCGTTTTCGATCTGGTACGCCTCCATCACCTTGCGGAATTTCTCTGCGACGCTGACATCCGAACGCTCCATGATCGCGCGCAGATTATCGACGCGGTCCGAGCGCTCCTCCATCAAGAATGGGACGTCAAGACTCACTGACTGCTCGAGACCGTCGATCATGCGCTCCATCATCGGAAAGATCTGGCGGTTGATGACGTCAACCTGATCCATCGACAATGAAATGTCCTCGAGTACAGCTTCCTGACCGCTGGTTTGCGCCGTCATCAGGCGGTTATAGACCTTCAGGCCGTCCGTTTCTTTGTTAATAGCCCGATACTGGTCTTCCAACGAGCGAGTGCCTTCAACAATATTGTTGACTCGTTCCTGGGATTGCTGAGCCAGATTCAACCGACGATTCTCGGCCTCCAAAACCTGGTCGACAGTCTGGGCTACAACGCTGCCGGATGCGGCTATTAAGCCAGTTGCAAATAATGCAACGCCTATGCGCCGACTGTTGCTTATGCACCGTTTCATGAACGCTCCTTACAAAGGTCGATTGTTTTAGTAATAGTTAAGGAGAGGGATGCAACGTATCCGTTGAATACATGCACAAATGAAACACAGAATTCGCTGATCGCGAGTCTGCATGCGCACGCGGCCCTCTCCACCTTCGCCGCGGCGATGAATTTTTTTGGACCCTTATTTGTCTCTCTTTTGTCTTTGGCATTCCGGTGCCACTTAGCTCCGGCTTCCCCACCATTTATCAAAATAGTATTTCTTCAGGTCCCCTAGTACCCGTCGAGAAGAATAACATATGGCTGACAGATCGCCAGCGCAAGAGCAACATAACTCCGGGCGCCGCAAATTTCGCGGCGCTGCCAAATTCGGGACCATTCAGTATCACAAGTAACTGATATTTCGAGTATTGACATCGGAACGAGCTTACAACATGATTCGCGGCTATGAACCTGACGCGCAAACAAGCTGTGGTTGGACCGGTTTCGGCTCTCGTGCTTCTTCCGCTCGCACTGCTTCTTCTGGGGAGACAGGGCGGGTAGCGCGTATTCAGGTATAGGAAATCGCAGACCCCGCATCCGTATCGGATTGTGGGGTTTTTTTTGATTTATGACGTTGCAACTTAGCTGACATTTGACTATTGAAAACGGCAAATTGCCGGGGAAACACGACCATGCAGATGTATTTGGAAGCCGATGTAGATACCTCGTGTCTGAGCGATCAGCAGGTTACGATTCTTGGATACGGCAGCCAGGGCCGGGCGCACGCGCTGAATCTCAAGGACAGTGGCTTCAATGTGGTGGTCGGGCTGCGACCGGAGGGCGGCAGCTGGGCCAGAGCCGCAGCAGACGGGCTGACCGTCAAAGCGCCGAATGACGCTGTCAAAGGTGCGAGGATCGTGGCTTTTTTGACCCCCGATATGGTCCAGAAGAGCCTGTATCGGGGCGTTGTCGATGACATTACCGACGGGGCTACCCTGCTTTTTGCACACGGCTTCGCGGTGCACTTCAAGCAGATTGAGCCGCGCGATGACCTCAACGTCGTACTGATTGCACCGAAAGGGCCCGGCGGGCTCGTCCGGCGGCAGTATGAAGAGGGCCACGGCGTGCCGTGCCTCGTCGCCGTGCATCAGGATGCGACGGGCGACGCGCTCAAGCTCGCCCTTGCCTATTCCGCGGGCATTGGCGGTGCGCGTGCCGGCGTTATTGAAACGACCTTCGCCGAGGAAACCGAAACGGACCTGTTCGGCGAACAAGCCGTACTGTGTGGCGGCGCGACGGAACTGATCGTCGCCGGCTTCGAAACCCTCGTCGAGGCAGGCTATCAGCCGGAGGTCGCATACTATGAAGTCATGCATGAGCTCAAGCTCATCGTCGATCTGCTGCACGAAGGCGGACTTCGCAAAATGCACAAGTTCATCAGCGATACGGCTGCCTGGGGTGACATGATCAGCGGTCCACGCGTCGTCGATGAGAGTTCGCGCGCCGCGATGAAGGCGATACTGAGCGAAATTCAGGACGGGAAATTCGCAGCGAGGTGGATCGCAGAGAATGAAGCCGGCATGCCCGAGTTTCGCCGCATGATGAAGGCTGATCTGGAGCATCCGATCGAAAAAGTCGGCGCCGACCTGCGCGGTCGAATGGACTGGCTGGAGGAGTAGCCAATGCCAGACGAAATCTCAGATACTCGCATACGCATCTTCGATACGACGTTGCGGGATGGGGAGCAGGCTCCGGGCTGCAGCATGACGCTTCGGGAAAAACTCCGTGTAGCCAGAGCGCTGTCGGAGCTCAGGGTCGACATTATTGAAGCCGGGTTTCCCGCGGCCTCCCCTGGCGACTTCGAATCCGTCAAGGCGATCGCAGATGAAAACCCTGGCCCGATCATTTGCGGCCTGGCCCGATGCAATCCGGGCGACATCGAGAAAGTCCATGCGGCCGTCAAAGGTGCTGAGCGCCACAGGATTCATGTGTTCGTCGCGACAAGCCAGATTCATCGCGAACATAAGTTGAAAATGGCCAAGGAAGAGATCATCAAAAGTGCCGTCGGCGCAATCAAGATGGCCAGAGGTCTCTGTGACGACGTCGAGTTTTCGCCCGAAGACGCTTCGCGTACTGAACTTTCCTATCTTGCGGAAGTTGTTAGCGCAGCAATCGAAGCCGGCGCGAGAACGGTGAACATACCTGACACAGTCGGATACACGGTGCCGGCGGAGTTCGACAAACTATTTGGGTATCTCAAGCAGCATGTCGTCGGCATCGATGACATCACATTGAGCGTCCACTGCCACAACGATCTTGGCATGGCGGTGGCCAACAGTCTCGCGGCCGTGACGGCTGGCGCACGCCAGATCGAATGCACGATCAACGGCATCGGCGAGCGCGCCGGCAACTGCAGCCTCGAAGAAGTCGTCATGGCAATCAAGACCCGAGAAGAATACTTTGGGCTCGGGACCGGTGTCGACACAACGCGCCTGTATCCGACGTCCAGACTCGTATCCAGCATCACCGGTATGCATCCGCCAAGAAACAAAGCCATTGTTGGCGAAAATGCTTTCGCTCATGAGGCTGGGATTCATCAGCACGGCATGCTGCAGCACAGCTCCACGTACGAAATCATGCGGCCCGAGGATGTCGGCTTGAGCAAATCAAACCTCGTCCTCGGCAAACACAGCGGTCGCCATGCATTTCGCGATCGCGTGCGCCAGCTGGGTTTCGATCTGGATGAGTTCGAGACCAATCGCGCCTTCCAGGAATTCAAGAAACTTGCGGACAAGAAAAAGGACGTCTACGACGGGGACATCGAAGCCATCATTATGAATGTGGACAACGCCACGGCGGGACCCTGGTCCATGATCTCACTCGAGGTGCGCACGAGTACGGATTCGCCGGCCTCGGCGACCGTCGTGTTGCGCGACGAAGACGGCACGGACTCGACGGTGTCTGCCGAAGCGGACGGCCCGATCGCCGCGGCATTTCAGGCACTCGAACAAGTCACGGGCGTTGCGCTGACCTTGCAGAACTTCGAACTGCACAGTGCATCCGTAGGCGAAGATGCCCAGGGTGAAGTGACGGTTACGGTCGAGCACGACGGGGACAGCTACCGGGGCAACGGCACGAGTGTCGATATTGTCGAAGCCGGCAGTCGCGCCTGCCTCGAGGTCATGAATCGCATTCTGCGACGGCGTCACAGACGTGGCCGTGAAACCGATCCGGCGGCCGATGCGGAGCGAGCGACGATTTGATGCCGTCCGGGACCACTCTGTTTGAAAAGGTATGGTCGGATCATGTCGTGGTTCCGGAAACAGCGGAAACGCCGGCGGTCCTGTATATCGACCTGCACCTGATTCACGAAGTGACGACGCCGCAGGCATTCAATCTGCTGCGGGCGCAGGGACTAAAGGCCAGACGGCCCGACCTGACGTTGGCCACGATGGACCATTCGACGCCGACGACGCCGGTATCGAGCTTCCGGGATCTCGCGGTAGTCGGCGCAGGCGCCGCCGATCAGATTCGGCGTATGGAGGAGAACTGCAAGGAATTCGGTATCGATTTGCTGGGCTTTGACAGTGAATTCCGCGGCATCGTCCACGTTATCGGCCCCGAACTCGGCGCTACCCAACCCGGCAAGACCATCGTGTGCGGTGACAGTCACACGAGTACGCACGGCGCCTTCGGTGCCCTGGCCTTCGGCATCGGCACAACTGAGGTTGGCCACGTTCTTGCGACACAGTGTCTGTTGCAGCGCAAACCGAAGACGCTTGCGATTGACGTAAGCGGCAATCTGCCGCCCGGTGTGGTTTCGAAAGACCTGATTCTCGCAATCATTGGCGAGATCGGTGTCGATGGCGGCACAGGACATGTTATTGAATATCGCGGCTCGGGTATCGCCGCGTTGGACATGGAAGCGCGTATGACAGTGTGCAACATGTCGATTGAGGCCGGAGCACGCGCTGGCATGATTGCACCGGACGACAAGACTATTGCTTATCTCGATGGGCGGCCGCGATCGCCAAAGGGCGCAGACTGGGATGCCGCAGTGTCGCGCTGGCAGCATTTGAAGAGTGACCCGGAGGCCCAGTTCGATCGGACAATGGCAATTGATGCCGACGAGTTGCAGCCAATGATCACGTTCGGCACCAATCCCGGCATGGTGGTGGGCATTAACGACCCGGTGCCGGACAACAGTGCCGATCCGAGCTTCAGGAAAGCGCTCGACTATATGCAGGTATCCACGGGTAAGCCGCTTACGGACACCAGAGTCGATATCGTTTTCGTCGGCAGCTGCACGAACTCGCGTTTATCTGACCTCCAGCAAGCAGCGGATGTTCTGCGGGGTCGCAAAATTGCCAACGGTGTCAGAATGCTTGTCGTTCCAGGATCGCAGCAGATCAAGAAAGATGCCGAGAAATTGGGGCTGGACCGCATATTTGCGGCTGCCGGAGCAGAGTGGCGCGAATCTGGCTGCTCGATGTGCCTGGGCATGAACGGTGACACGGTCGGCAATGGGCAGCTCAGTGTCAGTACCAGCAATAGAAACTTCGAGGGTCGCCAGGGCATCGGGGCCCGAACGGTCCTGGCAAGCCCTATTACGGCCGCTGCCTCGGCATTGTCAGGACGCGTTGCGGATCCGCGCCCGTATTTGCGATAAAGGTCCGGAATTGCAGCCGATAACGCATTTTCAGTCGCGCACCGTTGTGCTACCGACCAAAGACATCGACACCGATCAGATCATTCCTGCGCGGTTCTTGACAACGACAACACGCGAAGGCCTCGGCCAAGCGCTCT
>Ga0224507_10000392_pt1 | contig 17139 bp, 9 predicted proteins | sample SF_Jan12_sed_USG_3_FD_170159 | JGI IMG/M metagenome (GOLD analysis project Ga0224507, IMG submission 170159) | Sediment microbial communities from San Francisco Bay, California, United States - SF_Jan12_sed_USGS_13 | ecosystem: Environmental > Aquatic > Marine > Sediment | place: USA: California... | reverse complement strand
CCGGCCCGTAACGTATAAACTTGATCCTTATAACCATTGGTATCCGGATCTCGATGACCTGGAAAAGCGCATAAAATATAATCCTGCAGTCGCCGGCATCCTGATAATTAATCCTGACAATCCCACCGGAGCGGTATATCCTGTTGAAATAATGAAGGGCATGGTGCAGCTGGCAAAGAAGTATGACCTCTTTGTTGTCTGCGATGAAATATATATAAATATTATTTACAACGGCCAGACCACCTTGCCGCTTTCCGATCTTATTGAGGATGTCCCGGCTATTGCCATGCGTGGTATTTCCAAGGAAATGCCCTGGCCCGGGTCCCGCTGTGGCTGGATAGAGGTCTATAACGGCCATAATGATCCGATGTTTGAGCAGTACATCCAGTCTATTCTCAATGCCAAGATGCTGGAGGTCTGCTCGACTACATTACCGCAACTGGTTATGCCAAGGGTGGTGACACATCCACAATACCAGGAATATCTTGATACGCGTATAAAACGCTATGAGAAAATTTCCAATATTGCCTATGATTATCTGAAAAATGTGGATGGCGTCCTGGTGAACAGGACCAACGGCGCATTTTACATGAGTGTGGTTTTTAATGAAGGCGTGTTGCATGAAAGGCAATCGCTTTTCATTGAAAACAAAGAAGTAAGATCGTTCGTTGAATCCCTCGTAAATAAGCCCGGTATCTCCCTTGACAAGCGCTTTGTCTATTATCTGCTTGGCGCAACCGGCATATGTGTTGTGCCCTTGTCCTCATTTGCCACGGAAATGCAGGGATTCCGCTCAACCCTGCTGGAAACGGATGTGGACAGGTTTAGGAAGATTTTTGCCATACTTGCCGATTCGATTGAAAAATATCTTTCCAGCTGATAATCAAACCTGATTTGCCGTCGTAAAATATAACCCCTCCGGCCATTCTGTCCGGAGGGGTTTTTTTGTATGGCCTTTGCCTTGACAAGGTCTAGGGCCATACTTATTGTTCCCCACAACTCGTTAAGAGAAAATATTCAAGATTGCATAGGGGTTTCAACAGGTTAATACCATGCCCCATATACTCACAACAGTGCCCGGAGAGGATTGAGTGACAGCAAAAGAAACGAAAAAGGTTGAACCTTCTGCCCACAATGAGACAGCAGAAAAGCCGGAAGAGAAAATGGAGCAGGAGGGAGAAAAAGATATGGCTGCCGCACTTGCAGAGGTAATGAATAAACTTCAGGAGAGTGAAGAGAAGGTTCTGCGCCTTGCCGCTGATTTTGAGAACAGTAAAAAACGGTTGGAGCGGGAACGGGAAATCTCCCTGAAATATGCCGAAGAAAATATCTTAAAAGAATTGCTTCCCGGTATTGACAATATTGAGCGGGCCATGGACCAGGGCCAGGAGGCCAATAATATGGAGAGTCTGCTGCATGGCGTTGAACTCACCCGAGATGGCCTGCTGGCAACTTTAGAAAAATACGGGGTGAAAGCCATAGACTCCATTGGCCAGCCCTTTGATCCCAATATCCATGAGGCGCTTGCCATGGAAGAAACTGATGCGATGGAGCCGAACATGGTGTTGCGGGAATTTCAAAAGGGATATGTATATAGAGACAGACTCTTGCGGCCGTCAAAGGTTGTCGTTTCCAAGCCGCTTGGTTCAGGGGCTTGACAATAAAAAGATCGTGCACATTGTAATTTGTAAAAGATTCTCTTCCTAAGAGACGAACACTGACAGCAGATGCTGTTTTGTAACAAATTAGTTGATATTTATATAAAAAGGAGAATGTAAGAATGAGTAAGATAATCGGTATTGACTTAGGCACCACGAACTCTTGTGTTGCTGTCATGGAGGGGGGGGACCCAAAGGTTATCACCAATGTTGAAGGAAACAGGACTACACCATCCGTGGTAGCCTTTACTGATAGTGGTGAGCGCATGGTTGGCCAGGTTGCAAAACGCCAGGCTGTAACGAATCCCTCGCGAACGCTTTCTGCCATAAAACGTTTGATCGGTAGGAAATTTACAGATCCTGAGGTAACCAAGTCCGTCAAGGTAAGCCCCTTTAAGATTGTTGAGGGTAAAAACGGCGAAGCTGCTGTGGAGGTTGAAGGCAAAGTATATTCTTCTGCAGAAATCTCCGCCATGGTTCTCACGAAGATGAAACAGACCGCTGAAGAGTATCTTGGCGAAAAGGTCACAGATGCCGTTGTCACTGTGCCCGCATATTTTAATGACAGCCAGCGCCAGGCAACCAAGGATGCCGGGCGGATTGCAGGCTTGAACGTGCAGAGGATCATCAATGAACCGACTGCTGCCTCGCTGGCTTATGGACTTGACAAAAAAGGCGAAGAAAAAATTGCTGTTTTTGATCTTGGCGGCGGCACCTTCGATATATCCATCCTGGAGATCGGTGACGGGGTGTTTGAGGTAAAATCCACCAACGGTGACACCTTCCTGGGCGGTGAGGATTTTGATATGCGCATCGTCAACTGGCTTGCCGACGAATTCAAGCGCGATCAGGGCATTGACCTGCGCGGCGACAAGATGGCCCTGCAGCGTTTGAAGGAAGAAGGTGAAAAGGCAAAAATGGAGCTTTCCACCACCATGGAAACCACCATCAACCTGCCCTTTATTACAGCTGACGCTTCCGGTCCAAAACATCTTAATATCAAACTCACAAGATCAAAGCTTGAAAGTCTGGTCGAGGACCTGATTGAGCGTACCGTGCAGCCCTGTAAGACAGCCTTGAAAGATGCCGGTCTTGCCGCTTCTGATATCGACGAGGTCATCCTGGTTGGCGGTATGACGCGAATGCCCAAGGTGCAGCAGAAGGTTAAAGAGCTTTTCGGAAAGGAACCCCATAAGGGTGTGAATCCGGATGAAGTTGTGGCAGTTGGTGCTGCCATCCAGGGAGGTGTGCTCAGGGGAGATGTGAAAGATGTTCTGCTCCTTGATGTAACACCACTTTCCCTCGGTATCGAAACACTGGGTGGAGTTTTTACTAAGCTTATTGAAAAGAACACAACGGTGCCGACGAAAAAGAGCCAGATTTTTTCAACGGCTGCGGATAACCAGCCAGCCGTATCTATTCATGTATTGCAGGGTGAAAGAGAAATGGCAGGCAACAACAAGACCATTGGCCGCTTTGAGTTGGCCGAAATACCTCCGGCTCCACGCGGTGTCCCACAGATCGAGGTGACCTTTGACCTGGATGCCAACGGTATCCTGCATGTTTCCGCCAAGGATATGGGTACGGGCAAGGAGCAGTCCATAAAGATCACTGCTTCAAGCGGCTTATCCGAGGATGAAATCAAGAAAATGCAGCAGGATGCCGAGCTGCATGCTGAAGAGGATAAAAAAAATAAGGAAGTTGTTGAAACAAAGAACCAGGCTGACTCCCTGGTCTACGCCACCGAGAAAAGTTTGAGAGATCTCGGTGATAAGGTCGATGCTGAAACCAAGTCCAAAGTTGAACAGGAGATCGAGTCCCTGAAAAAAATAATTGAAAAGGGGGACAATGTCGACGAAATGAAGAAGGGCATTGATTCACTGACCCAGGCTTCACACAAACTGGCCGAGATCATGTATGCACAGGCCACGCAGGACCAGACAGGCCCGCAGCCGGGCGGTGGCCCTGAAGCCGGAGGCCAGGCAGGAGAAAGCAAGACGGACGAGGATGTTGTTGATGCTGATTTTGAAGAGGTAAAATAAGCGTCGACAAATCTCCTGTACAAGCAGGTCGTGAAGTATAACTTTAGGGAGGATGCGGAAAAGTAGTTGCCCGTGTCCTCCTTTTTTATTATCAAAAGATAAAGCTTGCCCGATGGCTGCGTTGCTTTGTCGGGAAAATGTGCTCGCGTACCTGAGTACGCTCCGCTATTTTCTCTCCTCGCGTCTTGCCCTCGAACAAGCTTTATCTTTTAATGCTTGTCAATCACCGTATGTGACAGGGACGAATTGTATATTTTATATTTTTAAGGATAACTCATGAAGATCCTATCCGGTATCCAGCCTTCAGGGCAACTGCACATTGGCAACTATTTCGGTATGATGCTGCCAATGATCCGCAATATGGAAAAGGGTGAACTCTACGCCTTTATCGTAAATCTGCATGCCCTGACATCGGTGCACGACCCCAAGAAACTGGCCGGAGGCACCTTGGAGGCGGCGGCAGATTTTATTGCCCTGGGGCTTGATCCTGACAGATGCATCTTCTGGGTGCAGGGAGATGTGCCGGAAGTCACAGAGTTGACCTGGATACTGTCAACACTCACTGCCATGGGGCTTCTTGAGCGTTGTCATTCATATAAGGATAAGGTAGCCAAGGGTATTGCGCCGAGCCATGGCCTGTTTTCCTATCCTGTCCTCATGGCAGCTGACATTCTACTTTATCAGGCTGAGATTGTCCCGGTGGGCAAGGATCAGAAGCAGCATCTTGAGGTTGCCCGTGATATCGGCATGCGGTTTAATCATGTTTTTGGCGAGACCTTTGTTATTCCTGAGCCGGCCATTGAAGAAAGCGTGGCCACGGTGCCTGGTATTGACGGGCAGAAGATGTCAAAATCCTATGGTAATACCATCCCTATATTTTCAGCCGGGAAACAATTGAAAAAACAGGTAATGGCAATTCAGACGGATTCCACGCCGGTTGAAGAACCCAAGGACCCTGATGCCTGCAATCTGTACAATATTTTTAAACTCTTTGCCCCGGCTGACCGCCTAGCGGAAGTAAGAGATCTTTATGTAAAGGGCGGTGCTGCCTATGGCTATATCAAACTGGAGCTTGTAACGCTTATTGAGGAATACTTTAAGGCGGCCCGTCTGAAGCGGGCCGAACTTCTACAGGACAAGGAGTCCTTAAAAAAGATATTGGTCCATGGGGCTCTCAAGGCAAGAGAAAAGGCAGCCCCAACCTTAGACCTTGTGCGGCAAAGGGTGGGGCTGAAGTATTAGCTGACTGGTGTCAGCATTCAGAATAAAAATTTTTCCCCCTTGAACCCTTGGACCCTCGAACCCTTGACTCCTGTCTTTTAAAAATCCAGCAGTTCAACCTCAAAGACAAGGGTTGAATTGGGGGGGATCGGTCCCCGGCCTTGTGCACCGTATGCCAATTGCGGCGGTATGATGAGGATTCTTTTTTCACCTTTTGTCATATCAAGCAGGGCTTCATCCCAACCCTTGATCACCCTGCCCGTGCCTACCGGGAAGCGGATCGGCTCACCACGATCCACAGAAGAATCAAACTTGCGGCCGTCCAGGAACATGCCGGTATAGTGGGCACTCACTGTATTTCCAGGACTGGGTTTGCCGTTGCCGCTGCCTTCTGTAACTACCTCATACATCAAACCTGAGTCAGTGGTTTGAACATTGGGCCACTTTTCTTTAATAATTGCCATATCATTTTCCCGGCTCTTGTTTTCCTTGGCGGCTTGATTCTTGTCAAGTTCACCCAGCAGCTTGTCAAATGCCTCCTGGTCAGCCTTGAAAGCTTTTGCCGTGTCACCGACTCTGATGATTTCTATGCGTGTTATGATATCCCCCTGCTTGATATCATTAACCACATCCTGTCCCGAGACCACATGGCCGAAGACCGAATGCTTATTGTCAAGATGGGGTGTTGGGCCATGGGTTATGAAAAATTGGCTGCCGTTGGTGCCGGGGCCGGCATTTGCCATGGAAAGAATTCCCGCCCGGTCATGCCTCAGGCTGGGGTCGAATTCATCGGGGAAATTATAGCCGGGCCCGCCTGATCCAGCCCCAAGGGGATCTCCACCCTGGATCATGAAGTTTTTGATCACCCGGTGAAATTTTAAACCGTCATAATAACGGCCGCTGGTCCTGCCCTTGGAATCTTTGAAGTCCTTGGTGCCTTCAGCCAGGCCGACAAAGTTTGTAACGGTCAGAGGCGTTTTTTCAAATTCAAGTTTTACTGTAATATCACCTTTTGCAGTTATAATTTTTGCATACAAACCATCTTCAAGTTGTGTTTCAGCAGCCATGAGTTCCCCTTTTGAACTGATGCAGAGTGCGGTTATAATGATAATAAGTGCTACCAGGTAGCGTTTCATAAGCTTTCTCCTTGTTCACCCGGCAACAAAGCCTAAAGAATGAGCCCGGTTTGCCGGTAAAAGTTTTCATCCATATTCATAAATAATATGTATTGCGTACCATTCAAGCAAGGTTTGCTTACAAAGCCATGGGCCTATTGTCAAGCAAAACTATACTATAAATCCCATAATTTGATTGACGAAAAAGGGGATTAAGGGTTAAATGACACGATTTTTCTTAACCCCTTAAAATTCAATTTTCAAACCAGGTCGCATATACCGTTGCTTTACGGACTCTATCAACTTTTAGGCTGGCTGACTTTTGTTATAGTATTCCCTTTTTTTCTCATTTACAGTCTGTGTACAGGACGGTATCGCAAAGGCTTGGGACAGAGATTTGGTTTTTGGGGAGTTGCAGAGCAAAAGCAGGACCATGCCATGACAATATGGCTGCATGGTGCTTCGGTTGGAGAAGTTCTGCTGGCAAGGATATTGATTAAAGAGCTGACAGAAATTTTACCGAACGCTGATTTCGTCCTCTCGACCATGACAGAGCAGGGCATGGAAGTCGCCAGAAAACAGGCAGGGGAGAAGGTTCGTTGTATTTATGCACCGCTCGACCTTGTTGGAATAGTTGGCAGGTCAATTCAAAAAATTCGACCTTCACTGTATATCTGCCTGGAAACAGAATTATGGCCCGCTTTTCTGTTCAAGGCCAAAAGGTCAGGTGTAAAACTTGTTCTTTTGAACGGCAGGTTAAGCGATCGCTCTTTCCAACGTTATCAGTTGGTTAAAGGATTCATGACAAGGATTTTATCCTGTTTTTCCATGATTTCTGTGGTCCAGCTCTCAGATGCAAAACGGTATATGAGTTTGGGGGCAGAACCAGAAAAAGTAAGGGTGCTTGGCAATGCCAAGTACGACCAGGATATGGGAAGCCTGGTGTTGGAAAGCCAGGAACAGTATCGTGCCTGGTTGAACTTACACCCTGGGCAACCTCTTTTTGTTGCAGGCAGCACTCATACCGGGGAAGAGGAAATGCTGCTGACGGTTTTTCAGGACCTGAAAAAGGCGACAGGAATGCAGGATTTAATCTGGGTCCTGGCTCCCAGGCATCTGCAGCGCTTAGGCGAAGTGGAAGGGATGCTGAAGAAGAAGCAGGTTCCCTATGAGCGCCTGAGCGATGTAAAAGTTTCTGAGCGCCGGACTGATACCATCCTGGTTGATTCCATGGGTGATCTTGCCGGGCTGTATTCGGTTGCTTCTTATATCTTCTGCGGCGGCAGCCTTGTTGAACGGGGCGGTCATAACATTATGGAAGCCGCAATTTTGGGCAAACCGGTATTTTATGGTCCGAGCATGAAGGACTTTAGCGATGCTGCTGAACTCCTGGAGTCAGTTGGTGGAGGTTTTCCGGTGAGTCGGCCGGAGGACTTGACAGAGTCCATTCTGTACTTCATGGACCACCCGGAAGAGTATAATAACAGCGCGAGCCGGGCCCGGGAAATTGCTGCCACGCAGCAAGGGGCTGCCAGAAAACAGGCCCTCCTTGTCAAAGAGGTCCTAAGCCATTGAGGAATTTGGTGTTTGCATTGAATGCACATCACCACTATAGAAAGTTTTTAAAAGATAATTTAAAAACAGGAACTGGAAGGAAAGAGTATGAAAGCGCTTGTCGCTCTAGAGGATGGAACAATATTTGAAGGGGAGTCTTTCACCGGGGCCGGGGAGGCATTCGGTGAAATTGTTTTTAATACCGGGATGACAGGGTATCAGGAGATACTGACTGACCCTTCCTACAAAGGGCAGATTGTTACCATGACCTATCCTATCATCGGCAGTTACGGCATCAACATGGAAGATATGGAGTCCGCCCGTGTCCAGCCTGGAGCCTTCCTGGTAAAAGAATACAATGCAATACCCAGTAATTTTCGCTCAACAATGACACTGGCTGCTTTTTTGCGGCAATATTCGATTTTGGGTGTTGAAGGTATAGACACCCGGGCCTTGACCAGACATATCCGTCAGGCCGGAGCCATGAAAGGCGTAGTTTCCACGAAAACCCTGGAGCCAACGGTACTGGTCAAGATGGCGCAGGAATCAGAAGGACTGGTGGGTAGGGATTTGGTGCGTGAAGTAACGTGTCATCAACCCTATGGCTGGTCAAAGAGCGGCCCCCAAAATGGAGATGGGTTTTCAACTGCGTCTGCTGGCAAGTACAAAGTCGTTGTCATGGATTATGGTCTGAAGTACAACCAGCTAAGGATACTGGCAGAGAAGGGCTGCACAATTCAGGTGCTTCCGGCTGATGCCGGACCGGATGTAATTCTTGGCTTGGAACCGGATGGCATTTTCCTGTCAAACGGACCTGGCGATCCTGCTGCAGTTGAAGGTGTCGTAGAAACTGTCCGGGAACTGCTCGGCAAAAAACCTATTTTCGGTATCTGCCTTGGTCATCAGCTGCTGGGCCTGGCCTATGGCGGCATAACGTATAAACTAAAATTCGGCCATCGTGGTTCTAATCAGCCGGTTAAGGACCTGGAAACAGGCCGTATTGAGATAACATCGCAAAATCATGGTTTCTGCGTTGATCTGGAAAGCCTTGACCCGGATGAAGTCGAGCTGACCCATGTCAATCTCAACGACGGCAGCCTTGAAGGCATGAGGCACAAAAAATTCCCGGCATTTTCCGTACAGTATCACCCTGAAAATGCTCCGGGCCCGCATGACTCACTGTACCTGTTTGACCGTTTTGTTGAGATGATGGAGTAACAATCGGTCGCAGATTCCATGTTATGGACCAGAGACAATCAACAATCGTCGTATAAATATATAAAAAATATCAGCTAGAAAGCCCATGCCAAAACGCACAGACATCAAGAAGATTCTTATAATAGGCTCTGGCCCCATAATTATCAGCCAGGCGTGTGAATTCGACTATTCAGGGACCCAGGCGGTCAAAGCCTTGAAAGAGGAAGGCTATGAGGTAGTTCTGATCAATTCCAACCCTGCAACCATCATGACAGACCCGGAATTGGCGGATAAGACCTACATTGAACCCATAACCCCGGAAATGGTGGCCAAGGTTATCGCCAAGGAACGGCCCGATGCCCTGCTGCCGACCCTGGGTGGCCAGACAGGCTTGAATACTGCCATCAGGGTGGCGGAAATGGGGATCTTGGAAAAGTACGGAGTAGAGCTGCTGGCTGCTGATATCAATGTAATCCGCAAGGCGGAAGGGCGCGAGGAGTTCCGTGCCGCCATGCAGAAGATCGGCTTGAAGGTGCCGGAAAGCGCCATTGTGCATACGGTGCAAGATGCCCTGGCCACCGCTGAAGAGATCGGTTTTCCCATTATTGTCCGGCCAAGTTTTACCCTGGGCGGAACCGGCGGTGGGGTGGCCTATAACATGCAGGAGCTTGAAGCCCTTTCCACAGTGGGGATCGATCTCAGCCTCAATAATGAAGTAATGCTGGAGCGCAGCCTTCTGGGCTGGAAAGAATACGAACTTGAGGTTATGCGGGACAAGAATGACAATGTGGTGATCATCTGTCCCATAGAGAATATGGATGCCATGGGGGTTCATACGGGTGATTCGGTTACTGTGGCGCCTGCACAGACCCTGACAGACAGGGAATACCAGCTTATGCGTAATGCCTCCATTGATATTATGCGGGAGATCGGGGTGGAGACAGGCGGGTCCAATGTTCAGTTTGCCGTCAATCCTGTTGATGGCGAACTGATGGTCATTGAAATGAACCCAAGAGTTTCCAGGAGTTCTGCTCTGGCTTCAAAGGCAACCGGCTTTCCCATAGCCAAGATAGCTGCCAAGCTTGCCATCGGTTACACCCTGGATGAAATCCCCAATGATATTACCAGGGAGACTTACGCCTCCTTTGAGCCGACCATTGATTATTGCGTGGTGAAAATACCGCGCTGGACTTTTGAGAAATTTCCTGAAGCTGAGGATATTCTCACCACAGCCATGAAATCCGTGGGCGAGACCATGGCAATCGGCCGTACTTTTAAGGAGGCCTTCCAGAAAGGGCTGCGCTCACTTGAGATTGGGCGTATGGGTTTTGGTAATGACGGCAAGGATTCCCTTGCCTCCATGGAGGAGGCAGAGCTGGAGAGAAAATTGGTGACCCCCAATTCTCAGCGAATTTTCGTCATCTATGAAGCATTACGGCGTGGCAGAAGTGTTGAGGACCTCTATGGTCTTACCTCTATCGACCCTTGGTTCCTGAACAATTTCAAGCAGCTGGTCGAGACAGAAGAGGCCATTGCAGCGGCAGGATTTCATGGCTTGACTAAGGTGTTTCTTCGCAAGATCAAGCAGCAGGGATTTTCAGATTTTCAGATTGGACACCTCACCGGTACCACGGAAAACGACATCCGGGAATTGCGGTTCAAACAGGACCTGTTGCCAGTCTACAAGCTGGTTGACACCTGCGCGGCGGAATTTGAGGCCTATACTCCGTATTATTACTCCACATATGAGACAGAAGACGAATCAAGGATAGACAACACGAAAAAGGTGATCATCCTTGGCGGTGGGCCCAATCGTATCGGTCAGGGAATAGAGTTTGACTACTGCTGTGTGCACGCCTCCTTTGCCCTAAGGGAAATGGGTATAGAATCCATCATGGTCAACTCCAACCCGGAGACTGTGAGTACAGACTATGACACCTCGGACAAGCTCTATTTTGAGCCGCTGACCAGGGAGGATGTGCTTAATATCATCGAGCGGGAAAAGCCTGACGGGGTCATCGTCCAGTTCGGCGGCCAGACACCGTTGAACCTGGCAGTTACCCTGGCAGAGGCAAAGGTGCCAATCGTCGGCACTTCGCCTGATTCCATCGACAGGGCAGAGGACCGCAAGCGCTTTCAGCAGTTTCTGCAGAAATTAAACCTGCGGCAGCCGGCCAACGGAACTGCACGCACCATGGAGGAGGCGCTGGCCATAGCCGAGCGTGTCGGTTATCCGGTAGTGGTGCGGCCTTCCTATGTACTCGGTGGCAGGGCAATGCGTATTGTATATAACGAGAAAGGGATCAGGGAGTTCATGGCATCCGCCATTATTGTTTCATCGGAACATCCTATATTAATCGATAAATTCTTAAAAGACGCTGTTGAGATTGATGTTGATGCCATCTCCGATGGCGAGGTTACCATTATAGGCGGCATCATGGAGCATATAGAGGAGGCGGGCATCCATTCAGGAGATTCTGCCTGTGTCCTGCCACCCTATTCCTTATCGCCTGAGATGATAGAGGAGATCAAAGAGGCCTCAAGGGCCATGGCCCAGGAATTAAATGTAATCGGCCTGATGAATGTTCAATTCGCGGTCAAGGATAACGAGCTCTATATACTGGAAGTGAACCCAAGGGCCTCCAGGACTGTACCTTTTGTCAGCAAGGCAACAGGAGTGCCTTTGGCAAAACTTGCCACCAAGGTAATGATGGGCATGAAACTGGCAGACCTCGGATTGATAAAAGAGATCGAGGTGAGCCACTGGGCTGTTAAAGAGGCGGTTTTCCCATTTGATCGTTTTGCCAATGTTGATACCCTGTTGAGTCCTGAAATGAAATCAACCGGAGAAGTCATGGGCCTTGACAGTTCCGTGGGGATTGCCTTTGCCAAGTCACAGCTGGCAGCAGGTCAGAAATTGCCAACCCAGGGAAATGTGCTTATCAGTGTGCGGGATGCCGATAAACCTGCTGTTCTCCCCCTGGCCCGGCGCCTGTTGGACCTGGGATTTTCCATACTTGCGACCAGCGGTACAGCTGCTTATTTAGCAGAACACAACGTGGAATGTACCATGGTGAATAAGATATCCCAGGGCCGGCCGCATCTGTTGGACAAGGTGCGGGACAACCAGATTCATTGGATCATAAATACCTCAATGGGCTCAAGGACCACCGAGGATTCCTATACCATCCGCAGGAGCGCCCTTGATTATCATCTGCCTTATACCACCACCACCAGCGGTGCGCTGTCAATGGTGCAGGCCCTGGAGACGGTGTGTGAAAAAGAAATACAGGTAAAGGCAATCCAGGAATATTTTTAAACCGGCAGCTATCAGGAAAAGGGACTGGACATTTCGCGAGTCTGAACTTATCTTTAATTGTGGTTATTTATTCGCAAATTGCTTTATTTGAAAGCTTATATACATAAATTTTTACTAAACAATGAACCCGGTGATACAGCCGAAAGTCGTATTGTCTTGCAATGAGGGCTAAATTTTGAACACATTTTACAAAAACCTGAGCATGTGGCTGGTGATCGGCTTGACCATGATTCTCCTATTCAACCTGTTCAACAAGCCGCAGCTCCAGCATGTAGATATTTCCTACAGCGATTTTATCAATAGCGTCGAGTCCGGTGCCATAACCAAGGTTTCTATTGAAGGCGATCAGATCATGGGAACTCTCAGGGGTGGCAATGATTTTCGTACAATATCACCTGACGACTCTGAACTTATCCCGATGCTGCGCAAAAACGGCGTAGACATATCGGTCAAGCAGAAGGAAGATACGCCCTGGTATGTAACCATCCTGGTTTCCTGGTTCCCCATGCTGCTCCTTATCGGGGTCTGGATATTTTTCATGCGGCAGATGCAGATGGGTGGCAAAGGTGCCCTTTCTTTTGGCAAAACGCGGGCCCGGCTCATGGAAAAAGGGGAAACGAAGGTCACCTTTAAAGATGTGGCCGGTATTGAAGAAGCCAAGGAAGAACTTTCTGAAATTATTGATTTTCTGAAGGACCCGAAGAAATTTACCCGCCTTGGAGGCAGGATACCGAAGGGTGTGCTTCTTGCCGGCGCCCCTGGTACAGGGAAGACACTCCTGGCAAAGGCCATAGCTGGCGAGGCTGAGGTCCCTTTCTTTACCATCAGCGGCTCTGATTTTGTTGAGATGTTTGTGGGTGTAGGCGCGTCAAGGGTCCGTGATCTTTTTGTCCAGGGCAAGAAAAATGCGCCCTGCATTATTTTTATAGATGAGATTGATGCAGTGGGGAGGCATCGCGGCGCAGGTCTGGGCGGGGGTCATGACGAACGCGAGCAGACCCTGAACCAGCTTCTGGTTGAAATGGACGGGTTTGAGTCCAGCGAGGGTGTCATTATTGTCGCGGCAACCAACAGACCGGATGTACTTGATCCGGCCCTGCTGCGTCCAGGCCGCTTTGACAGGCAGGTTATTGTGCCCATCCCTGATGTTAAAGGGCGTGAAAAAATCCTCGAGGTATATGGCCGTAAAACAGCTGTGGCCGATAATATTGACTGGCAGGTCATTGCCAGGGGGACACCTGGCTTTACCGGCGCAGATCTTGAAAACATGGTGAATGAGGCAGCTTTGCTGGCAGCTCGCGGTAACAATGACAAGGTCACCATGCAGCATCTTGAACTGGCCAAGGATAAGGTCATGATGGGTGCAGAGCGGCGCAGCATGATCATTACCGATAAGGAGAAAAAAATCACTGCCTACCATGAGGCAGGGCATGCCCTGGTTGCCATCATGCTGCCCGATACGGACCCGATCCACAAGGTCACCATTATTCCCCGGGGCCGTGCACTTGGACTCACCCAGCAGCTTCCCATCGAGGAAAAGCATACGCACTCGAAAGGCTATCTGATAAACAGGATATGTATCCTTCTGGGCGGCAGGGCAGCAGAAAGTCTGGTTTTTGACGATATAACAACCGGGGCAGGCAATGATATTGAACAGGCCACCACCCTGGCCAGAAAGATGGTCTGCGAATGGGGCATGAGTGATATGGGGCCCCTGACCTACGGCAAAAAGGAAGAGCAGATATTCCTCGGCCGGGAGATCGCCCAGCACCGCGATTACAGTGAAGATACCGCCATCCGTATTGACAAGGAAGTAAAAGTGTTGGTGGAGTCAGCCAATGCAACGGCACAAAAGCTTCTGGCCGACAATCTCCAGGTTCTCAATGGCATGGCAAATGCCCTGCTGGAAAGAGAGACCATTGTGCTGGATGATATCAAGAACATCATTGAGGATGTCAAGTCGGACTCCAAGGCCGAAAAGGAGAGTCAGCCTGCTGAAAAGCCGCAGGTTGAGGATGGGCCTGCAGAAAGTGGAAGCGCTGAAACCGGCTCCGATCAATAGGATTCCGGGCAAAGTTATCTTCCAAGACAATACGCTAAAACCATGCACCTTGATTTCGGCTCCAAAGTTCTGGTCATGGGGATCCTTAATGTTACTCCGGATTCCTTTTCAGACGGCGGACGCTTTTTTGACGCTGACAACATTGCCAAGCAAGTTGCAGCAATGGTGCAAGCCGGTGCTGACATCATTGATGTAGGTGGCGAATCAACCCGTCCTTTTGCCGAACCGGTGTCCATAGCAGAGGAATGCGGCAGGATCCTGCCCGCAATTCGTCTGATCCGGCAAGTCTCTGCAATCCCGATATCCATTGACACGACAAAGGCGGAAGTGGCCCGTAAGGCCCTGGCAGAAGGAGCAGATATTATAAATGATATCAGTGCTCTGCGTTTTGACCCGGAGATGCTCTCCCTGGTCAGGGAAACAGAGGTTCCGGTCGTCATAATGCATATGCAGGGTACCCCTTCTGACATGCAGGTTGATCCCCACTATGATGATGTCGTATCTGAGATCAAGGATTTTTTTGAAGAGAGACTGGCATGGGCTGAGGAAAATGGAGTTTCCCGGAATCGGTTCATTATTGATCCTGGAATCGGATTTGGTAAGACTGTCGGTCATAATCTGTCCATTCTGAAACGGGTGGCTGAATTTGCCGATCTCGGCTGCCCCGTTCTGGTAGGTCATTCGCGGAAATCATTTATAGGTAAGCTGCTAGGTGCAGAATTGCATGCAAGGGATGTGGCAACTGCTGCGATCTCGGCGCTTTGCGCGCAACAAGGTGTGTCGGTCCTGCGGGTCCATGATGTGGAAAAGACAGTCCAGGCCGTGCGGCTGGCAGAAGCTATTAAGCTGGCGGATTGATTTCTTTACATATTGTGCGTTTTTTCTGCACTTTTCAATGGCACTTCAATATCCAGTTCTTTATCACCAAAGAGAAAAGCCCTGCGCCTGGTGCGCACCATGACCGAAGCGCTTTTTTCCTTGTAAAGCATCTCAATTTTTACATCCTCCACATCATTGACCGGTTGGTCATCAATGGCCAGGATAATGTCTTTTTCCCTGATGCCTGCTTCCATTGCTTGACCTTGGGGATTGAGCGCCGTAACCAGAACGCCTTCTTCATTTTCAGTATCTTCAAGCATGACGCCCAGAACGGGGAAGGCGGAAAGGCTTGCCGGTGGAGAGAAAAAGACAAAATCAGCAGTTTTTGAATCTGATGGCGAGCCGATGCTGTTTATTGCAACAACCTGGGAAACCTCCAGGCGGCGGGCTACCCGTGGTGGAATGGCGTTTATCCTGTCTACATGGCCCTTACCGGCAATGACTACCATGCGCTCACCCGGGTGGGTTTCCAGGTATTCGACAATAGTCTCGGCCATGGTTTCATCCCACAAGGCCTGCGCCTGCAAAAAACCGCTGAAATCTCCATTCTGCCCCTGGCCCGCATGCATCATAAAGGCTGTCTTTATTCTCTGCCGGTAGCCGGGCTCATCAAGCTTTCTGTCTGCAGGCAAGAGGCTTGCCTCCTCATCGTCCAAGCTGTTCGGGCCCCCGGCTTTGAAGACCCGGTTGACAATATCTTTTTCCAAATTCAAGGCAATGATCGCCAGGTTATTATGTTTGGCAAAATTTATGATATCCCTGTACAACCGATAATCAAAACGCCAGGTCTTGAAATAATGCGACTCCTTGAGAAAGGATTTTTCATCAAGCTCACCGGACAGGTATCGGTCGATAACTGATTGATTTGGCCTGGTGAACATTTCCATGCCGATGGCCAGGCGTGAATCATCTTCATACAGGGCCCGGATAATTTCCAGTTGCAGTTGGTGGTCCTCATAATTTGTGTGGGTTTCCCCTATATATATCACCTGGTAATGCAATAACCTGGTAATGATATCGTCGAATGTTTGAGACTTGCTTGTTTCGATGCCGGAAGGCAAGCTGAGCAGCTCGATCATGAGGCCGGAATCAGTCTCAGCGATATTTTTATCCTGGAGCCGGCCGTTCTTAAAAGAGAGGAAACTGTATTTCCCATAATGACGAAGCTTTCTGGCCGCCATCTCCACCTGTTCGGTGTTTGCAGCAGAGATAAGTACAGCAACCTGGGACGGGTTCAAAGGGTTGGGCCTGACATCCAGAGTAAAACCCTCTTCCGGATGATCCGGGTGTGCAAAAAGGGATCGGCTCAAGCTCCCATCAGTTCCAAGAAAAAGCACGGAGTTTTCAGCCAGATCATTGTCGGTGACCTCATTCTGCAACAAGACCTGTATCGCAGATTCCTCAAGGTCATCCAATAGGGATTTGTACAGAGCGCGATATTTCTCATCCGGCAGAACAACCACCTTGTTTGCTGTGCCCAAAAATTGAGACCATGTCGGCGGCAGCTCAGAGGGGGCCAGTTGGCGCATGAGATCGTAATCCGGGTCAATAACAAGGGTGCGGGGTACAGATGCGAGAGGGATTTCAAAAGGAGTCAGAGGCTCGGAGACAGAAAGCGTTTTGTGGATTTCTTCTGCCGCGGTTTTAATAACGACCGGCACCTCCAACATATAAGGAGTATCATTGTGTTGGACAATGTTGAAATGAATAACCGGATAGCCGTCCTTGTTTAATATTTCAGGCTGCTGCACTGCAAGAACCGGGACATCATTTCTGTCAAGCCATTGTGTAAAAAAGGATTCGAGATCCATGCCTGAAACACTTTCGAAGCTGGTTTGCAGATCAGACCAGCCGGCAGTCTTGAACTTCGATCGTTTGAAGAAATCCTGCAGAGAGGCCGTGAAGACATCCGAGCCGAGTTTATTGCGCAGCATATGAAAAAACATGGAGGATTTATTATAGCCGACAGCACGGGTAGGCTGCCCCTTCATGTCTCCATGGCCAACATTGCTGAAATGGCGCAGAACAAGATCCATATCAGGTCTGACAAAGCTTTGGTATTTAACAAGTTGTTCTTTTCTGTAGGCATTAT
>Ga0224507_10000390_pt1 | contig 17149 bp, 18 predicted proteins | sample SF_Jan12_sed_USG_3_FD_170159 | JGI IMG/M metagenome (GOLD analysis project Ga0224507, IMG submission 170159) | Sediment microbial communities from San Francisco Bay, California, United States - SF_Jan12_sed_USGS_13 | ecosystem: Environmental > Aquatic > Marine > Sediment | place: USA... | reverse complement strand
CTGTAGAGGAAAAAGAAAGAGCTTCATTACAAGTCAAATCAAATGACACGAAAACTAAAGAGTCGGACGATGTATCTGTAGAGGAAAAAGAAAGAGCTTCATTACAAGTCAAATCAAATGACACGAAAACTAAAGAGTCGGACGATGTATCTGTAGAGGAAAAAGAAAGAGCTTCATTACAAGTCAAATCAAATGACACGAAAACTAAAGGGATGGATGACATAGAAAAATACCAAGCATTAGTAGATGAAGCTCAGACAGCTAACATTAGTAAACAATATGTGATAGCCATCCACCTGTTTGACAAAATTTTAGATATTAATCTTCAAGAACCACTCGATAATGAAATCCTGACTGTTACATGGTTTGGAAAAGGACAAGCACACATGGGTCTCCTACAATTTGATGAAGCCAAAAAATGTTTTGAAAAAACAATTTTGTTGGATCCAGATGGAGGATTTAAACAACTAGTAAATCAGACGATGAATCTTTTTGGAAATATAATGGATGATGCCGGTTCAAATAAAAACGAAAATATTCGTGATGTGATAAAAAGACATGAAGGAGATCTTAATATCAGTTCGATAAAACGAACATCGAAGTTTAGAGAAGAAGATCTCTTAAAAAGACTAAAACGAACAGATAATTTACAACCTCTTTATGATGAATGGTCCTACAAAATGAATTCAATGGACTTGACTGATGAATATGTGGAAATGACAAACAGAATTCGCAAAAACTTTGAGATAGACAAATACGTGGAAATACGTCGGGATCTTGAAAAATTACTTTGGGCATTTCCCAGCAACACAGAAACAAGAAAATTCCTTGAATTGTTAAAAAGTAAACAAAATCATTCTTACCGTTGATTCTTTTTCTTGATAACGTTTCTAATCTGGATGTGTATTTTAAAACTGTAATATTCATTCTTGTCAAAATAATAATCTCCATTCCTGCCCATGCATCATCCATCCATCAAACCCCCTGACAGGGATAAAACGTACAGTACAAGTGTGCAATATGTAAATCTCCTTTGTTAACAGAACTATGCAACAGAACTGTTCGTACGTTAAGTTTGTACGTACAAAGAGGCGTACACACCTAGCCCATGTCTGTTAGTACATTTGTACGTTATTTGAGCAAATAATATCAGACATTAGTTTTCTTCCGAATATTCTCGATTACATTATTTTTTATTTTTAACATAATTCAGAATTTTCATTAATGTTTCTTTTTGAGGCTTTAGCTTTTCTCCTTTCTTTGTCTTTTTTTGTAACTCAAACAGATTGCTTTTGAACATACAGTGATTATTTTCCAAAATCAATCATTGATTGATTTTTCACAATCATCATAATGCGCCTTTAATTATTCTACCATAACTTTCATGTAACTGATCGTCATGAAAAACATAATTAATTTCTGTACATCATCATATTTTTTTGTAGCATATTTTAGTGCGGGTACATATTTTACAGTAAAGCGCACCCAAGCGCAGAGAGGGCGTATAAGGCTTTTGGTAACCCACAATGAATGAAAACTAGGTAATAACAGATCTAGTGGAATCCATCCGGTCCATACACTCCACTGTAGAGAACCCCTGAATTTTGGGGGTTCAAAACGATGTTTTTTGTGGTATGTATAATATGCTGGATAATCATAATTGCCATTTCTCTTCTAGAAATATTTGGTTACAACTGTCTAAAATCTTTATCGAATCAAAATTCAAAAAAACATTAGGGTGAGACATAAAATGTACACGGATCCAACCGTGTCACTCATTAATCATTATTGAATCCTAGAAAACAATATAGAAAATCAATCGGAATACTTTCAAACTCCTGCCAATTTTTTTGATTCAGATATTATGTTATTCAAAAATACAAATCAGAGGATATTCAACTACAAGTTTTCAGTCAGATTCAAGCCACAAAACAAGAAGAAATTTACAGTTCAAATTTGGTTGGGAGCACAACATGTATGGGGACATAGTTAGAGGCAAAGATTTTGCACTAATCTTAACTTATATTTATTGTTGAATTTTTTTTGGTCCAAAATACGGGTTCAACTCCACGTAGGACTTATCCACTATTTTGGGGATAAAAATGGACGTAGGTAGGCGGGAAAATTATTTTTTGAAAATCGATTTCACGTCTGGAATCTTATATACTGCAAATCCTGTCATAAAACGGATTAATCCATTAAGAAACACTTGACCAGAAAAATTATCAGTTACAAATACAGCTGTAGGAATGGCAATAATACCCATGGCAAAAACTTGAAACATGTTTTTTTATTAAGAATATCTCTATTTGCAAGGTGTTTAGGTTTTTCATCAAGTAGTTTTTCTATTATCTCAGTATCTACCTCTAATCTTTCTTTTCTCTTTTTGAAATCTTCAACTACAAGATTTTTCCTTTCTTCTGGTGTAGTATCAAGATTATTTTTCAGTTTTGTAACATATCGTGTAAGTTGGTAATGCTTGTTTTGAAGATATTTATTTAATTTTTGAACAATTTCTTTCTCATTATCTGAATAATCTTTGGAATTGTTAGGATTGTTTAACATATTTTTAACGTTATCTAAAAATTTTAGATCACTTTCCCATTTCTTTACTAGTTTATTTCGTTTAGTGTGTATCTGGATGCTTTGAATAATCCCACTGAATTCTTGAATTTTTGTTTCTTTGGGAAATTGTTTGATAAAATCTAAAGCTTTGTTTTCAGTGAATGTATCAAAAGATTTTTCATATTCATAAAATATTCTATTTAGTAGATTTAGTTTACGAACTACAGATTCTAAGTTTTCTTTAAAATTAGGTTTGCCAAAAATTAATTTTTCTTGTAATTTTGTTTTATTAGTAATGAAAATTGTTCTAAGTTTTAGTAAAAGTGCTTCAATGTGTTCTTCATTGATCATATCTCCCTCGCCAGTAGTATAGTATTCTCTTTCGATTTCTTTTAGAACCGTGTCGAACCATTTTACTTCTTCAAGTTCTTCAGAAAGAGATAACATGTCCCTATGAGTCTCAATTATGCTTTTTTTAGCCTGAAAGGTAGTTTGAAGGGACTTCCATGCTGTTGGATACATTCTATACATTAATCAATTCAGATCGTCAATGTGTTTGTTTACATGTTCGATAGTAGAATCTCCAGTGGTTATTGATTTTCCATGGAGAATTCTATTTTCATTCCATGATAATAAAATGCCAATCATTCCTGCAGATCCCATTCCAATAATGGTAAGCATAATGGAAATGAATGGATTGGTTTTGTAATTTAGATCTACAGTAATTATCTCGGCATCTTTGGTTCCTTGTTTTAGCTGAATCTTTCCAGAATATGTGGATTCGTCAAGAATTACATCATTTATAATAAGATTGAATTCTTGCAAGGCATCTGGAGAAATTGTTTTTTCTAATTCCAGATCCTTGATACGTATGTAATCTGGTAAATCTGAATTTAATGATTCAGAAGACCTCACCAGCTTCCTGGAATTAATTCAATCATGGTTGAATGTGTTTTATTCATATTCTGAACAAAAATTGAAAATTCTATAGGTGTGGAATCAAAGCCCAAATACTTTGCTACACTGATTTTAGGATTATGAATGAATATGTCTGCATTTTCAGAAAATTCTTCAGAATTTGCTTGAGTAATCTCAGTCAAGATTTGATTTGTGTCATCTAGATTAGATTGAGAATGCGAGAACGGTACAGTTGAGAGGAGCAACACAGTTGGGATTAATAGTAGAAAATTTGAGTTATTCATATTCCTTACATTTTCTAGTTCTTGTAGAGGGTTGAATTTCAGAATAGATTTCCCATTCGTCTTTGCCTCCATATCTTCTTGCTGCAAACATTTGTTGTCCATTAGTTCTGACATTAATTAGTCCATTGAGTTTTTTCAAAAATAGTCCTTTTAGGATTTTTGTATCTTTTTGCGTTAGTTTCTTTTTTCTTTTATCACTTAGTTTGATATATTTTTGTACCTTTTGTCCTGCCTCAACAAAAGTAGCTGCAATCTCAGTTGAAAACAGTAGTGGATGGTCAGATCTTGAGGACAGTCCAGTTGCACCTAGAAAGTTTGCTCTAGGATGTGCATGATCTTTTTGATCACCAGAAGAAATTACAGAAATTTGGGGATTTACTGCTTTAAGCCATTCAAGTTTGAATTCATGACTTCCATGATGTGGTGCCTTTAGTATGTGAGAATCCATCTTTTTTGTCAGAGTTTCATCTCTTAGAAGATTCTCAGAACCATCTATGTTAAGATCACCTGAGAGCATAAGTTTAATTTTATCATATGTTAGTCGTACAACAACTGAATGACCATTACTGGTATGGCCATGGTCAGTAAACCATTCATATGCAATTGTTCCATCAGAGAGAATATTTACCCTAGGTCCAAGAATTTCTAATTTTATTGAAGGGTCATCAAAATCTAGTTTACCCGTTCTAGAGTCTACTGCTTGGTATTGCACATCTACTTCATTTTTTATAGCATCTCTCCACAATCGGAATCTGTAAGATAGTTGCAGTCCCTCAAGTTCCTCAATTTTATCATGACTAGTTGTAATGTATATTATTTCTCCAACCTCTGCTGTCTCACCAAGTTGTTTTTTGTATACATCATCAGCAAACGAGATTAATCCACCGTGAATTATTCTCTTTACTTTGATTTTTGGAGATGTTATGATTGGAATAAGGCCTTTGATGTGATCATTATCTACATGGCTGATTATCAACAAATCAATAATTACTGGGTTTTCTGTACTTACTTTATCTAGTTTGTATTTCCATGCAAGAAACTCTAACGCTAGATCATTTTCTCCACCATCAACTAGGATTTTCTTCCTGTTTGGAGTAACAATGAATGTAGAGTCACCCTGACCTACGTCAAGAAAATAAATTTCAAGTAGTCCTTTTAAGATAAGATCAGATGTTTTGACCCAGCCTTCTTTATCAGGTACTACGCCATACTTTACTTTGGTTCTGCCATTTCGCTTGATATTTGTAGCATCTACTGCATCACCGTTGACTAGTAATCTGAGTTTTGTCTTACCAGTTGAGTTTTTGAAGACTTCAGTTTGAATAGTTTTTACATACTTTATTGCCACAAACGGTCAGGAACAAAGTAGTTCTTATTACTTTCTCAATACAAGATAATAAAAAATTAGATTTGATACATAGGTTTGTGAGGCATCATATATTTTTTAATAAAATTCAAGGTCTTTTTTAATATCCAAATTTAGAGCAAGAACTGCAACCACTAATGCAAGATTCATCAACTATACTACAAACAGTATTGGAATATGAGGATGATGTATCTTCTTTCACATATGAAGCAGAACTTATTGCACAGAAATGTTAGAATATCCAAGGAGTTGTTTTTACTAATGAGAATTTTCCACGATATTGTCTAAGATGACGTAATCGATATAATGGCGTCGCACCTTCATTAAGAATAAACTTATACTCAGTTTTTTTGCTACTCTTTAAATCCAATTGTATTTCTGCATTTCCTAATTGTTTTTTTAACACTTCAGCATCTGCTTCTACATGAATAGTACTGTTTGCTGATTTAGAAGATATGAAAATCATTTTTGTGGCACTTGTAATGTTTGATATAACATGATAATCAGGTTCCCATAGGTTTTTTTGTGCTAATTCAACAATCTTTTTCGTAACTGATGGAATATTGTTGATACTTATCGGTAATGTGTTAATTAGAACGAATGCAACTTCACTTTTCTTTTCAAAATTCATTCTAATTCCTCCATTAACTATTTCTGGAATTTTTCCTTTTCCAACAATATCAATTTTGACAGAACCTTCGTCATCAAAAAGTTCTATGGCTTTTTTACGATGTTTCCTAGTAGTAATTTTGATACCGTATTCATCAAGAAGATTTCCTTGATAATCCCACCTGTAATGTTTGTCTAATCTTCCATAATCCCCTAATCGTAATTGTTCATCTGGTTTCCATATTGCCAAGTAATCTAATTCTTTAAGAATTGTCTGCACATATTTTTCCCAAGTTGAACTTGGCCACAAAGACGGAATTTGCATTTTTTTACCTGGATATTTTTTACCAGACATAAAATTACTTTCAAATAATCCTATTTTAGTATGATCATAACACACAAAAATGTTTTCTGTCTTCTTTCAAATCATACGATCTTTTGTATGGTGTAAAAAATAATTCAAGAGATTTTTGGATAAAACTCTTAAATAACATTATTCATTTTTTACAAAACATAATCCTACTATGGATTACGAAAATTTATTTTTATTTAACAAATAAGATTATTCTTTTTCTACAATATCAATACTATACAAAACTTGATGCAATAGATCATACAAGCAACAAGTCAAAACTTGCCCTGTACAAATCTTATTCCGAACAATTGAATAATGCAATGCAAATTGCCGATGTCACGACAAGACAAAAAGAAATCACTAGAAATAGAAAAAAATAGAAAAGAGAAGCTAAATGTATGGAAAATTATGGAACTGACAAAGCAAAATGATCTGCTGAGGTATGGAAGGAATACGAGTATGGTGATTAACCACAATAACACTCAAGAAGTATCCTGAGTAAATTTTCATGTGACAGTTTTGATTTGCAGGACAGAAGATCTTGATAAAATTAGAAATATTCTAACTATAATTTTTAACAAAGAATTGGGAATTTCTCTAAATAACATCTTTGATAATGATGATCAAAAACTAGAGCAATACAACAAATCCTTTTTTTTAAATGTTCATTGATCATAATTATGTAATTATATTGAATTCACAGGTGAAAAACTTGAATCATTTTAAATAGTATTTTGCAATATTATTTATAATGGGATGGAAAGAAGCTCTTTTACAATTTCCCTGTGAGATTGGCGCACAAATTTTTTCAATTGTAAAATCAACCACTTCAGCTGCAAATGTAGATAAAACAAAACATCGGTTTAGTGAACAGGATATTTGTAGACTGCAAAAACTATTCCCTAGCCTTAATCTAAGAGCAGTCCGTTATGTGGATGACGCGCGAAGACCTACAAACGGTTACATGTTTTCTGGCGGAATGTCCATGACTCTGGGTTATACCATATATTTTCTTGGAAAGAGGAAAAACATGTCTGACACGCACGTAATACACGAATTATATCATGTAGAACAATACAGAAAATTAGGCAATTCTGATTATAGATTTGGTTGTGAATACGGAAAAGGATATGCCCGTGCAGGTTTTAGTTATGACAATAATCAAATGGAAAAAGATGCAAAAAAATTTTCAACCACCCATTCCCTCCCACCACTATGTGATTTTAATGGTGAAATCTATAGAGTAGACCCTGATGCAAGAAACTATTGGCGTCAAATTTTTGGTGGAAAAATGTCGAAAAAATGGGACATCATAGTTTCCGGAAATTTTGATGAAAATTCTGGATATTCCGAATTTGGATTTTACAACAAACACGCTGGAGTCTTTTCAATATTTCCTTACCTAAGAGATGCACGTAGACCTTTTAATCATCCACTTCATGAACAAAGAAATATTGGAAAAAAATGGGATATCATCGTGCCGGGTAACTTCTGGGGCAACACCAATTCTACAGATTTAGCATTCTATGATAGAGAGAATGGTTATGTAGCGATTTATGAAGTTGATTTAAGTAGTAATAAGCCTGTAAAATTGCGATCTGCGGATAATAGATTGAGAACTACTTATCACACTATTGTTTCTGGTGAGTTTTGGGGGAAATCAGGACATGATGATTTAATGTGTTATGACAAAGAGGCCGGTGAAATAGACCTTTATAGAATAAATCCTAATGCCAATATTAATACTAGAATACTCTATAAAAAGACAATAAAGACAAGAAAAACATGGGATATTATCATCCCCGGCGAATTTGTTGGAGCATCAGGTCACACTGATTTGTTATGTTATGATAGAAACGCTGGAGAGGGCGTATTTTACAGAATAAATCCAAAAGCTTCTCAATACATGAAAGCACACACTACTAGAAAAGGCTGGAGAAAAACATGGGATAAAATTGTTTCTGGCGAATTTGGAGGGACAGGTGGCCGTAAAGATCTGTTATTCTATGACAAAAAGAATGGTGATGGAGAGATATATAGAGTGGATCCAAAAGCAAGAAATTTTATGAAAAACAAGTTTGCCAGTAGAAAATGGAGAAAGACATGGAATAATATCGTCATAGGTCAATTCGGAGGAACTGGTAGTGAGGAAGATGTTTTCTTCTATGAAAAATCTACAATAACACCCCCACCAGAACCAGCTAAGAAAGGGAGTGTTGGTAGTAGGGTTGATACACGTGATTGGTCCAATGGTTGGACACAAGCTGTTCCATTCACAGTAGGTAGTTCTAGATACTTGTTCTTACTCAAAGAAGGTAACGGTATTGTTCACATTCACAGATTAAACAGTAACGGAACTGTTGGTAGTCAAGTTGTTAAATATGATTGGTCCAAGGGTTGGAGTACCGTGTCATTTTACACTGTTGGCGGTAAGACTTACTTGTTTCTACTCAAGAAAAGCAATGGTGCAGTGCATATTCACAGAATGAATACATAATGGTCGTGTTGGTAGTAGGGTTGATACACGTGATTGGTCCAATGGTAGTATAGGTTGGACCAATTACATAAGAATTTTTGGATGCAAAACGTGAAAGACTAGGGCCATGTACCCAATGTATTACGAGTGTGATTTAGGATAGTTTCAGATGTTTCAGATGAGTATCTTTTCCATTCTCTCTTTCCTCGTAATTCTTCAAGCAGTGTTACCGTTTTCGGATAAATTTCCCATTCTGGTTCTTCGGCTACAGTATTTCTAATCGAATACACAACATAGCTGTCTTTTTCATAAGGTTCTTCATGTTCATCTAAAACTCTCAGATTGGGACTTATACTCAATCCTTCGTTGTCGTCATGATCTTTACTAAAACATACCCAATGACCTGTTTGGAGTATTCGTGTTCCGCTTTGCTCTTTTATTATTTCTAGTCGTTGTCTCTAATCAATAATTTTATCATGCTGATCAATTTTTTCAATAAATCCAAGCAACACATTACTAACAGTAGATAACAAATTCGCTACAGGTATAGCTGGAAATACCCCTGATTCTCCAATCAACTGTGTAACATCTTTTATATTTTCTTTTAGATGCTTACTTGAATCTATGTCATAAATTCGTGGGTTTAGGGTTATGTGCTTACCAGTAAAATCTGAAAAAGAACAGACTACTGTTTTAAAGAAATCTCCTGCCCAACCTGTTTCTCGGTTTGATACCATTCTATGAACTCTGTGTACAATCGGATTAGTTTTTGTTTGAAAGGTAGATGAGACAAACAAATCATTTCCTTTTTTGAGTTTCCATTTATCGTGACCTTGAGGTACATATACTCCTCTAAGAAGAACACTAAAATCTGATGCTTTATTGATTAACTTACAGCCAGAAATTTCTCTTGTAGCATCAGCGTAGAGATGATGAACACCTGTTAGGCGTTCAGGTACAAACCACCACTTTGTTTTACCATACTTTGTTTTACAAATTGTAATTTATACCTGTACGCTAATTTATCATTGCTAGTAATCTCGTCATTATCTTATATTCATAGATATACATTAATCGTGTTTGTATGAATCTCTAAAGTAAAATATAAATCCCATCTTGAACGATTATCATCTTTAAAGAAAACAAAATGGATTTCTTTCTAATACTGTGGATGTTTTCAGAGAAAAAATAAACCTCCTTTTAGTTCCTTTACTAAATAATTCTAATTTCATTTATTGACAATTAAAATTCTCTCAGAGATAGCCTACATGTAATTATTATTATGATGTGTTATAATTGATAATTTCATCTCCAACATAGATGTATGCAAAAAGTTCCTGATTTCCAGTAGTCTCTATGGTCATCCATCCTGTGGGCCCAAGTCCCTCCAAGACATACATTGCATCTATTTTGCCCGTATTTCTGTCCATTACCTTGACTCTAGTTCGCTGTATGATTACTTCCTCAGAGTGGGAAAAAATCCTAATAGGCATTTGTCTTCCTTCTTCATCCATCTTGACTAGCTGAATCTTCAATGTTTAATGTTCTCCTCTATCTGATAATCACTGGCGTAATTTTCACAATACAATTCATTTGTTAGAATCAAATCACTTTCAATTATACTAACAGAGTCAGCGTTCACATTATAGTATGTACAGACATATCTTATATGTGTATGTACAGACGATTTATATATCAGTATGTACAAACAATTTATACTGATGGACAGTACGCTTGATGAGACAGTATTCATGAAGTTAAAGAGACAGCTTAGCCGTAAGAGCAAGGACGGAAAGGAATGGCATAGATGGGATTTTACGATTCCACCTGTGGTGATAGAGAAATTGAACTGGAAGGACGGTGATGAATTTGACTGTAAGGTCGTAGGAAAAAAGCTCATAATAGAAAAAATTTTGTAAAAAGTTTGAACAATCAGCCAAATATGCTTTTAAACCAAATAAAATAATAATTTACAATTCTGACGTTTGATAAACTAGATTGAACATAAATTTCAAAATACCTGCAGTATTCTGTTTTCTAATTTTTGTAACAGATCTACAATAGAATTTCTACGCAATTTTTATTTATGATATTTACCTTATTACTCTCTCATGATAGGAAACATGTTTACTCAGTTAGAATCTTGTGAACCAGTTCATCAAAATATCGTCAAAACTCACATAAATCCACACCAATCTAGAGGATATGTCTGAACTGTCTAGCAAGAAGATACACCAGTTAAACATACGGCTAAACCATGAGAATTTCATTTTATTAAACCAAATGTCCAAAGACACAAAACAAGGCCCCAGCACGATAGGCTCCCAGATTGTATCGCAATGGATCGAATTTTACTGTTACAAGATACACAAGGGAGATGTCATCTTCCCCAAGCAAATTCTGAAAAAAATTATCGGCATTTTGGATAAATCAAAGATTGACAAGGTATCTGAATTTATGGCAAGACACATCATAAAGGAGATAAAACTACAGGAGGGAGACGTAACATATTCCGTTTTGTCTGATCATATCCTAAAATGGAACAAGGTAAACCGTCTGCAACTAAATAGAATTAGACAAAACAACAACAGTCACAATGATGATTGCTCAGATGTGTTTATCTCAAAACACAACCTTGGATGTAACTGGTCTGAACTAGAATGTAAAACATACACAAAGGCTTTTGAGTTGATTGGAGAGAATGTAATTTCCAGTGAGTACGATGAGGATATGTTTTGCATTAAAGTGATAAACAGAAATAACAGATAATAAAATACATCTAAATTTTTTTAAAAAAAACTAGACATAAATGCTAGCATCTGTAACATTTGTAACAAAGATAACTAGGGTGGTTATATGCAATTGATACTATATTCTGTTGCATGACAGATTCACAAAGACAAAACATCAAAATAAATTCTACAATAAATAAAACAGAAAATTTGCAATCATCATTACAAGACACATGTCTTTGCCAAAACAAAAAATCTCAATTAGTTACAACAGTTGAGGAAAGTGAGATTGTATGCAGGAATTGCGGAGTTGTATTAGGGTTTGATGAAGAGGATAATAATAGTAACACCATTCCATACCAGCACATTACAAAATCCAAAATCAACTTGTATCAAAAAAGACAAAAGGGCGGAAACCCACATGATGTAAAAAAGATATTGCACATCTCCAATTTGAGATTGGATAAAAATAATTCCGACATTATTCCATTTGCAGATATTTGTGACAAGCTAAAATTATCTGATGCCACATCTGAGAATTGTTGGAAATCATATTGTAATTTGAATAGACAGACAAGTCAATTTACTCGAGCAAAGGCAATGTGTCTTGCCATTTACCAGACCTGCAGAGAAAATAAAATTCCATTTGATGAAAGAACAGTGCAGGGTATAGTATGCCAGAGTCTTGGAGTAAAGAACGCGCCAAAACTAAAAAATGTGATATTCAAAACAGAGCATTCTGCAAGGAATAACTGCCCTGAAAACACAGACACAAAGAGACTGTTTTATCTGAATCAGCATATTTCCCAGGCACAAAAAGAGCATGATCTTGAAGAGATTACAAATTTGCAGCATCTGGCAGTACAATACTATGAGAATTTTGTTTCAAGCCGCTTGAACAAAAATGAGGAATCATACTTTATGAATAGTAATTATTATTTCAACACAACCATAAATTACAACATTTTGGCCAAAAGGGCAGTATCATTGGCAGTTCAGAGGTGCATCATTCTTTGAGTGATGAAATGATACCATCAAAAGTCACAACACTTGTAAAGATTGCAGACATTTTATCCCCGCCAGTAATTTGTGCGGTGTCAGCTGATCCCAGCATTGAAAAGTTTGCAGAGATGGCAAAATCATCTCCCCAATTATTGCCTGTAATAAAACTTGGAATAACAAAAGATGGTAAACTGTACGCAATTAACCATCATGATGTGATTCTAGGATGCAAGCGTGCAGGATCAAATGCAATAACTGAGATTTCAGCAACCATAGCAGATGACTTTGCAGGATCAACTGATATTCTAATGGCACATGTCAGGGAAATAATAACAAATGAGCAGTTCAATCCAGTCTCACTGTATGGTGTTATTAATTACCTGGAGCAAAGAAAAAGTCTTGACAAAAAGCAGATTCTAAAACTATTATGGCTCCATGACACTCCTTATGAGAAATTGATTTTGTCAAATTCCAACAATTTCATCTCATCGCAATCAATTGATGCATTGCAAAATATGATAGACAGACTATCAGAGAAGACAAACATTGTAGCAAGTCAGTTAACAATACCATTGTACATGCTATCAAAGATATCCAAAATACAAGAGCAAAAAGAACAGTTGCAGCTAATATCGGAGATTCACATCAACATGACAAATATGACTGGTTCCAAGTTTGCATGGATTACACCTGAGCAGATTGACTATATGATACGATACAACAGACAAGATGCAACACATGAGGAAAACAATAGGGAAAAATCAGTTGTTGCCATACCCACTGAGATTAAAAATGTGACAGAATCAAGGGTCGTAGAGAAGCAAGAGCAAGCAGAGTCTCAAGATATTGATGAGGAGACTGAACTGATAAGAAAGACCATTCCAAACATGATAATAATCCCTGATGAAAAGACAGGCAAGCCAAGCCTGCTAGTCAACAAAAAGACAGGATCCATAGCCAAAATAGATGCGAAAAGTGATGATACTCAAGACATCATAAAGACCAGTAAAATAGATTCAAAGTCACTATTTGCCATTCCGCTTGACGTATCCTTATATTTACAATTAGATGACAAGGACGCTTTTGCAACAACCAAACACAGGAACTTTGATGACATTGTAAAATTAGAAAAGTTTCTCAAGAAATTCTCAAACCAAGCAAAAAACAGTCCAGTCAGGATGTCCCTGTTTTGGAATGCTGCCTGATGATGGTATCTTACTTGAATGGCAACAAGCAAGACGACAACGACACATGTGAAGAGATAAAGCAACTATTGCTATACAAGAAAAACATTCGTGCAAACTCTACAAATGCCAGAATTCTACAAATGCTGTATCCAAATAATTCTTACACGGTAAAACAGATCACGTCACAGATAAACGACAAGCCATACCCATATGCCAAGAAACTGATTTTAGATTTACAGTCAAAGAAATTTTTGGAACACAACAATACGCCACATTATAGCAGATCATACCAACTTTCCCAAATGGGGAGATGGTTTGCCATTTGCATCAGACTAGACAACATATCATTTCAGTCACTGTGCATACTGGCTGCAGTGTATGATTTTACAAAGAACCATCCTGGAGGAATAAAAAATGCATTCTACATTACGTCTCACTTTAGAAGGCTCTTTGATGAATCATATGGTGATGAGAATGTCAGTGCGATATACACCAAAAGAAACATCTCCCACTCTATCAAGATGCTAATTGACAATGATTTTACATATTGGGCATACAGGCACATTCTAAAGATCAATCCATGCTTTTTTGAGATGTTTTTTGAAAGGTATGATAAAGATTTGACATCTCTTGCAAAATGGAATCACCTCATCTCATCGCAATGCACAGACAGGTATCTTGATAATCTGAGATTTACAGAAAACCACAAGAGACTGTTTGGATTGTTAACTAAAAGTAAGGCAGCAGCAGATCCATTCCAGATAGAAAGGTCCAATTTAACTTCCTCGACTTTGGGAAGTTAGATTGGGTCTTTTGAGAATTGCGGGTTTTATCAAAATTAAAGGTATCATTTTGTGGAAATTGAAACAACTGCAATCAGGATTCTTCTTTTGGTGCTTATGCTTGGGATTGCATCAATCTTTGATGTAAAGACTAGAAAGATTCCTGATGTGGTGTGGATGATTTTTGGTGGATTAGGCACAATACTGTATGTCTTTGATGATGTGACATTTTATGAGATTCTGAGCATGGTTACTACAGGTGCAATTGCCATATTGCTATACCTGTACAAAATAACTGGAACTGGAGATGTATTTGCCATTATCAGCATGGCAGTAATTCTGCCTGTTCACTATGGATTTGTCATGGTATCAATTACAGTAATGGTGGCATCATTTTTCCTAGTTGTTCTTTTTGTGATGTCATACAATGTCTCATTGAATGCATCAGACATGATACGTACAAGGAAGATTATATTTTCAGAATTCAACGAACCAAAATACAGAAAGATTTTTGCATTTTTTGCAATACACAGAAAAAGAAAATTTGAAAGATTTGTGATTCCAGCTGAAAAATCATTATCCATTACTCCAAATACAAAATCATTTGTGTTATCGTCATCCAAAAAATCATTTGATAATTCACAAATGGAATCAAAGGATACAATATTTGTGCAGAACATCCCACCGTTGATAGCATACATGTTTGGAGTTGCAGTATTTTTGCTGTTGCCTGAAATTATATCTGTGATGATATAAAATCCAGCATTCTTGTTTACCAGTAATGGCATATGGGTTAATTGTACATCATAAAATAATATCAACACAGAATCGATAAATTATATCTCACTGTACTTCAAAATACAAGGAATTGTGATCAGATATTTCATCTAGGAATTTTTGCAATGCTGGATTTGGGTTGGTCTTGTCTGGTTTTGTCAAATGTTCTTTCCATCCAGAGACACGAACGTCCGAATCACCTTCATTAATTTTATTGAATTGAAGTTGTTTACTTGCAATGACATGATCTAGCTGGCCAAAATTTACAAATTTTTTCTTGTTTTTGGTTTGGATTTTGGCCCATGTTTCATCATTGTCTTTTGACAGTATTTTCATCACGCGGTTATTTGCATTTTTTGCAAGATTGTCTATTTCATCTCCAAACAAGATGTCGTTTCCCTTTGCTCTGTAGTCAAGGCCCATGGTGTTTAGATCTCCCGTAATTATCATGTTGGCCTCCCCCTTGCCTCCTGCTATGGAATCAAGTTTTTTCTTTAACTCAAAGGCCTGCTTTAGCTGGTCATCACGTAATCCAAATCCAACAGGATCAGGAAAACTTTTGGTATGCAGAAATAGCAGAGAATAATTTTTGTCATCTATGTGAAGCGTCACCAGAGTTCCTGGCCTGAGTGTGGAGATTTTTGATTTGAATTCTGTTCTTTGAGTGATAAATGCTGTAAACTTGTTTTTAATGCCAACAAGAATTTCTTGTACCTGGATTCCTTCCGTGATAAAAAACATGTGATTGGGAAATTCCTTCATCATAGTTGCAAAGACATCTTTTCCCTTTACCTCATAAATTGCCATGACATCAGGCCCTTCTGGCGGATCCTGATTTTTTATGTGCTCTACTATTTTCTTGACATTGTTGTTTTCAGTCGTAAAATTCTTTACATTCCAGGATAGAACAGAGAATTTCTTTGCCAAGTGGTATGTAAATGTGCAAACTTTGATAAAAGTATTGTAGATTTCGGATGATTCTGTTAGGATTTTGATGAATAGTTTGTCTTTTATCAAAACCCAGATATGATCTTGAGTTCATTTGGGCAAATACTGGAGTCTATCCAATTCACAAAAGCAGAAAGGACAGTTGGATACAACTAGAGAGTTTCTTGGAATCATTCACAAAAGTACAATCTCGTGCTGCACGGTTATAGTTCCCATTACAATGGATGTAAAATCTGCAATACTTGCAGCCTCCAGTTTGGCAGGCAAAGCAGAGAAGAATCAATATCATAATTTGATTCGTTCCTTTGAAATCTGGTGGGATGGAACACAAAAGCAGCTCAAGATAATATTGACTGCACAATCAAAACAAGATTTGGAGAATTTCAAGGTTTCATTTGGCAACATGTATCCAAATGCTTCTTTTGCTAATCTGAATTATATCGCACCTGATTGGTATAATCCTAGCAAAACACGATACAGCATATTTGACGTCTCATTATACCATGTACATTACTCTACTATGCTGGATAAAACAAATGCACACCAACTAATCACACAGATTGCAAACACCATACAACTATCAAACAAAGCTTGGATACAGTTTGTCTTTGCACCATACAACTTTGCCCCGTATCTAAAAAGTCATCTCAACAGACTAAACCAAAAGATAAAGACAGTAACTGACAAAAAGTACAGGACATGGGTAGATGACATTACAAATAAAAAATCATACGAGAACCCTGAAAACGGTCTAGACTTTTACAATCATTACAAAGAACTGCAATCACACACAACACAGAAGATGCAAGGCTCACATGTTATTCTGAGCATTAGGGGGTTGATTCAAGGGTATCACTCCAACAATGATTATTCAGAAATATCATTTGATGACATAAAGTCAAATCATGATCATCTAACTGCATACTCTTATGACTATTCTAGATTCTACAACAAAAAACCAAAAAGAGCAGGTTCGCCAATCAAAATCTCAAATGTAAAAAAACCATTTGAGCGAATCGCAATGTTTGAGTTGAGATTAATACCATCACCACGAAAATTACTGGAACATTCCATTAATCATTATTTTGAACAATCCATTCTGTTTGGAAATTACAAGACAAGAAAGCCGCTGCCATTTTTGATCCTCA
>Ga0224507_10000388_pt1 | contig 17257 bp, 19 predicted proteins | sample SF_Jan12_sed_USG_3_FD_170159 | JGI IMG/M metagenome (GOLD analysis project Ga0224507, IMG submission 170159) | Sediment microbial communities from San Francisco Bay, California, United States - SF_Jan12_sed_USGS_13 | ecosystem: Environmental > Aquatic > Marine > Sediment | place: USA... | reverse complement strand
TTACATTCTTCCTATTGGAGTCGGACCTCGTAAAACACTGATTGAAGATTTGAAATATCGAGAAACAATTTTTACTGTACTGGATTGCAATGGGTTTGAACCAATCCCTATCACGATAGAAGAAATTCTCTCTAGGTTAGAGAATGAAGATTCCTTGATTGATGCTTCACAATCATTTCGTGTCGAATGCGAATCAATGGCTATCGAACAGATTGAACTCGGCGACACTCTATTCTTTAACCTTACAAATGTTGATAGCTCTAACTCAAGAGGTATTGAAGAATTACTTGGAAGAGCTCAACACGATGAAGTTGTCAAACTATTACTTAGCAAGCATAACAATCTAATCAACATCCTACCTCTCTGGTATTGTGAAAAAGGCAGACAGGTTCTATCACAACTTGGAATCAAAGGAATTGAGATAGACTCTGAAACATTTGATGTCGTAATATCTGTAATACAAGAAGAAATTCCAACCACTGAATCTGAAGAGGCTTGTGTCACCGAAAAGTCATTGACTCATCCATCAAATCCACTCTATGGAAGGCTACTCACTTCAATTATCAATCATGAGATTGATAATCTGAGTGAACTATCCAGCAAACACTCGTGTCATACACTCAAATCCATACTACAAAATTCCTTAGATTACTATGAGAACTCCCAATCAAGCTCTGATTTCCGGAAAATCCTATCGTGTGTAAATGCACATGTGAGAGTCAGAACTCCCGAGTCTATTATACAACTTGAAGAAACTGCCCATTCTAAAGACATGCGAATTTCAACAATTGCTATTGCAGCCCTCGGAAATTTTTACAATGAAGCTGCTGCATCAGCACTTGTAGATCTTCTTTGCGTTACCAAGAATAAGGAAATAGCTAATACTACAATACGTGCTATCAAGAATATTAGTAAGAGATGTTTTGAAGCCAAGTACATTGTAAAGAATGCTGCTGAATCATCATCATGTACAAACATCGGACGTCTAAAACGATTGTACAAGGAAATTTGGAGAGAAATCGATGATTATTACTTGTAATACAGCTAATAGCATCGCACGACGACAGACATAAATCGAACTCACATATGGCGTGGGGTTATGACAGATTCGGATGCAGAATTGTTCAAAGATATGGACCCATTCTTTAATCCTAAACGCATAGCTCTAGTTGGAGCATCTGCTGACTATAGGAAATTGGGTAATTCGATATTAATGAATTTACTAGCATCTGAAATCGATGTATTTCCAATCACTAATAGCCGAGACCATGTACTTGGAGTCAAAGCATATCCTGATCTTGCTACAATACCCGAACCAGTTGATTTAGTGATTGTTGCAGTGGGAGCTAAATACTGTGCATCCTTAATGCCTGAGATAAAGAAGGCAGGTGCAAGAAATGCTGTAATAATATCTGGTGGGTTTAGTGAAACTGGCGCTGATGGGATAGAGCTTGAAAACGAATTAGCTAAGGCAGCCAAAGAATCTGGTATCCGAATAATTGGACCAAATTGTGTAGGTGTTTCTAATAGCAGATTATTCAATGGAACTTTCACAATGATGCCTGAACGAGGTAATATCGCCTTTGTTTCACAGAGCGGAGCTCTTGGCGGTATGACTATTTACACAACAAGAGCTAAGAGAATAGGAATGAGTAAGTTTGCAAGCGTTGGTAATTCTGCTGATGTCGGTATTGTCGAGATGCTAGATTATTTCAGACAAGACCCCAAGTCAACTGTAATTGCTGCATACATTGAAGGTGTTAGTCATGGACGAGAGCTGTTCGAATCGTTACAGAGAGCTGCCAGTAAGAAACCTGTTGTGGTGCTGAAAGGTGGAAGAAGTGAAGCAGGCGGACTTGCAACTCAATCACATACTGGATCGCTTGCTGGGTCTGCCAAAGTGTTTGATGGAATGATTCGACAAGCAGGTTGTGTAACTGCTCCAACGCTCGACACTCTTTTTGAAGTCTGTAAATTGTTTGATTATCAACCACTTCCAAGGGGCCGTAGAATTGGTATTATTAGTAATACAGGTGGAGCTGGGGTGTTAGCTACAGATGCTGCATCAGAACTGGGATTGACAATCGCAAACTTTGAACAAGAAACCCGTAATGAACTCAGTCAGGTTCTTCCCCCAATAGCATCTGTAAGGAATCCAATAGATGTTGTAGCCAGCGGTGGAAGAAGAGAATATCGAATAGCCACAGAACTTCTCTTGAAAGATCCCAATATTGACATGCTACTAGTAATATGTGCTGTGCCAACATTTGCGGGTATGACTCAAACAGAACATGCCGCAGGTACTTTAGAAGGAGTACGTTTAGCAGCTATGGACAAACCAGTCGTGGGAGTTTGGTTAGCTGGTGATGTCGGAAAACCTGGAAAAGATCTCTTAGAGATGAACAGGATTCCCTGCTTTGATGACCCTTCCCTTGCAGCACTTTGTATGATGCGAGTAGCTGAGTATTCGGAAGCCCATCAGAATCACTAATGGGCCTCACTAGAAATGTAATACAAATATTACATGTATACTCTATTACTCTAGATACTCTTCAGCAATCCGTGGGAATTCCTTAGCAACTGCTTCACGAAGCTGGTGTTCAACCCACATGCTCAGATTAATTGATTTAGTTTTCCTGATAGCTTGCAGACAAGTTCGAAGGTCTGTAGGAATCGAAAATGAAACGATTGGACTCTTCCGTTCTTTGTTAGGTATAGCTGAAAGGAGTTCACTGGTTTGAGTAGGCTCATGTGGTTTTCTTTCAGCGGTCGTTGTTACTCCATCGCTAGTTTCATCATCTTTATCAGATTCTTCTCGTCTGTATTTTCCAAGTAGACTCATATTATTGAACCTCCCTGAGGATAGTTGCATATGCTTGGGAAACAAGCGATGCAATTTCTTTGTTCACGGTGGGATCACCGTTTTTCCTAAAATTCTCGGCTGCCACTTGTTGACAACCTCTTGCTAGCATTCTGATATCTCTAGGATTACCTCTTGCGGCTGTATTGATTACATTAATTGACTCATCACTGAATGGATATACATCATATGAATGAGGGTCAAAGCTATCAATTCGTCCTTGTGCGTAAGCAATTCTTCGTCCTACGAATTCCTTAGCTTTTGCGTCATTAAGCGTTGGTACATCAAGAGGTTCGGTACGATCTGCAATCTGTGGTAGGAAGGATAGCATTGCATTCCAATACATCAATGTTCCAGACATCACCAATGTGACAATTGGCTCATCAAGAGACTGATTCTTACCGTAAGTATCAACCATTTCTTCAGTTGGTAAATCTGCAAGGAACCGGAGCTTGTGAAATGCAGCTTCTTGATTATCTGCGACATCTTCAATGAACAATGCTGTGCGGCTCTTTTCTTCGATATATCTCCGAAGACTCTCTTTTGCTACAGCATCGATAATTTGGCTGGACTCCCAAGATCTCTTGTATTTCACTCTCAAAGAATCAGCAATAGCTGCAGCCATTTGTTTCTCGTAAAGACCTGTCATCCCTACATAACCAGTAACGAATTTATTCCCTTTCCTATCAGCCAGAGTTGGTAAATCTCTAAGTGCTAAAAGCATCAGGGTACTCTTTCCTGATCCAACGGGACCACGAATAAAGACATGTCTTTCATTTGTGATAATCAAATCAACAATGGAATCTAAAAAGTCACTGTCTTCTATGTACAACCGACTGTCTGGCATTTTAAAACCACGAAACGGCGAAAATCTGGCACCTATCCTTTCCTCCCATGCTCGGAGGACTTCTTTGCGAGTGTTAAAGTGACGAATCAACGCACTCTCATGGATAGCAATTGTCATTTTGTGGACCTCTAATTTCTAGATTAGTTTGTATCACAAGTACTTATTGTAATACAGTTTTCTAGAGGTCAATCTCAATATAAAAAGTGTGGTGAAACTTACCAATTTTACTAGTGCGATTGCTGGGAATACACAACCTTTTTGAATAGAATGAAATGGCTTGTAGATTGACCAGCAATATGGTCATGAGCCCTCTTAGGAGCTATCTGATATGGATGTTACACGAATTAAGCATATCATGAACTCATTGATGATCCTGTCATTCATAATCTTCGGTGGGTTAGTTGCAATCATCATGGTTACTGATGTAAGTCTGACAAATGGAACTGTAGCTCTACCTTTTGCTTTTCTCTTCATTTCATTTACCACTCTGATAATCACTGGTCAGATTGATGAGAAACCAAATATGGTACAAAAATATATGAGAGATTGGCTCGTTATTTGCATCATTGGCATAGTTATTAGTGCCTTAGCTTTCACATTCTACTAGGACCAAAAAACACTTCTCATATCAGGTCTTCAAAAGTGATTACCCATGAGTATGATTCTTCCAGGTACAAAGACCACTCGAATGGAGCTTCTTGCACTCAAAAATAGAATGAAGCTCGCAGAGAGAGGACATGATCTTCTTCGAGAGAAGAGGGACTCGTTGATAATGGAATTCTTCAATATTATTGCTGAAATCAAAGACTCTCGCGAAAAAGTTGACGAATCTTTGGCTGAAGCATTTTCTGCATTGACCCAAGCGAAAATGATTATGGGTCCTGCTAGGGTGATTGAATTTGCGTACGCCAGTAAGTTTGAAGCAGATCTAAAAATCTCAACGAGGTCAATGATGGGTGTTAGAGTTCCAGTCCTATCTGTTGAACAACACAGTTCTGAACTTCCTTACTCGCTTTCAGATTCGAGTACTAAATTTGATGTGATGGGTGAGAAGTTCAAAGAAGCTCTAAAGGCCATAGTCCAACTTGCTGAAATCGAGTCAACTGTGAAAAGATTGGCTTTGGAGATTGAAAGAACAAAGAGACGTGTTTCAGCTCTTGAAACAGTTGTCATACCAAGGCTTGATGCAACTGTACGTTTTGTTAAGCTTGCGCTCGAAGAGCGTGACCGAGAAGATTTTGTTCGATTGAAGATGGTACGCGACTGGATTACTGCTGAAGAAGAGTAAATGTACTGTATTATTAGTAATACAATTCCGAAAATTATCTTCGTAATTTTAGAATAGCTGCTGCTAAATCCCCTTCAGTTTCTCTCAAGGCTTGCTTCGCAGTTTCAATATCAACACCAGTCTGACCTGCAACAAGTGCGGCATCTTCCATCGGAATTTCAATCTCAGGAACTGGAGCTTCTTCAATCTTCTCAGTATCTGACGATGATGCTTTAGTTGTTCCAGATAAAGCGCGTTCTGTCTTCGAGCCGCTTAATTGATATGTTTCTGCTCCTGCTTGTTTGACAGTTGTAACTTGAGGGTTTGAGATTACCCATTCTTTGTCGGCAAAACGGATGATTACTTCTTTCACACCTTCTAGATCCTTTTGCTCAATCCCCATCTTTTTCATCATTCGAGCCATTTGTTTTGGCGACATACCTCTGAAACCCATAAAATCACACTCTATTGTTTATCTTACTTGATGGTGTCTATTATTATTACGACTGCCAATCATCTTTGGATAAAATGATTACGCTTTGAGGAATTAATCCTGAGATACATCAATATCAAATACAACATGATCAACACCTGGGGAATAATTCTTGATTTTTCGAGTTCGTATTTGAGATTCGAATCCTTTACTATTACAAACCTCTTCTATCCCTGATATTGTATCATCCAAAATGTCCTTTTGAATTGACATATGCAAATGGATTACACCTCCCTCTTGGATCAAAGTATCTAACGCATGAGGGAGATACAAATCTGTATTATGTAAATATCCCATAATGATACGATTTGCACAATTTACAGGATGTACTTCACGACAATCTCCTAATATTGCAGTGACCCTTCCTTCAAGATTGTTGATTTGAATATTCTCAAGAAGAAACTGATATGCTTCAGGATTGATCTCAATTGCAGTGACTAGAGCGTCTTTTGATTTTGCGATTTGTAAAGCAAATTGCCCAACGCAGGAGAACATATCCACAACTTTCTCGCCAGATTCGACTTGGTTTGCTATGTTTATTCGTTCTCTCTTATTTCCACCAGAGAATGTTATTCTAATAGGATCTAGTTTGAATCTAACTCCATTTTCAATATGTGTAGTAACTGTATTACAATCACCAGCTACAACTTCATAGAAAGGACGACGTTTTTCCCCACTAGTAGGGCCAGCTCTAATTGCAACTGACTTAATTCGATTGTCGAATAGCATAGTTGCTTCACCAATGATGGATGCATATTCATGAAGCGAAGAATTTAGATGTACTAGGGCAACATGTCCTACGACATGAAAACCTGATGGAAGCTGTATACCCTCAGGTATGCGATTCTTTAATTGTGCCTTGAGGAAATCTCGATACCTCATAATATATCACAATGCAAAATGAAATAGGAATTAGCAGTACATTCCTCCGGGGACTTCGCTACGACCGCCTCCCCTTTCTTGTACCTTTGTTATTGCTTTCCTGAAATCTTCTTCAGTGACACACGTTCGCTTATCCCTAATTGCAAACATTCCTGCTTCAGTACAGATACTTTTGATGTCTGCTCCAGTTCTATCTTTGGTTTCAATAAGAAGACGACCGAAATCAATATTGTCATCAATATTCATTCCACGAGAATGAATTTTGAAAATCTCTTGTCTACTATCCTCATCTGGTAGTGGAAAGTCAATGATTCTATCAAATCGACCAGGTCGCAGAAGAGCAGGATCTAAGATATCAGGACGGTTTGTTGCACCTAAGACTGCTACTTGGCCTCTAGTTTCGAAACCATCTAACTCACTCAAAAGCTGCATGAGTGTTCTTTGTACTTCTCTATCACCTGATGTTGCAATGTCAAGTCTGTGAGATCCTACAGCATCGAGCTCGTCAACGAAGATGATTGCTGGAGCTTTTTCTTTTGCAAGCATGAATATTTCTCTAACAAGCCTTGCACCTTCACCAATGAATTTCTGTACTAATTCAGAACCTATCACTCTAATGAAGGTAGCATTTGTTTCATGTGCTACTGCTCGTGCACACAAGGTTTTACCAGTACCTGGGAGACCAGTCAATAATACCCCTTTCGGAGGTTCAATTCCAACTTGCTCAAATAATTCTGGTTCCAATAGAGGTAGTTCAACTGTTTCTCTAATTTCAAGTAGTTGTTGTTTTAGACCACCAATATCTGAATAGGAAACATCGGGTGCATCTTCAATTTCCATTGCTCTGATAATCGGATCTCGAGAAGGTGGAAGCTCCTGAGTAATTGCAAATGACCTTTGGTTCAGAGCTACAAGTGCACCTGGTAGCAACTTGTCCTTCTGTATTGATGATGCCACATGTACAACAAAATTTGGTCCGGTTGAGCTTTTCACTATAGCTCTACCATCCTCTAACATCTCAATGATGGATGCAGTTATGAGAGGGGACTGACGAAGTTTCTCCAACTCTGTTCTAAGAGTTTGAGTTTCTTTCTCAAGCCGACTACGTTCTGCTTGAAGTATCTGTTTCTCAGTTTCGAGTGCACGAAGGCGTCGTTCCAAGTGCCTAGTGTTCTGTGAATAGGCCGAATCATCAATACTACCTTCATTCTTTGTGTCCGTAGTTCCTGGCAAGAATTGGCACCTCACGACATGGTTCTCTGATAACGATTTAAGGCTTGCTTTGGTGGTCGTTTCTTTCAATTGAAAATTTTCACACTCGGTAATCTTTATCTACACCCACTCAGAGTCAATCATTAGAAGAGTGAATTAGCTTTGCCTAGTTGTGAATTGTGTGGTAGAAGCATGAAAGGTCGCGGCAGAAATGTCGTGATTGAAGGAGCATCAATGCTTGTCTGCCCTGAATGCGGATTGAAATTCGGACATTCCTCCAGTGAATCGACTCAACGATCGTCCTCAACAAGACCCAGGACTTCTTGGACCGAATCCCCTGAACGCCAAACAACTACACGAGATTATCAACCATCTCAAGTATCCAAACCACGACCTCAAATCAAACCTAGCAAATCCATTGGTGTACGACTTGATGATATGGAACTCATTGAAGACTTTGCAAAGAGTATTCGTTCAGCTCGTCAAAAGAAGAACATGAGCCAAGATGAACTGGCACAACGAGTTGGAGAAAGTATCTCAACACTGAAATCTATAGAATCCGGACGACAAAAACCAACTGAGAAGACTATTAGAGGTCTCGAACGAGAACTGGGAATATCACTACTTGAGCCTCTTGGAACAGCTCCGATTAAGGCAGGCAAGACCGCATCCGGTATTGCAGGACCCACACTTGGTGACAGAGTTATTGTCAAGAAGAAAATGTCTCAGAAAGCACGACGTGATGATGAACCATAGATAATTCAAGATATAATACTAGAATTATTGTTTGACTTACTTCGTGTCATTAATAGGCCTTATATAGAGTGCAGTACTATATACTAGTATAACATTCCAACTACGGACATTTTGGCTGTGATATAGAATATCGATACCAGTCGATTGGCCATCTACTACGCTTTGGGTGATTTCATCAAATGGTACATACTAACTTCAATCATGATCTCTTTCGTCTTGTAGTTGAAGAGATAGCAGGTAAAGAAGGCGTTGATGTTTCTACAGTTCTAGTAAATGCAGAAGAAACTACTGATGAAGAAATCGCTACAAAGACTGATCTAAAACTGAATATTGTTCGAAGGATTCTATACAAGCTTCATGATAATCATCTTGCTTCATATCGTAGAATTCGTGATGTAAATACAGGCTGGTTTCTTTACTATTGGAAAATTGACCCAAAGAAAGCTCAGGCTCTTGTTAATCGAAAGAAACGAATGGTACTGAATCTACTTGAGCAGAGACTCGAACATGAAAGCAATAACGATCTGTACTCTTGTGTGAATCGTGATTCTTCACCAGTTCCATTTGAAGAAGCTATGAATTTGTCATTTAGATGTCCTACATGTAATGGTCAACTTGAATTCGTTGACAATGCAAAAGCTATCTCATTTCTCAGAAAACGTGTGGAAGAACTCAAAGCTGACCTAGAGGCAATATCATAGACCACTGCTTTTGATTCGATTCGTTTCTTACAAAAGGTACTTAGCAACCTGCATGAAGCAAATGAAAGAGGCTACCTATTGAAGTCAGTAATACTATTCTCAAGAGTATATGGAAAAAAAAGGAAACAACTCCTTGACACAGTAAAATCTGAAGTAACCTCGATGATAGATGAATTGGATGTTCGTTTGGCGCGTTTTGGTACTGACAAGAGGGGACATCTTTCACTTAGTTTTGATGGGCAAGACTCAGAATTTGCAATTAACTACCTCGTCAAGAAATATGGTAAAGCAGTCCGCCTAGAGAATGTGAAAGAAGATGCTATTCTCCCGGGAACTTTCTTAGAAGTAGGACAAGTTGGGTATGGTCTCTATGTAGATATTGCAGCTATGAGTACTAAAAGAGTAGATGTCCTAATTCCGCTTCACCGTATTCGGGACCAGTTCAGTATTAGGAAACCACTACGAGTCATTGCAAAAACTCTGGTCTTTGTCGATGATTTTCCAGTTGATGTGAAAATTACAAGTGTTGATCGTAGAGAAAGCAAGATTGAAGGAGAGCTAGCACAGAATACCATAACCAGATTTGAGGAATGGATGCAAGATGATCATGAACGACTTCTAGTATTTGGTGCTAATCAGGAGATGATTGAATTTGCTCTCAAAAAGACAAGACATCTAGAAGATATCTATGAGTTTGAAGAACTTGGGAAATTCGAATATTCATTACGTTGTAAAAGAAGCACCAGAGCATCAGGTATCGTCGCAGCAATTGGACCAAAACTTAGAGGTATACCTATGCATCTTTTCATTCCAAAGGAGATTGAGGCGAGTCTGAATGGCTAGGCTTGATATCTGGTTAGTTGAGAATGGTCATTTTTCATCCCGACAAGTCGCGAAGAGGGCTATCAAAGAAGGTATGGTCACAGTTAATGGAATGCAGTGCAAACCTTCGAAGCAAGTGAGTGGAAAAGAGGACATCAAGGTTTCAGCGGAATACGCGGATATGCCAATGGGCTATCACAAACTGAAAGAAATTGATGACTTGTTAGAGGGTAATCTCATAACTCTACCTTGCATCGCGCTTGATATTGGTAGTTCAGCAGGAGGTTTTCTTGCATATCTCAATGATAAAGGTGCAACTGCCATAGGAATCGAGGTTGCACTAAGATTTTCTAAAGACCTAACCAGATTAGCTGAGTTCCATCCTGGAATTTCAGTAATCTTCGATGATGCATTCACAATTGACCCTACAGTCATAGTTGATGAAGGTGATCTCGACCTCCTTCTTGTTGATGTCACTACGGAGATAGATGGTACTTTAGATTTAATTTCCAGGTTTTCTGGTCTATTAAAGAAAGGCGGCCGACTAGTTGCAGCATTCAAAACAGATAATCCGGAAATTGTATTACAATTATTAGAATCAGTTACTAGTTTTGGTTTCAAAGATGTTCAGTGTATGTACCTAAATGGCTCCCGCAAAGAAACACACATTATCGGATGTTACAGGTAAGCAACTTTTTATTGGATTACCTAGAGCCTGAACTTAGGGCCGCTAGTCTAGCCCGGCTATGATGTCTCGCTTACACCGAGAATCCATGCGAGCCTCAAGCTCCTTGGAATCGAAGGTCGCTGGTTCAAATCCGGCGCGGCCCACCATGAAACCTATTCTTCAACCGGAGCCTGTCATTAATCCTATTATAAAGAAGAAAATGATTAGTGGAATAAGTCCAATACAACAAACTACCCAATCATCTGGTTTTTTAATTGGAATAAATCGATGTGTAGTACCAACTTTTGTTTTTATTCCAGGATTTTCCATCTGAAATTTTTCTGCAAAATCTTTGGATGCGAACTTAAAAGATTCCGTTGTTTTTGTTATGCCTTTTGAATAGCTATAATTGGCATAAAATGCTACCCACTTAGCCCTCTTGAATTGATCATCAGCATCACTGCCTGACATTCCTAATGTACAGAAGATTGTCATCAAGAGTAAAGAGATACCCATAATGCTTCCCAAAGTATCTCTAGCTTGGTATAGTACAAAGGATACTGGAAGTAATATCAATCCAATAACAATAAACATATTCGTGAAATTCTTCAACTTAGGGATATATTCGACCTCTTGTTTCTTAGCCTGTTCATGGCAACTGGGACAAATATAGGCTGCACCCTGAGCATAGTGATGATGAGTAAGATATCTCTTAGGACCTATCTTTTCTGAAGATTGTCCACCAAAAAGATTGAATCGGTGTTGAACCAAGTTATCTGAATCTTCCTTGCCACAAGCTATGCATGCATGTGGCATATCATACGTAATTGCATAATCCGTCATTGTTACTCACTTCCGCCTCACTTTTCATTCGATTAATCCTCGTAATAAAAACTCTGTTTTTCAGTGAACTAGATTTCAAAATCTAAAGAGTACTTTTATTACCAATTGCAAAACACGCAGATATATTCCCATGCGGGAGTAGCCAAGCCAGGTCAAAGGCGGCGGACTTAAGATCACATGAAATTAAGGGGTCATGTCGAGAAGCTATCCGCTCTCGTAGGAGTCCACGGGTTCGAAGCCCGTCTCCCGCACCACATTTCTATTTGAAACCATTACACCTATCGCCATATCTATAACTAACATAGAACGCCACCGACGTTATGCCATTCCAAGCACTAATCGAGTCCATAGGCTTAATTCTCCTAATGGAATTGGGTGACAAGACCATGCTCACCACAATGTGTTTGAGTGCTCAATATCGTCGACCAAAATTGGTGCTTCTTGCGACTATGGTTGCTCTTACAACATCTTCTGTCATTGCAGTCATCATTGGTTTCATACTATCAGCTACTTTGCCAGTGGAAATCATAACTTATGTGTCTGGATTCTTGTTCCTAATTCTGGGAATTTTTACCTTAGTTAAATCAGATTCGGAAACAGTCGATACATGTGATAATCCTGGAACACTTTTCGGAATGTTCTCTATTGTATTACTATCTGAGCTTGGGGATAAGAGCCAGATAGCTACTCTTGCACTTGCTGCTCAATCCCCTTTCCCAATCATGATCTTCCTCGGAGCTATCATTGGTTTCTTCATTGTGAACTCAATTGGAGCTTTTGCAGGTACCAATATCGCCGAACGAATACCGATCAAAACTGTAAAACGCGTAGTTGGAATTATCTTCATACTCTTTGGAATATTGGTCATCTTCGGAATTTTGTAGACTTAACTATCTGACGAAGCCTTTATGACAGAGCTTTCATCTTTGAGTCATAACTCGAAGGTGAGGAATTCATTGAGTCTAGATGATTCGGGTTACAGCGGTCTGGTTCTGGAGAAGCTATCTCTGTCAAAAATACAGGTTGGTGATACAATCAGTATTACAAAGGATGGAGAGGAATTTATTGGGGTATTGATGCCACGAAGTCAGGTTGGGAGTGATGCTGCTCATATCATTATCAAACTTGAAAGTGGTTACAATATTGGACTTCGCTTGACTCAAGAATCTACCATTCGTCGAATCAAAGGTGGCGCTCGAAAACGAACTACAAAGGTTGAGGTTTCTATGGAGAAAAAGAACTTACCACGAGTTTCTATTCTGAGTACAGGCGGAACTATTGCAAGCAAAGTCGACTATCGTACTGGTGCAGTAAATCCAGCACTTTCTGCACAAGATCTCTACGACACAGTTCCCGAACTCAAAAACCATGCTAATGTTCATGCAAAAGTGATTATGAGTGTCCTATCTGAGAACATTGGGCCTGCTGACTGGACAAAAATTGCTACCAAAGTTGCATCTGAGATAAATACAGGAACTGATGGGGTTGTAATCGCTCATGGTACTGACACACTTGGCTTCACTGCTGCAGCTCTATCTTTCGCACTTCAAAATCTTCCAGTCCCTGTTGTTCTTGTAGGTTCTCAAAGATCATCTGACCGTCCATCATCGGATGCCGCAATGAATCTAATTGGTGCCGTAAATTTGGCGACAAAGGCAGATGCTGCAGAGGTCATGGTTCTCATGCATGCAGAAACTGGAGATAACTATCTTCATGCTCACAGAGGAACCAAAGTTCGGAAATTACATACGAGCAGAAGAGATGCTTTTCAATCTGTTAATGAATATCCATTATTCAGGATAGACGAAGATTCTGTGACTGAATTACATCCACCATTACGACGCAGAAACCTCGACCGGAAAATCAAGTTGAAAGCTAAATTTGAGGAAAAAGTTGCTCTTTTGAAAACATTTCCTGGAATAGATAGGATTTTGGTGGAAAAGCTCATTGATGCTGAATACAAAGGAATTGTAATCGAAGGAACAGGTCTTGGACACACTCCAGATAACTTACAACTATCAATCAAGAATGCTATCGATGCAGGGTTGGTTGTTGCTATGACAAGTCAATGCATTTTTGGAAGGACTGATATGAATGTGTATCGTTCAGGAGTGGAGCTTCTCGAGATTGGAGTTATTTCTTGCGAGGATATGTTACCTGAAACAGCTCTAGTCAAGCTCATGTGGGTCTTAGCAAACAGTAAGAATGCAGATACTGCCAAAGAACTTCTCATAACATCTGTTGCAGGTGAAATTGACATGCGCAGCGAAGAATCTGATTACAAAGTTCTGGGAGAGACTTGATGTGTCAGATAATGATAGATATGCGAAGTTGGGTTTAATGGTGGGACTTGAACTCCACCAACAATTAGATACTCAAAGGAAATTATTCTGTCATTGTCCAACAATCATTCGTGATGAAGAACCAGATGGTATTTTCATTCGAAGGCTTCGCCCAACTCAAAGCGAGATGGGTGAAATTGATCCTGCAGCTCTTTTTGAGTTTCAGAAAAAGAAACGATTCTGTTACGAGTATTACAATGATACTACTTGTTTAGTTGAAGCTGACGAAGAACCTCCACATGATTTGTGTGAAGATTCAATTGATATTTGCCTAACAATAGCCAAATTTCTAAAATCGAATCCAGTTGACGAAATTCACCCGATGAGGAAGATTGTGATAGACGGTTCGAATACTACCGGGTTTCAACGTACTACAATAATTGCCAATGGTGGAGAAACAGATGTTGAAGGGAAAACTATCGGCATTCAGACAATTTGTCTGGAAGAAGATGCAGCACGAAAGATTGCCGATGATGATGATAATAACATGAGAATATACCGACTCGATCGTCTTGGAATTCCATTGATTGAGGTTGCGACTAATCCAGATATTCGATCACCAGAAGAAGCACAGGAGGTTGCTCTTGCTATTGGATTGCTCTTGAGATCAACTGGAAGAGTGAAACGAGGTCAAGGAACAATCCGTCAAGATGTCAATGTATCAATTAAGGATGGTGCGATAATAGAAATCAAGGGTCTACAACAACTTGACATGCTAGCTAAAACTGTTGAATATGAAGCACTTAGACAAGAGAAACTCCTCGAAATTCGTGACACTTTGAAAAGCCGTGGAGTAATTGCAGAAAAAGTCAAAGACAAAATCACGGATGTTTCAGCTATATTTGCAAAAAGCGAGTCAAAAGTAATTGAAAAGGCTCTAAAATCAGGTGGTTCTGTATATGCTGTAAAACTACCAGGGTTTGCAGGTCTTCTTGGACTAGAAGTTCAACCTGAACGGCGATTCGGAACTGAAATTTCAGACTATGCGAAATTTTGGGGGAGCGTTGGAGGAATATTCCATACAGATGAATTACCAAAGTATGGGATATCTAATACTGATGTTTCTGAGATTCGCAAAGTCTTGAATGCCAAGGAGGAAGATGCCATAGTCCTTGTAGCATCATCCAAAAGTAAGTGCAAAGATGCATTGAAGGCTGTAGTCAATCGTGCCCGTGAAGCAATCCAAGGAGTACCAGTAGAAACTAGGATGCCTCTCCCAGAAGGCACATCGAAATTTGCACGACCGAGACCAGGATCTTCACGGATGTATCCAGAAACTGATGTGAGACCAGTGAAGATTACAGAAAATCGTCTCGCAAAAATCAAGAAGAATATGCCTGAAACCATTGAAAATAAAGAGAAACGTTTCATCAAGGAATACAACCTAAGCTCAGATTTGGCATATCAAATCACTCGTTCTGTGAATCTTGATATTTTTGAACGCATTATCCAAGAAACCAAGGTTTCTCCGACCCTTGTTGCTGCCACTCTGGAAAATACAGTGGTTAGTCTTCATAGAGACCAAGTTCCCACGGAGAATCTACAAGAATTCCACTTCATCGACATCTTCAAATTAATCGAACAAAATGAACTGTCTTCTCAAGCAATTCCTGATGTTCTAACATACCTCTCTAATAATTCCAGTCTAAGTGTCCATGACGCTCTGGCAGCTACTGGACTCAGTATGGCAAGTAGTGATGAAGTCGCAGAAATTATTCGGAAAATTGTTCGAGACCGAGAGGAATTCATTCGGGAACAGGGTGAACGATCTTTTGGTGGAATTATGGGTGTAGTTATGAAAGAACTGGGGGGGAAAGTTGATGGAAAGACAGCAAAAAAAATCCTCACAACTGAGATTAACAAACTTCTCAAATCATAGACTTCACGGTAAGGTTAATTAGAGGAATTTTGTGTGCTCGATTGCCAGACTTCAATATGAGAAAAATGAAGCCGCAGTGGCCTAGCCTGGCAGGGCGCGAGACTCATAATCTTTCTGGGTTTCCCAGAATAAGATCGGGGTCATTGAGATCGCGTCTCAGATGAGGCATCTCGAAGTCGCGGGCTCGAATCCCGTCTGCGGCACCATTATTATTTTGCTGACATGCATCAAGTCTTCTAAAAATGAACCCTGTTGTAAAAGTATCAAATTTTTATGGTTCTAAACTAGAATCAATATTGGTGTTATAATCGTGGAACGAATAGAGGAATCCTATCTAGAAAACTACCTTCATAACCAACTGAAAAAATGCCTTGGAAAAAAGGTAAAAGTTTGGGCTGCAGCCCGGCCATATTCTTGGAAAGGTGTTCTGCTGCAGATTGGTTCGGATTTTATAGAAATTGGTGACGTTTGGAAAGAAACTGTTACGAAACGAAAGTACATTTTACTTAATCAAATAGTTACCATAGAACCTCAGTCATAATTTATTCCGAGAAATCCTCTATTAGTAAAACAATTGTAAAGCATAAGCTACACAATCATAATTCTCGAAAAATCCTAATTTTCAAATCCTATGACGGAGTTATTAGGAATAATCTATACAGAATTCCATGACAGAAGAGAAATGGAAGATAGTAGGTGGTAGTGTGTATAGACTCGCTGAGGTCTTTGAGGGGATGATTGAAGCAGTATCACATGCAAAAGAGCTGAAAGAAAGACATCATGTATTCCTATCTAAGACAAAAGATGGTCGTTGGGCAGTATATTGGAGATCGAAAGAACCGATTATTGAATGCGAATCCAAGTATTACAATGTATAACTCTAATTCTCGGTGCTTAATAGTAGTAGACAATACCTAGGCTCATGATGCCAGAATCTCTTCATCCTGAAGAAGATGATGATAGAAAAATCAGGATGGAATCATTAGGTTGCGTGGTAAATGAACAAAACCGTCCTCAGTTTGAGCGAATGTTACGGGAAACAAATTGGTCTGGTGTTATTGATATCACAGGATGGACTCCTGATGCTGTGAAGGCACTTGTGACTGTATGTGCTGATGAGAAACGATCTATCACGATAAAACACGGATCTCGATATTTCATGCCTATCCGCTTTCCTAGAAAATCGATGTTAGACTCGTTTGCTGAAGCCATTATATCTGGAGATTTTTGAAACCAAACGCACTCTCTAGCAATCTCTTTATTGGAGTCCTGTTCTATCCAGAACACGGTGAAGAGGATTGCGACTCACTTTCAAAACACTTGATGATGTAGATTACATTGGAAAACGTATTCTGATTCGTGTTGACATGAATTGTTCTGTTGACCCTAAAACGAAATTAATCACGGATTTCTCACGGATTGATGCCATACGAACCACATTGGAAGAACTATCTCAATGTAAAGTTGCTCTAATGGCACATCAAGGCAGTCCTGGAAGTGATGATTTCATCTCACTAGAACAACATACTGAGATTTTGAGAAAGTATGGATTTAATGTAAAATTTGTTGACGATATCTTTGGAAACAAAGCAAAGGAAGCAATCAGTCAAGTCAAAATCGGAGAAATCCTTGTCCTTCAAAATGTAAGATACTTTGCTGGTGAACTCAAGAAAGCACCACCAGAGG
>Ga0224507_10000386_pt1 | contig 17274 bp, 11 predicted proteins | sample SF_Jan12_sed_USG_3_FD_170159 | JGI IMG/M metagenome (GOLD analysis project Ga0224507, IMG submission 170159) | Sediment microbial communities from San Francisco Bay, California, United States - SF_Jan12_sed_USGS_13 | ecosystem: Environmental > Aquatic > Marine > Sediment | place: USA... | reverse complement strand
TCTGATCCCCGAAATAACAACCCAACCGGAAAACCTCAGCGGTATTGCAAATTTTTTACGAACCCTTGGCATACCACAGGCAACTCTTTTACCCTATAACCCGCTGTGGCAGGACAAAATAGAAAAACTCGGCACAGCCGCTCGCTACAGTCGATCAACACTCATGAGCGAAGATGAAAAAAAAAGCTGCGTAATTAATTTTTATCACAAAAGTTAAGGATGCCAAATGCATCAATTGATTTTTTGGCCAATTATTTCCACTAGCAACAATTCCATTTTTCTATCATTATCAAAATCACCGGTTGTACCCGTATCAATACTCAAATCAGTTCTAAGGTGCGACAAATACCCTACAGATTAGCTCGCTTCATTCATACGACTATTGTTCAATCCAAAAGACTTAAGCTGACGCCTCGACGACAAAATAATTATAAACATTCTTATATCTAAAAACCCAACCACACTCACCATTGTCAATATTGGATGAAATAAATAGTGCATTGGCGCAACGCCAATATTCAATATATTTCATATGGTTAAGCCAACCAGTGATCCACTCCGCAAAAATTCACTTATCCATTAAAGGTCTTAATAAATATTCCGATAGCCAATAACAATTCCAACTCTATAACCGCCTTATACGCACCAGTTTAGGTTTTTTGTGAGTTACGGTCGTAAAAACAAACTTTCACCTTCCTAAGGTTCAGGAGAGATTTACAAATGAGTAAATACAAATCAACAATATTCAAAGCTAGTGCATTTAGTGCGGCTGTGTTGTTATCTGCTTGCAGTAGTGACGGAAGTAATCCTCAAGTCGATCAAACAGTTTCACTTTCAGGTGTAGTACAAAAGACCAGCGGTGGCAGCTTGTCTGGTAAGCCTATTTCGAAAGCCGGCACAATAAATAGCGGCGGGATTTTCAGCGCTCCCATTAGCGGAACAGGCTTTGATGACCTGGTTTCCTCTCCACTTGGCGGAGCACTTGTTCTCGTTACAGATGCTCAGGGCAATACTCTTTCTGGTGTTGCTAACGCGGACGGTAGTTTCAGTATTGCTGGTTTGGATAAAGATGGCAGCTTCGCTGTTATTTTCATTGATACACGTACTTTGAAAATACTTGGCTCTTTAGTTCAGGCTGCTAATCCTGCCTTGCCGGGCCAATTTACTATGAGTGCCGATACCGTTTTGGGTGACATCCTTATCGACCCAGTGAACCAACGTGCAGTTGCGGAAGCAGATGTAAAACAAACTGTTGTTGTTAATGACGCAAGTGCAATGGATAAGGACGGTGACGGCATAATTTCACAAGATGATGTCTCTGAACTTCAAGCAAATACACTAGCAGCCGAAGCCGCTGGTACAAATACTGCCGGAGAAACACTCGCCAAAGTTTCTATCATGTCATTCATGGGTGACGCTAATACATGGGCTATTGCCAAAAAAACCATGATGGATGGTGGTGGAAACGACGGAAATCAATGGACTGACCAGGATGGTACAACACACGTTTATACTGATGGTGAACGTCGTGAGATGGGATTGCGTAGAAACATGTCAGTAGAAGGACCTAAGGGTAGTACAGTTAATGTGATTAAAGACGCAAGCATTACCTATTATGGCGAACAAACTGAGACAATTTTTGCTCCAGGTGTTGATGCTTCAACAGGCACTGCCACCACGACTACTCAAACTAATGGGTACTTCAACTATACCGCGGCTTCCACCGGCTCTCCTTGGGGCTCAGTGTGGAACTTGTTCGACCCAAACAGTAATGGAAACGACAGCATCGATGGCTGGGCTAATTATCGTTATTTAGATCCTGTTGAGGATTTCATCTATGAAGGTGAGATGGAAGACGGCAAGATCAAATGGCGCGGCATGCTGCCAAACAACGTAGTCTTAGGTGTACCAGAAACCATCTCTTACGACGAAAGCTGGACTGAAACCCATCCGGCACAAAGTGGTGGAACCAGTACTATTGCTGTTGTTATGGATATGGATATGACGGTGACTATTGACAAAGTGGACGGTGGTGTTATCACTGACCTATCCGGTAAAAAACTACCAATCATGCTAGTTAACTTTGAGCAAATTGGCGGCGTGCTTGTCACCGTCGATGGTGTAAAGAATGAAGAGCATTCACAGGACATGACAGGAAAAGGCGCATTTTATGTGCTGGCAAAATACGGTATTGATGCTGACGCCTATACCTGTACTGCTGAACCTGTGAACAATGATGCAACAACAGATACAACGAATTGTTCTAAACAGGCCTGGCAAGCAGCATTTGCTGATGCCCGTTTTGGTGTTGTTTCACCAGCCAATGACACGTTGGCCGCAGACATGCCAAAAGTGTGGAATGCAACTACTGGTTTCTGTAACCCAACTAACTTGGTTACTATTCTCGCTAATACGGCTTGCATGACAACACCTGGAAATTTGAGTACGGGAACAGGTACGACTACTGCCATGCCAGGTTATGATGTCTTAGATGGTACTGGTACACCTTCTTACACCGTTGAAGGTAGCAATGTAAAAACAGTCCGTGATAGTTGGTTATCAGCCATGGCAGAGTACATCGACAAAATCGACCGTCAAGATAATAATGGTAACCGCTCTTGGTTCTTTATCGATGGTGACGAGTTTGGCCCTAAGATGGACCCTCAATCATGGGATTCTGTAACGGGTCAGTCATTCCCTTTGACAGGTGGTGTAGCTGTAACTATCGAAACTGATAAGCGTCAAAATGGTACAACAGAAGGTGCCGCTTTGTTAGATAGCGATTCATCATTCCGTTATTTCTTATCAGACACAAACGTAACTACAGTCATGCGAGCTTCTATGAAGCAGTTCGATTCAAATGCCGCCTGTAGTGATGACCGCAATAATACATGGACGGGTTGTGATGTTGACCTAGGCGTAACATCTACTGATATAACTCTGGCTGATCCTGCTACCAATAATGCACAGCAGGCACTTCACTTCAGCATGACACCACCAGTAGTTAACACTACAAACTACAAAGAAGTGTGGTTACATTGGGAAGAAACCTCAGCTAATGTTTGGGAACCCTACTGCGCCTCACACGTCAGCGTTTGGTTTAGCATGGTGGAAACTGGAGCTACCGAAAATATTGTAGAATCTCATCCTGTGAACTTCTACATGGTTAAAGCGCCTACTCCTGCGGTAACTGCTGCGCAAATGCAAGATGCAACTAATCCTGTATTTCCAGATGCAGCAACACACTGTGCAGCTGCACAATAATTTCAGCAATTAACTGTTGAAGTGAAAACGGGGCCTTCGGGTCCCGTTTTTTTATCCTGTTTTTTATCTTATTTATTATTCTATATCTGCTGTAACTTAGACCTGCAAAACGAGCCAACAAAATTTTCATGGAAATTGCTAATAATCGTCGTCAAAATTTGTCCTGATATAACACTTAGCTATCCCTGCCGCCAATATGATTTTGACACAGCTAACTGGAATCAACACGTTGTGCTATTAACTATATGGAAGTATTTTTGTGTACCTAGATTTCGAATAAAAAAACCAGAAAATAAAAAAGCCCATTAACAAAAAGTTAACGGGCTTTTTTTGAAATAATGGCGTCCCCTAGGGGACTCGAACCCCTGTTACCGCCGTGAAAGGGCGGTGTCCTAGGCCACTAGACGAAGGGGACGCTGAAACCTTCGATTTTTTATTCTACACCGCGATATAAGCTTCGGTACGGCTCGGTAGAATCAACATATTGTGTACCTAAATAAGTGTCTTTTGGTGCACCCAAAATTCACGTTACTTTATTCTTTAATTAAAAAAGCCCGTAAACTCAAAGCGTTACGGGCTTTTTATAAATAATGGCGTCCCCTAGGGGACTCGAACCCCTGTTACCGCCGTGAAAGGGCGGTGTCCTAGGCCACTAGACGAAGGGGACGCGGAACCTTCGATTTTTCTTTCAAACTAAAATCCCAGTAAAAACTGGTGGAGCTAGGGAGGATCGAACTCCCGACCTCTACACTGCCAGTGTAGCGCTCTCCCAGCTGAGCTATAGCCCCGAAAGAAGAGCGCATTCTACGGATCAGGGGGTACTCAGTCAAGCCTATTTATAAAAATAAAGAGTGTTTTTTCGAATTATTTCACCTGAATGAATATTTTACAGGCAATTTGACAATTCAGCCTGCTTTAGAAGCTCCCTTTTACCGATTAATTCTCATAATCGGTTGATTTACAATCACTTAGGCGTATATCTTACTTTGGATTATTCACTTCCCATTTTTGCCATTAAGGTGCCTTCAGGGAAACACGGTGGACTTATGACAATTTTTCGGAGAGAAATGCCAGTGCCATATCAATCCGTTTTATCACCCGCTCTTTTCCAATCAATTCTGCGGTAATATCAATGGAAGGTGAAACACCGCCGCCAGTAATGGCAACTCGAAGTGGCTGTGCAACCTTACCCATATTAAGCGCTAGCTGCTCGGACACGTCGATAATTACTTTATGAATATCTTCAGCCATCCAATTTTCTAAAGCCTCGTAATTGGCTTTCAGCTGGGCCAATGGCTCTACGGCAGCCGCTTTAAAATTCTTTTTAGCTGCTTTTTCCTCGAACTCTTCAAAATCTTGATAAAAATAACGAATACTTTGAGCTAGCTCGACTAAAGTTTTGGCTCGTTCCTGATGAATTTTAATCACTTCGTGTAAATCAGGGCCTTCGGTAGGGTCAATATTTTCCTTGGCGAGATGAAAACTCAAATGCCTGGCGATATGCTCTGGGCTTGAGGATTTTATATACTCTTGATTAATCCACAGTAGTTTCTCGGGGTTAAATGTTGACGGTGCTTTGTTTACGTTTTCAATGTCAAATAATGAAATCATTTCATCTATTGAGAACAACTCACGATCCCCCATAGACCAGCCCAACCGTACAAGGTAATTAAGCAAGGCTTCTGGTAGGAAACCCTCATCCCGATACTGCATAACCCCAACAGCACCATGACGCTTGGAGAGACGCTTTCCATCTGAACCGAGTATCATTGGCACATGCGCATAACGTGGCGATTCAGCTCCCAGCGCTTTTAGTATATTCATCTGACGTGGTGAATTATTTAGATGATCATCACCGCGAATAACAAAAGTGACCCCCATATCCATATCATCAACGACAACTGTTAAATTATAGGTTGGCGTTCCATCCGAACGGGCAATAATCAGGTCATCAAGTTCTGAATTTTTAAATGAGACATCACCACGCACGTCGTCTTTAACAACAACTTCACCCTCTATCGGGTTTTTAAAACGGATAACAGGCTCCACACCTTCGCGTGGTTCACTTATTTCACGGCAACGCCCGTCATATCTCGGCTTTTGCTTATTGGCCCACTGCTCTTCGCGCATGGCCTCCAGTTCTTCTTTGGTGCAATAACAATGATATGCCTTACCTTCATTTAACAGTTTTTCAATTATTTCATCGTATCTGTCAAAATGATGGGTTTGGTAAAATGGGCCTTCATCATAATCCAAACCAAGCCACGTCATACTTTCCAGAATTGCATTAACTGATTCTTGAGTTGATCGCTCCCGATCGGTGTCCTCAATACGCAATATAAATTTGCCACCATGTTTGCGTGCATGCAACCAAGAAAAAAGTGCTGTTCTAGCGCCGCCAATGTGTAAATAGCCTGTTGGACTGGGTGCAAAACGGGTTCTGGTTGTCATTGTTGGTTCCTGTAGACTGGTGTATGCCGATAATTGGCAGGTAAGAAAGAGGATTAATTTTGGCGGATATTTTAAACGCTGCAATATAAAAGTACAGCTTATTCAGAGCCAAAAGCAATATAACTAAATGCCCTAAATAAAATAAGCCGCTAAAAGCGGCTTATCAAAATCCAACTATTCTACATGTCTTTTTTTGACTATGCAGTTGTCATTTCCATCAATTCTTTTGCTTCGAGCTTTTGTTTCTCGCTGCCTTCATTTAACACTTCATTTAACAAATCCGATGCGCCTTCATGGTCACCCATTTCAATGTAGGCTCGCGCTAAATCAAGTTTAGTGCCCACTTCATCCGATAATAGAAAAAATGATGTATCACCAAAAGACTCTTCTTTTTCAAGCGATACGGAATCAGCTACTGGCAGATCATCAAATACATCTGAGACTGTAATTTCTGATTCTTGCTTGTCATCTATGTCTACGCCTGCAATTTTCTCATCAGCAATTGCCTCTACTATTGTTTCTTCCGTAAACGCTGTCATTGCTTTTTCAATATCAGCATCCGAGACTTCAGTCTTCAAAGCTTTATCTGTTATTGAAAGGTCTTCTTCAACACTGGATAATTTAACCGGTGCATCATCAACAAGCTGGTCACTAGCCTCATCATCGGCTTCTAAAGTTTCTTTTTGATTTTGTTCTTTAACCTGCTCTACATCCCGCCCTTTAGCTTCAACACTTAAAGACTCGGTCTCTTTTTCTAATAGAACATCCGCTGAATCATCCAGTATGGACTCACGAGTGAAAGTTGATTCAATCTCATCAAGTATCGCTGGATCAAAAACATCACCGGGTTCAGAACCAACAACACCAATACTCGTATCCAGAACATCTGTATCTTCGTTCAACGCCGTAAACTCTGTCACCTGATCCGGAGCCCACTTTAGATCAACATCACTATCTTCAGCAGAATCACGCTTATCTGAGCCAAATGATACTAAATTATCCGACTCATTTTCTATTCTTGTTACAGTCGTAAAATCATCAATTGTATTCGCCTCAGTTTCCTCATAAGCAATAACATTACTTGCAAACAACGGATTATCAGACTGAATAATATTCGCTAAATTAATTGCCTGCGACCACAACGGATGAGACTCATCCCCATTAATCGCGGCGTAAAACTCATCGACCTGGCTGTTAAATGCATCTTTATTATCAGACGCTGCGTAAACCTCAAGTAGCTTTAGTTTTAATTCTTGTCGATCAGGTGATGATAAGATCGCTTCTTTTATTAGTTTTTCTGCTTTATCAAATTTTTCGTAAGTTAAATACACATCCACTTCTGACATTGGATCGAGTAAATCTTCATTTGACTCCGCAAACACAGTGTTATCAAAACTAATATCCGTCATAGGCGAAAGGCCATCAGCGATTGCGTCATCAGGATTAGGGGCTGTATTAAACGTAATAAATTCTTTCTCTGCTTTAGCGTTATCTTCGGGAGTTATTTCATCCGTAGGTTTTTCGTTTATCGTCGTCTGATCTTCCTTAACAAATTGCTTACGACTTGACTGACGTTTTATTAACACCCCACCCAATGCGACCAAAAGTACGGCAAAAATAATAGTGCCTAATGTCAAAGGGTCTTGCCAAAGTTTAGTTGTTTGCTCAGCTTTATCTTTTGAAATAACTTTAGTCACAGTCACATTATTTTCAACGTCATCTGAGATTTCAATTTTTAGCGGATTTAAAATTGACTCACCATCTAGAGGCACCGACACACCAGAACGCAGTTTTGCAAGCTCAGTATCTTTTAACTGTACGAGACTTTGCATAGCTATCATTTGCTCTTCTAAGGAGTTGAGACGCGTAACAAGATCTTCGTTTTCCCGCTTACTGGCTTCCAGTTCCTCACTAGCCATAATCAGCTCGATATTAAGGTCATTCAGCTTTTCTTCTGCGGCCTCTAATACGGCGTTGCTAGCTTCACTATCGGTTTCTGTTTTTTTATCAACAGCTGTAACCAGTTTCAGTAACGGTTCATTTGAAACATTAGTTACCGCGGGCATCCCCCCTACTGCGGTATCACCTACCGGTGTAAGGTTTGCTGATTCCGCTGCGACTGCATTTCTCGCCTGACGCTCTTTGCGGAAAGACAACCACTCCTTATGCTGTTTACCTATTTCTAATATGGCTTGATCTGCCGATATACTGCTCAACGTCGAAGTATCTTCTATCCGTAAAACGGCACCCGCCTTAAGAAATGAAACGTTATCACGATAAAACGCAGCAGGGTTTTCTCGTTGTAATGCCAGCATCATCTGCTCGACGCTGATATCTTCTGGTCGCATGCTTTCAGCAATTCTCCAGAGAATTTCATTTGTTTTTACTTTTTCATAAACCAGCGAATTGGATGATTTTGAATTGCCTGCAATTGATGATGGCGTTTGTGTATCACCAGCACCTTCACTTGTTAATATTTTTGAAATTTCGTCGTCAATGGCATCACTACTTTTATCGACTGCTGACTGAGGCGCTTCTTCAAGTGTTACTTGAGATTTTTCCTCAACAATTGCCTCAAAAGGAGCATCAACTTCGGTGACACCAGAGGGAGTAGTCAAAACAGGCGGCGCACTCAAGACAGGAGGTAGATCTGCCTCCGGCGTGTTTACTGCCGATGCACCTTCCCCATCAAGAAAAACAGGAGGATCCAGCAATACGGTAAATTCTCTGAGCAAACGTCCCGTAGCCCAATTAATTTCCACCAAGAAATTGAGGAACGGCTCATTAACCGTAAGCAGTGTACTAACGTGAATAAGGTGTTTGCCATCGTCGGTTGTTATCAAATTAAACTTCAACAACTCAAGTTGAATTGTTCGATCAATTCCCATGCGCGCATAAACAGCGGGAGATGCGAGTTTAATTGAAATTTCGGTAAGTTCTTGCTCAGTGGGACTAAGCAGCTCTATGGTGGCGTCAAGCTTTTGATTCAGAGTGGAGTTGAGTTTTATTCCCCCTAACCCCAATGCAAAGCCTGAAGAAGGGAAAATAAAGCATATAACTGCAATTCCCAGCAGATTTCGCAGTACTTTACGTGTTTTTATTAAACTATTTAACTGCCGGATCATTATTTCAACAACTCACTCAAGTATTTGATTACTAGTTATTATTGTCTGACTGCCTTAAACCTAGATTCCGCAGCTAGATCGCGATTTCTAGGTTAAACATTCTTTAGCAATATGAATTAGCTATAATCCTGATTTTATTGTGAATTATACCAATACTAAAATCTAATATGACCACATAGAGCCAAGTTTCACAACTCTATATACTCACACTAACATAATGGACAAACTTCACACTACTGACCTAACACTCATTATCGGAAAAACAGGTGAAATACTCATCTATTCACCTGTTTTTCACCTATTTCTCTATATATTGATCAGGACAAGTAATCTTTGATCAATAGTTCTGCTATTTGAACACTATTAAGCGCAGCCCCTTTACGGACATTGTCTGCCACAACCCACATATCCAAACCTTTTGGATGCGAAATATCTTCTCGAATTCTGCCTACCCATACATCATCCTTGCCAGCGGATTCACTAACGGCCGTAGGGTAACCGCCGTCAGTGCGGTCATCCATTACTGTCACCCCTGGAAATGACTCAAGTAAATCTCTGGCCATAAGAGTTGTAATTTTTTCTTTGGTTTCAATATGAATAGCTTCAGAGTGACCATAAAACACAGGGACCCTGACTGCCGTTGGGTTGACCTGAATTTCCTTGTCTTCAAAAATCTTTTGCGTTTCCCAAACCATTTTCATTTCCTCACGGGTATAACCGTTATCCATAAAAACATCGATTTGTGGTAACACATTAAATGCGATCTGCTTGGGGTAAACATCAACATTCAATTCTTGAAGATTCAGTAATGCCGTTGTTTGACCTGCCAGCTCAGCAATAGCCTCTTTACCCGTTCCCGAAACCGCCTGATAAGTGGCCACGTTGATACGTGTAATACCGACCGCATCATAAATTGGTTTCAGTGCAACCAGCATTTGTATGGTGGAGCAGTTTGGATTTGCAATAATGTTACGATTTTTATACTTTGCAATAGCGTGCGGATTAACTTCCGGGACAACTAACGGAATATCATCATCAAGACGAAACTCCGATGTATTATCAATAACAACACAACCTGCTTCGGCCGCTTTTGGGGCATATTCTTTAGAAATACCACCACCGGCGGAAAAGAGACCAATATCAACCTGACTAAAATCAAACTTAGCCAGATCAGTTACGGTTATATTTTTGCCATTAAACTGGATTCTCGTACCCGCTGATCTTTCACTAGCCAACAAATATAAATTGTCCACCGGAAAGTCGCGCTCTTCCAATATGGAAAGCATTGTTTCGCCAACAGCGCCGGTGGCGCCAACGATGGCAACATTGTATTTTTTTGTCATTACCTACTTCCTGAATTAATCCTGATCATTGCTAAAGTTACCACCGCGAACACAGTTCCTATCACTTCCACTGCTCTCGCCACCGGCTTTATTCCACATATTTCTTATGATGGCAGATACAATCGCATCACCCATTTCTGCTGTTCCAACTTTACGCATACCATCGGTATATATATCTGCTGTTCTATAGTTGGCATCCAGCACGCTGTTTACACCCTGCTCAATACTATCCGCCATTTCAAATTCATCGAAGGTATAACGAAGCATCATAGCAACAGATAATATCGTGGCAATGGGGTTCGCTATATCTTTACCCGCAATATCCGGGGCCGAACCATGAATTGGCTCATACATTCCCTTACCATTTGCATCTAATGACGCAGAAGGTAGCATCCCGATTGAGCCCGTCAACATAGCGGCACAGTCAGATAAAATATCACCAAACATATTAGTGGTTACCATAACATCAAATTGTTTTGGTGCACGAACCAGCTGCATTGCTGCGTTATCCACGTACATATGGCTCAATTCAACATCGGGGTAATCTTTGCTGATATTAATCATCACCTCACGCCATAACTCGGTACATTCAAGGACGTTGGCTTTATCGATAGAACACAAACGTTTACCACGCTTCTGTGCAATTTCAAATGCAGATCGGCCAATACGCTCGATTTCTGATTCTTTATATATAAGCGTGTTGTAACCCTGTCTTTCGCCGTTTTCTAAAGTACGAATACCACGTGGCTGACCAAAATAGATGCCGCCGGTTAATTCGCGCACGATCATAATATCCAGACCGGATACAATCTCGGCTTTTAAACTAGAAGCGGAGGCCAACTGAGGGTAAAGAATTGCGGGACGAAGGTTAGAAAAAAGCGCTAACTCAGAACGCAAACCTAAAAGCCCCTTTTCAGGTCGGATGGAAATATCCAGCGACTCCCATTTATAACCACCCACTGCACCTAACAATATTGCATCAGATGCTTTAGCGAGCGCCAAAGTCTCTTGTGGCAAAGGACCACCAGTGGCATCGATTGCCGCACCGCCAACCAGGCCTTCTTCCATTTCTACATCTAGCTCATATTCGCGACGTAGGCATTCAATCACTTTTACCGCTTCTGCAACGATTTCCGGGCCAATACCGTCACCGGGCAGTACTGCTATTTTCTTAGTCATGTTAAATCCTGTCACTTCAAGCCTGTCACTTCAAACTTATAAAAACCCATTTTGGCGGGTAGTTTACCAAAAAGAGTTTTAAATTACCTGCTTTAAACGTTGGCGAATTATGCAAACAACCAGGGTGCTTGTTTTGCCCGATCAGTTTCATAAGCTTTAATTTCTTCAACATGCTGAAGCGTTAAACCAATATCATCCAGCCCATTTATCAGGCAATGCTTTCGAAACGCATCAACCTCAAAACTCATTTTTTTACCGTCAGGTGTCGCTATTGTCTGTTTTTCAAGATTTACGGCTAATTGATAACCTTCTGATGCCTGCGCTGCTTTAAAGAAGTCATCAACGATTGCCTCATCTAGCACAATCGGCAGCAGACCATTCTTGAAACAATTATTGAAAAAAATATCAGCAAAGCTGGGGGCGATAATGACCTTAAAACCATAATCTTCCAACGCCCATGGCGCATGCTCTCGACTAGAGCCGCAGCCAAAGTTATCACGCGCCAGTAATACACTAGCACCCTGATAACGCGCCTGATTAAGAACAAAGTCTTTATTCAATGGACGCCCGCTATTGTCCGCATCAGGTTCACCAACATCAAGATAGCGCCACTCATCAAACAAATTAGGACCAAAGCCAGAACGCTTGATTGATTTCAAAAACTGCTTGGGAATAATTGCGTCTGTATCAACATTCGCCCGATCCAGAGGTGCAACTAACCCATCAAATGTCGTGAATTTTTTCATTTTATTACCCTCCCTTAAAGCGCTTTCAACGCGTTGATATTAATAAAGTGTCCAGCAATTGCCGCTGCCGCTGCCATAGCAGGGCTTACCAAATGTGTGCGACCACCATTGCCCTGCCGTCCTTCAAAATTTCGATTAGATGTTGACGCACAACGTTCACCGCTTTCCAATCGATCAGCATTCATCGCCAAACACATAGAGCAACCAGGCTCCCGCCATTCAAATCCGGCCTCGATGAAAATTTTATCCAGCCCTTCTTTTTCCGCTTGCGCTTTAACTAACCCTGAACCCGGGACAATCAGTGCTAACATTACATTGGAAGCAACTTTTCTACCTTTGGCAATTTCGGCTGCTGCTCTCAAGTCTTCAATACGCGAATTAGTACAAGAACCAATAAATGCTTTATCTATTTTAATATCTGTAATAGGGGTGTTTGCTTCCAGCCCCATATACACCAACGCTTTTTTCATCCCTTCCTGCTTAATCGGGTCTGTTTCCTTTGCTGGATCCGGTACACTCTGATCGACAGAAACAACCATTTCAGGTGAAGTACCCCAGGTAACTTGCGGCTCAATAGTTGAGCCATCAAGCGTTACTACACAATCAAACACCGCACCATCATCGCTGTGCAATTCTTTCCAGGCTTCTGCCGCTTTATTCCACAATTCGCCTTTGGGTGAAAATGGCCGCCCTTTAAAATATTCAATCGTTTTATCATCCACCGCAATCATGCCAGATCGAGCGCCAGCTTCAATGGCCATATTACAAACTGTCATACGCCCTTCAACACTTAGTGAACGAATAACATCACCGGTAAATTCGATGGCATACCCCGTTCCGCCGGCGGTGCCAATTTTTCCAATAATGGCAAGCACAACATCCTTTGCTGTTGCTCCTTGCGTAAGATTACCAGTGACTTCCACTCTCATGTTTTTAGATTTCTTTTGAATCAAACATTGTGTCGCCATCACATGCTCTACTTCGGACGTACCAATACCATGCGCCAAGGCACCAAAGGCACCGTGTGTTGAAGTATGGGAATCTCCGCAAACAACAGTCATACCAGGCAAAGTGGCACCCTGCTCCGGCCCCATGACATGCACAACACCCTGACGAATATCGCCCATGGCAAACTCCTGAATACCAAATTCACGGCAGTTATCACCCAGCGTCTCCACCTGTAATTTAGCCACTGGATCGGTGATGCCTTTATCGAGTCCGGTTGTTGGCACATTATGGTCAGCGGTTGCCACATTTGCGCCAGCTCGCCAAGGCTTACGATCAGCCAAACGTAGGCCTTCAAACGCCTGTGGTGATGTTACTTCGTGAACCAGCTGCCTATCTATATAAAGCAATACGGTGCCATTATCGTCTTCTCTCACGACGTGAGCATCCCATAATTTGTCGTAAAGTGTTCTTGCGGCCATTTTTACCTTCCTCAATATTTTCTGTGTTTATTCATAATGGCTAGAGTTTATATGTTCGTGTAATATTACTCAAATTCATATTGTTCATACTTTCCATTCCAATAGGTTATACTTGAGCATGAAAAACAGAAAGGAGACGTTATGGATATCGCCAGCATTAGAGCCTTTTTGGCCGTTGCGGATCATGCATCATTTAGCCAGGCGGCAGAGTCGCTAAAAATCACACAACCAGCGGTAAGCAAACGCATTGCCGCACTGGAGCTAGACCTATCAGAAAAGTTATTTGACCGCATTGGCCGAAAAGTTATTTTGACCGAGGCCGGAAATACAATATTACCCAAATGCCGGTCAATTCTTGAAATGGTAGAGGATACCGAATTATCTCTAAGTAACTTATCCGGACAGGTAAACGGCTGCTTACGCCTTGGCACCAGCCACCACATTGGGTTGCATCACCTGCCACCAGTTATTAGTGCTTTCACACAAAAATACCCAGACGTTGAACTTGATCTACATTTTATGGATTCGGAAACTGTGTGCGAAAAAATTTCTCGCGGGGATTTAGAGCTGGGAATTGTTACCTTACCTTTAGTGCCACCGGAGAATATCAGCTGCAAAATATTGTGGGTAGATAAATTGAATTTTGTTGTTAGTAAACAGCACAAGCTTGCTGAACTTGAAAACATTTCAATTAATGACTTAATGAAATTCAACGCGATATTGCCAAATAAAGACACTTACACACGGGGAATAATTGAAAACGCATTTAAGCAACAAAATCTGATTATAAAGACCAGTCTTTCAACCAATTATCTTGAAACAATAAAAATGATGGTCACTGTTGGGTTAGGCTGGAGCATATTACCTGAAACGATGCATCAGGAAGACTTGAGAATAATTAACATGCCTGGCATACAACTAAAAAGAGAACTGGGTTATGTGCAACACCGACAGCGTACGCTATCTAATGCTGCAATTGCGATGACGAGTATATTAACAAGTTTGACATAGCTACTACAGCTATAGCCATAAGTAGCTATATCAAACTAGATAATTAATAATCATCGTTACTCGGTGGCAAACCTGTATCCTGATAATCTTCAAAATCATCAAGAAAATCTTCCATAATAGTATCCCAGTCATCTGAGATATGAACCGAATTAGGCTCGCGGTATACCTTATCATCCATTGATATCGCTTCTTCACGACCTCCTTCAGAAGCCTCTTTGTAATAGAGTTGACCCATGACAGTCTCTCCCCTTGTATTAACAGCCTATCTATAAAAACCGATCGATATATCTCAATCTTTCGACTACTCTGTAAATATTAGTTGGTGCAATCAACCGTGATCCAACCAACCTTTACAGGATCCTTTTCGACGATTATTTCTTGATAAGTAAAACCGTCATTCCTTGTTTCGTCCGAAACAAATCAAAATTTAGTAGTTTCAACACAAAAACTGAGAAATACGTCACATTGAAACTTGAAAACCAAAAAAACAATTAAATGAAATTTTAACTTAAATAATTTTCAGACCAATACTCATTAAAACTCAAAAGTTTAAAATGCAGTGCATGTGCCAGTACAGGTGTCTTTTAATCAGATTTTTTGAAAGGATAATCGATAGGTGATTTTTCGGAAGAGGAGTTAAATATAAGAACGATTCCAAAAAATATGGCTTGTAAATTACTACAGGGATATTACTTTGGTTAAGTTAATTAATTGCTACTCATTAACCTCAATCTGGAAAAAATTGTAAGACTTTTTGAATTTATTTCGCCCACAAAAAGATAGCATTTCAAATAACATTTTATTCCCCTGCTGCTTCTCATCGGGTAAAAACATCGACTTATTAGGATACTCGTAATGTGGCTTAATTCGCCGTTTACCTTGCACAGCGAGAACCTCAGCGACTTGTGCATCATGATAAACACGCACTTGAATCATAGGCTGTAACATACACGCCATACTACCTTCATAAAATGTATTCAGCTCTAGCAAAACCGTATATTTTGTTCTCTCGATCACGTCAACCGTCACTGTTAATATATGGCTATCACTAGATAAAGTGACATGTTCAACATAGTCAATATCCGGCAACATTATCACTAACTTGCGATAGTTATCCTCGTAGAGTTTCTGACAGTTTTCTTTATGTGTTGTCATATTACAATAGCTCAGTTTTATCTCTGTTATTTTATTTTCTTCATTATAATCATCGAGTATTTACCACAAATACTTTAGCATTATAACTCCATAATATTAAACATATTGCGCTCTGTAAATAACGCAATATACTGGCCATTAAGTCATTAATTTTTAAAAAATTCGTGGGGGAATTAACTGTTTTATTAGCGAAGTTTGTGCTACCGAAAAACTTGAATACTTACCTGAGAATTACCATTACAGCAAGGAAATTTTTTGAGCAATAGTTGTTAGTTTGTATGAGTTTCGTGCCAATTAATCATAATCAATCAGTGATTTTAATTTATCATAACTAATCAAGCGAGGGAAAATAATTTCAGAATAGGTTTTTAGTACATTTGAGGCGAACAGCCATTTTATTCAGCGAATAGAAAATGGGAAATATGCTCAAAATAAATTTTCCTCTGTAGGTTTTTTATTTGACCACGGCAAACAGGAAGCTTAATCCCCCACCCAATCTTTCATACGAGCACGAAGCCTTATCATTGCCTGACTAATTAATTGACTTATCCGTGACTCACTCACACCCAGCACAGATCCTATCTCTCTTAAATTTAATTCAGAATCATAGTATAAGGTTACCACCATTTTTTCACGCTCGGGCAAACCAGCTATCGCTTCAGCCAGATTACCTTTAAATCGATCATGCGACATTTCTTCAAATGGGCCATTTTTACGCGTAGTAAGCCCAAGCTCAATGGCATCTTCGTCTACACCCAATTCTTCAAAACCGTAAATTCTTGCATTACTAGAGTCCTGAAGAATCTTATAATATTCATCAAGTGTAATATCCATCTCATCAGCCACCTCATCGTCACGCGCGTCTCGACCGGTTCTGGATTCAATGTCTCTCACTACTTTACACAGCTCACGATTTTTTCGATGCACCGATTTTGGCGCCCAGTCATTTCGTCGAAGCTCATCCAGCATTGATCCTCGTATACGAATTCCAGAATATGTTTCAAAACTTGCACCAAGATCAGGTCGATAGTTACGAGATGCTTCAAGCAGTCCGACCATGCCCGCTTGTATAAGATCATCAACAATAACCGACGATGGCAAACGCGCCATCAGGTGATATGCAATTCGCTTAACCAGCGGCGCATACTTTACCACCATCTGATCTTCAGTTAGCGCTTTGCTTTGTTCGTTTTGATAAGGATTAGTTGCCATCAATACTGCCATTAAATACCATAGTCATAGTGAGTTTCGACATACCAAAACAAATACTTTAATCAATTTAATGAAAGTATCTCACTGTTACACCACTTCAATGACTTAAATAATTTATTGTACTGATGCTAATAAGAAAGCTAATAAGATAGCTAAAAAAAATGCAAAAAAAGCCCCGGAAGTCACCAGGGCAATTTTATAAAAGAAAGGATACTAGGCTAGAGCCCTAGCCTCAGTTCAGGAAAATGAAGTTGCCGAACGCCCCAATGAAGGGTCATTTAATGAAAAATCATCCAGAAAATCATCTGAAATAGAATATTCATCATCTGACATTACTGAGCCCACATTATTCTCTAATGCT
>Ga0224507_10000383_pt1 | contig 17345 bp, 15 predicted proteins | sample SF_Jan12_sed_USG_3_FD_170159 | JGI IMG/M metagenome (GOLD analysis project Ga0224507, IMG submission 170159) | Sediment microbial communities from San Francisco Bay, California, United States - SF_Jan12_sed_USGS_13 | ecosystem: Environmental > Aquatic > Marine > Sediment | place: USA... | reverse complement strand
GGTCAAGACGTCGTGACTGACCATTTACACTTGCTACAGGAACCAATCTGGCGCCATAGTTTCCAAATTTGGTCTCATCTATGGTCAGCACTTTTTCTTCGGTTATATTATCGTACCACTCATATCGCACAACTCCTTCGGGTACATCAACCTGGCGGATATGACAGGTTTCACAGGCCATAAAATAATTGTGCATATTAAGGAAAGAACGGATATCCGGAGATTTACCATGAGGAAGAGTTCCGTGACATGAAACACAGATGGGCGGTTGGGCAATGACCAACTCTACTGTTTTGTCTGTATTATGAAAGTGAGTGTCTGTTTTTTTGGTCTGCTCCGACGAAATATAATCCATTAGTTTGCCTTGATCAACCTCCTGCGTTCTGCTCGTTGCGGCAGGAGGAAAATAAAGCAGCTTTAATAGAAGGACGGAAATAAAAGCGAAGAAAAAGATGGAGCCAAGTGACATAATTTCCAGGAGTCCCCGCATCAGTCCCTTGGGTTTCTCCTCATGATGCGCATGGGCCGACTCGTCAACCGGCGCAAGTTTGCCTGCCTCCACCAGTTCCTCATAGAGCTGGCCGTGCTCGTGTCTCAGATGTTCGTTGGACATCTTGCCGTCAATCCATACCCGGCTCATGGGAAACTGACCGGGTTTCCAGTGAACCGCATAAAAATGCCAGACGATAATGGCAAGCGTGGCCAGGCACGCCTCCATCCCGTGAATGAGGATGGAGAGATCCAGGACAAACTTGCTCCAGTACACCTCCGACCAGAGAAAAATGCCGGTAACGGAGATGATTATGGTTCCGGCAACCAGGGCCAGATACTCTGCTTTTTCCCGATAATCGAACCGGACCGTTTTCGGCGGTTCAGATTTCCTGCCAAGATAATAGGCTATGTTATGCACAACATCCTTGGCATCCTTCCAGGTCGGGATCATATCCTTCAGAAATGACCTGCCGTCTTTGCAGACAAACAGATACACTGCATGGTATAAGGCGCCAAATATCATGGCCACACCGCAAACGCGGTGAGTGATGCCGCGGTAGTAAAAAATGGTTTCGCCCCAGGGCCCGAGTTTCAGAATCCATGTCTCGGGCAGTTTCAGCATATATCCGGTGATGACCAGGAGGACGAAAGTCGCGAAAACCATCACATGCTGTATTCGTTCATGGCAGTTAAGCCGGATAACCTCGGTGGGCGGGTTATTATTTTGTTTATCCATGCTGTCGTTATAAGTTTCCATATTGATCATCCTCTCAATGATTATTATCTCGGTTTTTGACAGTTCTGTACAAATCCATGAGTTGATGGATCAGCATGCCGCCAATAACAACAGTGATTAAGAGGGTATAAACATATTTAACGATCATATAGATCTTGAACTGAAAGCGTTCCTGTTCGTTCAGAGCAGTGAGATCGTCATCCTTAACATCCATAAGATTGCGAAATCTCCTTTCTTTTCTGAGAGCACTTATGTCCTCAATGGGTGATTCCCCTCTCATGAAGGCAGCAACCGTCTCGTCAAAACCCAAGCCGGTCTGGTGAATCTTACCCCTTGCAAAGGAAGGATTTGAATTGGGGTGGCACTGTTGGACCCCTTCTTCATTGGCACATGTTCTTTGCAGGTTTCTTGGATGAACCGGTGAATCTTTGGACTGCATAGTATTCAAAGAATGCACGGAATAGCCGACCGGGGCATGGCAACTGATACAGTCAGGTGCGTGTTGATCCCCGTACAAAACTCCTTTCCAGTGGTAAGTATCCCTGTAATTTGATGTGCTGGGAAGGTTGTGGCGGGCCATCATTTCTTCATCCTTATGGCAATTTAAGCAGAGGTTAACTGTCTCTACTGCTGTCCGGGACCTGTGCAGCCGGTGGGTAAAATGCTGATAATAGCGGTTGGCCCATTCTTGTTTTGTATGACATCCTATACAACGCCGCAGAGCATCTTGCGAAATTCCAGCTTCCTGATCCATGCTCTGGACCGGTTTGTAGACGGTATTGAGATGACAATCAGTACATCCCGGCATGTCCTGCGAATTCTTTTTAGGATCTTCCGGTGTCCCCTTTCCATGTATGCTTTTATTGACTTCATCATAGAGATTGGAATGGGAGAACTCTATTTCAGTTGACGGCTCTTTGAGATGACACTTTGTCGAACAGTCAACTTTTTTTGCATCATTATGCGGAATAACGTCAAGTTTAAGATGACAGTTTCTACATAGAACCTTCCCGTGGACCGAGCTCATGTATTTATCATTGGCAACGTAAAACAACCGGGTTTTACTTGTCTTCTGATCTATTCTGGCCAGGCCTGAGTACTTATGACAGACTAGACACGCTTCCTCATCTGCGGCTTTTGCCAATGATGGAGCGATAAAAAGGGGCAGAAATATCCCAACAAGAAAAAGGATACCTCTGGTTGAAAATTGCTTCATTTCAACCTCCTTTTATGGTGTGGCTGGATTTCGGGTTACTAGGTTCTGATTGCACACAACGTTGACAATATCATTACCTGTTACAACTTCGAGATAGAGCTCTGAGGACAATTTCCGCCTTATATCAACTTCATAAGTGAATTTAATAAAAAACATGGCAATGGATGGCATTATTTCACTCCTTAATTTATTTTAGACAAGATTGAAGATGTTTATTGATCAAGACTTAAACCCCCCAGAATTTGATGCAACCTATGTGCCAATAAAGCATTTTATTTATTTTGAATAAATACAATAGGTTATGTGAATCGTGGCGCATCAGTCAAGCTCCTGGCTTTAAAACAAAACGAGACAAAACGAAACGCCTGTTATTATCGCACCGTTGCCAATTGCCTGCAAGCGGACGGATAGCGCAAAATGAAACACAAAGAGACGATGTGTTTCATTTTGTTTCAGCATGCAAAGAAGCCGATGAAACATTGACAGTGATCGCATATCAGACATAATGGCCGTTACACTTCAAAGCATGGACAGGGGTACTATGTGCAAGAAAAGGCGACCTACATCATCAGTCTCGCCCATAGAGGGACGAAAGCGAAGTATCGGGAGCCATCCAACAAGAAAAAGGATACCTCTGGCTGAAAGTGTTTTCATTTCAACCTCCTTTTATTATGCGGTTAGTTAGTTTGTGGATTCAAAACAGAACAAACACATTTTGCCTCTCCTCCGGACTATCCCGGCCAGAGAGGAATATTTGCGCAGATAAAGCACCCCCCTTCTCCGCAAGGCTCCCCCCTGGAGAAGAAGACGAGCAATATCCGGAGTGCTCCAACAAGAAAAAGGATGCCCCTGGTTGAAAAATGCTTCATTTCAACCTCCTTTTGCTGTGTGGTTAACTTATAAATTGCGTTATGCAATCTACATAATAGCCATAATAGTCGGTTGGAATGTTACTAGTTCCCCTTACTTTACTATTAACACCATTAAATTGTTTACAGGATCTATTCTTATGGATACGGCGAATTTAAAACAATGCAGGATGACAGCGATGGAAGTATTCATACGAGAAGAGTAACTCATGATGGCAGACCGTTATCATGAAAATCAGTTTCACCAATAACAAACTCACAGGTTCAACCATTCCTGACAGCATGCCCGAATAGCGAACCTCACCCAAAAAATGATAATTATTATTAATAGTTATCCCACACTCTTAGTTGTTTACTAGTGCATATGCAACGTTATTACAATGCGGCAAATTGTCGCACTGAACCATAGGTCATATTGTACAGGAGTTTGGTTCAGCTTGTTGAATATGTAGGAGCGTGTGGGCGTGGCAACTTCTCCCCTTGATCGAAAACAACTGCGGTTAAAATTATTTACCATCTTATATGCACGAAATTGTAATTCGATGAATGTTTCAAAAAAAAATTGAATGTATCAGTAACAAAATGTTACAATTTAAAACAAGAATCGATGTCACCCTAAAACCAGACCCAAAAAGGTACTTTATATTGTTTCATGACAGTTCAAGCCAAAACATTCGAAAGCCCTGATAATGGTATTGGTGTGATGACAGGGTCTGGCCTTATCAATAATATTGATCTCATTCAGTTTATGGATCAGTTTCCACATGGCCTGCTTCTCTTCGATACCTCCCTACAGATTGTGATCTTTAATCAATATCTCGAGGTACTTACAGGATATAAACGGGAAGATGTTATAGGGGTACGGGGTGATGCTGTACTCCGCAGCAACCTGAACCAGCATGAGGATCCTCTTCATGACGTATTCGAAACCGAAGAAAAAGTGGTGATTGAGGGTGACATGATCAACCGGGACCGCAAAAAAATTCAGGTCCGATTCACTGTTGCGCCGCTTCGCTCTAATTCTGGTGACGTAACAGGAGCGGTGGTTTTTGTAGAAGACATCTCACTTTTGAAGGATCTTGATGAAAAAGCCCATGGATCTCCAGCACTCAACAAAATTATCGGTCACAGCAGAAAAATGCAGGAAGTTTTCGACATGCTGCCCGTTGTGGCTAAAACAGACGCGTCGATTCTGATCACTGGAGAAACGGGCACGGGCAAGGATTACATTGCCGAGGCCATACATAAGGCATCCCGGCGTGCCAAACATCCTTTTATTAAAGTTAATTGCGCTGCGTTACCGGAGTCTTTGCTGGAATCTGAACTTTTTGGTCATGTCCGTGGTGCATTTACCGGGGCAGACCGGGATAAACCAGGCATGTTCAACCTGGCTGACAAAGGCACCATTTTTCTGACCGAAATTGGCGACCTGCCTCTATCTCTGCAGATCAAACTCCTGACGGCGCTTGATGACCGGGAGTTTTATCCAGTTGGCGGTTCGAAAAAGGTGCGGGTCAATGTGCGGATAATTGCCGCCACCCACAGAGACCTGGAAACCTATGTCAAACAGGGAATGTTCCGCGAAGACCTCTTTTACCGCCTCAACGTACTCCGCCTCCCCCTTCCCCCTTTGAGGGAGCGAGACGATGACGTCCGGCTTCTGCTTGAGCATTTTCTCAGAGAATTTTCCAGCGAACTGAAGAAAAACATTAAAGGGATCGATCCGGCTGCGTTGGCGGTTCTATCCTCATATGATTATCCGGGAAATGTCAGAGAATTAAGAAACATTGCCGAGTATGCCGCCAATCTCTGTGACGGCAGCACGATCAGGCTGGAACATCTGCCCCAGTCTCTTACCCTTGAGGAAAAAAAAGACAGAGAGGCAGCGCTTAGCAACAGCCAAATCAGCAGCCCTCTACCGGACAAAAGTACTGTCCGGTCGTCAGAGGAACTGGTTGGAGCACCGGCAACTGCCGGCTGGTCGGAAATAGAAAAGAGAATGATACTCGATGCACTGCTAAAGACAGGCGGTCGCAAAACAGAGGCGGCCGGCTTGCTGGGATGGAGCAGAACCAAACTGTGGAGAAAGATAAAGACCTACGGCATGTCCTGAGGAGCAATGAGATATGAAAATACTGGTCACGGTAACCGGTGATGACATTTCCTCCCGCTTTGATTTGACAAGCGAGGTGATTATTGCTGAGTGCGATGGGGGGCAGATCAAAGGACGACCCCGTACAATTCTACTGGGGCGCCCATCGGCCGAAGAGCTCAGCGGGCTTATTCTCAAGGAGGACGCTTCCGTGGTCATCTGCGGAGCTGTTGAGGAAAGTCATTATCGGTATCTGTCCTGGAAAAATGTCAAGGTGCTGGATTCAATTATCGGTCCTTACCGGGAAGCCTTACTCAAGGTTGCCGGAGATGCGCTTTCACCCGGGGATATTCTTCCCGGCGCCTCAGAAAAGGACAGTGCCGCATGAATATTTCCAGTCAGAAGCTGGCCAATTTATTCTCAAGGATTTTGTTTGGCCGCACGGATGGAAGCAGTTACCGTCGTTTCCGGTTCATTCTCTTCATAGGCATGATTGGCATTTCCCTGATCCCCGTCTACGTAACGACAGCTCTCCATTACAATGAATACCGCGCCCTTCTGCACCGAGAGGAACGGGATCAGCTACGCTCGAGCAGCCTCGGCGGAAAGAGCAGAGTCGAAGCCTATGTCGAACAATACATGTCTGTGGTGCGGTTCATCACCATGCAGTACTCCTATGAAGAACTCCTTGACCAGAACACCACCAGTGAACTCCTGGAGAATATCCGTAAAGAGTATGCCGGATTCGTGGACCTTGGTGTCGTGAACACCGACGGCACCCTGCAGACTTATGCCGGCCCCTACCGCCTGCAGGGCGTAGACTACAGTGACCAGCAATGGTACCACCAGGTACTTGTCCGAACAGTCTATGTCAGCAATGTCTTCATGGGCTTCAGAGAAGTCCCTCACTTTGTTATCGCCGCCAGCACAAAATTGCCCGGCAAGCAGGAATACTGGGTGCTGAGAGTCTCCATTGACATCAAAAGTCTTGAGCAGGTCATCTCCCGGGTTGTGGCAAAGGAGGCCCGCGACTTGTTCCTGGTGGATGCCAACGGACTGCTCCAGACCCCTTCCAGAAACTTTGGCGGCGTACTGGATCGCTATGAGTATTTTTCCCAACCCCTTAAAAACGTTATCGATGTTCGAGAAAAACAATTTAATGATGGCCAAGAAATATTACAGGCAGTTGTCGCAATAGAAAATTCACCCTGGTACCTTGTCATCACCAAAGTGGGATACTCTCAGAGCGATGTCTGGAAATCATTTTCAGGACGCATCCGAATGATAATTATCACCAGTTCCGTGCTGGTAATCGTGGTCATATTTCAAGTTGTCAAACTATTGACCGACCGACTGAAGGATGAAGAGCAGAAGAAACGGGCCCTGCTCAGCGAAGCGGAACACACCAGCAAATTGGCATCCATTGGCCGCCTGGCCGCCGGTGTCGCCCATGAAATTAACAATCCGCTGGCGGTGATCAGCCAGAATGCAGGCTTGATGGCTGATCTTATAGAAATATCGAAAAGTTTTGAGAACCGGGAAAAGTTTACTACTTCCATCAATGGAATACAGAACGCTGTAGAGCGCTGCAAGAAGATAACGCATCGTTTGCTGGGTTTTGCAAGACGAATGGATATCAATTTGGAGAATATTGATATAAAAGATCTGTTGCATGAAGTGCTTGGCTTTCTTGAAAGAGAGGCATTATACAGCCAAATAGGTATCGAGTTGCATATCCCGGACGATTTGCCGATGATAGTCAGTGACCGGGGCCAGCTCCAACAAATTTTTCTCAATATTCTCAACAACGGCATTGATGCCATTGGCAAAGACGGTACCCTGACAATCACTACCAGGGTTCTCCTGAGCGGTATGATTCAGGTTGCCATTAAGGATACCGGTCCGGGCATGACGCCTGAGATTATGAAACATATTTTTGACCCTTTTTTCACCACCAAGGAGGCAAATAAAGGAACCGGTCTCGGCCTCTCCATTACCTATGGCCTGGTGAAAAAGCTCGGTGGCAATATTGATGTTGTTTCGGAAGTAGGCAAGGGATCAATATTCTACGTGAGCCTGCCTGTTACAAATCCTTCAAGGAGAGATGAAAATGTCTGAAATAAAGGTGCTGGTGGTAGATGATGAGGTTGAATTTGCCATTTCACTTACTGAAAGGCTGAAGTTGCGAAATTTTTTCTGCAGGGCATGTTATAGCGGAGTAGATGCCCTGCGTTTAATAGAGGAAAATATTCCCGATGTCGTTGTCCTTGACCTGAAAATGCCGGATATGAGCGGCCTTGAGGTACTGTCGGAAATTAGAAAGAAGTATCCCGGAATCCAGGTTATCATGCTTACAGGGCATGGATCTATAACCAGCGGCATACAAGGCATGGAAGGAGGTGCGTTTGACTACCTGATGAAACCGTTTGATATAAACGAACTGGAGCACAAAATCAGAAACGCCAGCAAAAATATCCGGCCAGCGCCTCTCGGAACGGGAGGTGCCGAATGAAGCACGAAATGGAAGAAGCCCTTCGCGATGCCCAGCTCGCCTTCCTTGGCAGACTGCTGTCCGGATTTACCCATGAGTTGAAAAATCACCTGGCTATCATCAATGAATTCAACGGCTTAATGGGTGATCTCCTTGAGCTGGGTATGCAAAAGGATGATGAAACCGCCAAAAAATTTCAAAAAATCATAGTATCTATCGCTGAACGCATCGAGATGGCAAATACCCTGGTCAAGAACCTCAACAGCTTCGGGCATCGTATGGACATGTCTGTTACTGTCTTCAGTGTCAACGACATACTCCGTGAAGAGATAGCTCTCATGGACAAATTTGTCAGATTAAAGGGAATCGAATTCGATATTGACCTGCAGCAGGATATTCCCTCTGTCCGGAACAACCCGGCTCTTTTCCAGTTTCTTGGTTACGTTTTTATAGATGCTGTTCTCTCCGACGCAAAAAAAGGAGAAAAGATCAAACTGGTTTCGAGAAAGGAGAACGGTAATGTCGTTGTTCATCTTGAAAAACAGACGGACGGTTCCGAAAAGGACGAGAGAGAAGCCGACACGTTGCGCACCGGTCTGATCGCCTACGTTGTTGAAAAGCTCGGCGTTGATTTTGAAAGGGAGGTGCGGAATAACAGGTACGCTTACCGCCTGATCCTGCCTCCTGCATAACCAGAGGAGTACATGTACGAAGCTCCCTCTCCCCTTGCATCAATACAGCATGTTTCATATGTAACCATATTTACCCCCCGCTGAACGTTCATTTATGCTTCACTTTGTTTCAAAGTTACGCCCTTGGGGTTACTTTTCCAGGCAATGTATAACTATATGTTTTTACAACATCTATTTTTACGCGCTTTGATTATGTTCCATTATGTTTCGTAATGTCACGCTCAGTTTAGGCTAATACATTTTTTCTGCTCAGGGTAACTTTATGAAATTACGCAATAAAATTATTGTGTAAATGTGGCACACAACTTGCAATTACAAGGTTAACAACAATGCTTTGATTCCTATCCTAAAAGACTGAAAGGGAGGGACATTATGAAATCAAATAATAAAATGAAAGGAAATTGGATGGTAGCGGCAACTTTTGCCGAGGCAGGCGAATGGGAAACCGCACGCAGCATGATGCCGGACAAAAGTAATACCTTTGAGCCCAGTTGGTTTTCGCGAATGTTTTCGGCCGTTGCCTTTGCAGAGGAAGGACTCTTTGACGAGGCGATTCGTTTGGCCGGTGGAGGAGCACGGCAAACTGTCCATGTGTTTGATGAGCTGGAGGATCTGGGTCTTTCCATTATTCATCTTCGCTACGGCACTGTCTGCTTTGATTGAATCAGAACAAAGGGTGTCCGGCCGGGTAAATTTTCTGGGATGATATGAACGTCGCAAAAAATCCGGCCATAAATTAATCCCAAGAGCTATATCTATCTATTGGCTCCTGATTCAAGCCGGGAAAAGTTAAATGGGTCCAACCGTTATGCTAGCCATTTGGGAGAGAAGTTTGCTACACGTTATGAACAACAAGTTGCGAGAATTGAATTTCGATGTAGTTGTTGTTGAGAATGGAAGTGAGCTTGCACAACAGACCGCAACCCGTGACATAGATGTGATTCTTCTTGATATCCGCTCAGATGGCGAAAGCGGGCTGCGCCTGATGACTGAAGCCAGAGAAAAAAAACCGGAAACGGAGGTTATCCTCCTCAGCAACCAGCAGTGTATAGCCTTGGCTATGGAAGGAATACAGGCTGGGGCATTTGACGATATACCGGAACCTTTTGAGGTTGATAAAATCTCAAAAAAAATACTGGCTGCATGGAAACGCAAAAAAAGATCAAAAAGAAGTGGCCTGAACAGGCTCGCCGTGTTTTGGGAAAAAACAATGATGGCCGCCGCATATGCCGAGGCCGGCGATTTTGAAACAGCGATCAGCTTAGCCGGGAGAGGAAAAAAAAAGAAGAAAACACCAGAAAAACTTGCAGAAAAGAAAGAGAATGTACCCCCAACAGACAAGACTAAGGGAGACAGCAAATGAAAGAAATGAAAGTATTGCTCGTAGACGATGAAGAAACTTTTGTGAAAACCCTATCCGAACGTCTGAATATGCGGGATATGAAAAGTGACTCCGTCTTAGGTGGCCAGCAGGCGTTAGACTTTGTGGACGAAAATGAACCGGATGTAATGATTCTTGACCTGAAAATGCCCGGGATTGACGGCATGGAGGTCCTGCGCAGGATCAAAAAAAAATATCCTCGCATCCAGGTTATTATTCTCACGGGACATGGCACTGACAAGGATGAGGACGAAGCCAGAAGAATAGGCGTCTTCGATTATTTGCAGAAACCGGCGGATATTGAAACACTGGCGCAGAAAATAAAAGCCGCCTTTATAAACAAATTTCAGGATACAATGACGGCAGCAGCATTTGCTGAGGCAGGTGAAGCGGAAACCGCGAGGAAAATTATTACCAAGGAGAATAAATAATTTTAATCATTCCTTAGACTATAAACAGAGATAGCTTTACAAAAATTAACTGCTGAAAACGATGGCAAAAAAAAAGTGATGTGTTGAACTGAAAAGGGAGAATGGCATGGCGGAAAAAATTAAAGCGAGCGTGATGCTGGTTGATGATGAGGAACAATTTCTTGAAGTTCTTTCCGAGCGGCTGGAGGCACGGGGTCTCAGGGTAAACACGGTCACAAGCGGTGAAGAAGCCGTCGGAGAAGTAGATGAGAAAAATTTTGATGCAATAATCGTCGATCTTGCCATGCCGGGAATTGACGGCATCGAAACCCTGCGGCGAATCAAGGAAAAAAGGCCTGACATGGAAATAATTATGCTGACAGGTCATGGTACCGTGCAGAGTGGCGTCGAGGCGATGAAGCTCGGCGCCGAGGATTTTCTCGAGAAACCTGTTGATATTAATGTGCTTCTGGAAAGAATTTCCGAAGCCAAACACAAGAGAATGATCCTTCTTGAGAAGAAGCACGAGGAAGAATTGAAGAATATCATCAAAACCAAGGGTTGGTAAGGCAGAAGCAACCCGGCAGCAATAATTAACCCACAACAGCAGTACTGACGGAACCCGGAAAAAAAAATGTGCTTTCCCGGTACAAGATAAGTGCGTCCACTGAATGCCGAATGAATGGCAGCACGGAAAACTGAGCAGGATTAAAGCATAAGGCGTAACACATCAGATATTTATGGAAAGAAGGGGTGAAAACATGACAGCAAGCAAACCGATCGCAAGAGATTTAGTCATACCGCTGGACAAATTTCCGCATCTTCAGGAAACAGATACTCTCCATGATGCAGTAAAAACGCTCCTTTCTTTTACCTGTGGAGAGAGCGAGCGCCTTTTGTATTCCGAGCTCTTTGTTTTAAACGACCAGCAACAGTTGGTCGGCAGGGTTGCTTTGCAGGATATGCTCAAGACGCTGGACAAGCGGCTTGTCGAAATACCCAAAGTTGAACGCTTTGAGGGCAAGGGGGGCGAGTACTCCAATCTGGCCATTCTCTGGGAAGAGTCTTTCTTTCTTGAATGCGCCAAAAAAAAGGGGACCCCGCTGAAAATAATCATGAACCCTGTGAACAGGGTCGCCAAGGAGGATGATTCTCTTGTCAAGGTCCTGTCCATGCTGCTGCATGGTGATGAACTGGTACTGCCCGTAATCAATGATGCTTCTGTTACCGGTTTCATTCGTTTGGAAGAAATATTCAAGGCTGTCTGCGGTTACTGCAAACTTTGATATCCTTCAGGATCAACAGAAAAGAAGGTTAAACAAAAACGCGAGAAAAAAAGGAAAAGAGGTAGATAAGTCATGGCAAATACACAAGAAAAAGTCGGAATAGCAACTGCCAAGACGCCCTTTAACTGGAAAAGGTTAATTTTCCTGATTACCGGGGTAACTTTGTTTGCGGTTGTATATTATTCACCCCTTTGGCCCGACGCAGTGGATCCCCAGGGAGAGCATTTTATCTTGACCAATGAGGGCAAGGGCGCTTTGGCAGTTTTCCTGCTGGCCGCTACCTGGTGGGTATTCGAGGTAGTGCCTATCGGAGTTACCAGTCTGACCATCGGCCTGCTGCAGGCCCTGTTTTTTATCCGGCCGGCCAAGGTGGCCTTCAAGGATTTCATGGATCCCTCCGTTCTCTTTATCTTCGGTTCCATCGTTATCGGCATGGTCTTTACGAAAACCGGGCTGACCAAGCGGATTGCCTACAAAATGCTTTCCATCGTCGGCGAAAAAACGAGCATGATCTACCTGGGCTGTTTCGTACTCACGGCGGCGCTTACCCACATCATGGCGCACACTGCGGTGGCCGCCACCATGTTTCCCCTGCTGATGGCCATTTACGCTCTCTACAGCGAAGATGAGGAGCCGACAAAATTCGGCAAGGGCCTTTTCATCGGCATGGCGTACGTGGCGGGTGCAGGAAGCATCATCACTCTGCTCGGTGCGGCCCGCGGTGCTGTTGCCCTGGGTTTCTTCAAGGATATTACCGGTCAGGATATCAGCTTCTTCAAACTCACCTACTATATGTTTCCGGTGGGCTGGGTGATGACCTTCCTGCTCTGGCTCTTTTTCATGGTTGTTTGTAAACCTGAAAAAAAAGCCATTACGGGTCTCAAGGAAAAGGCCAAAAGAATGTACCTGGATCTCGGTCCATGGAGCGGCAAGGAGATACTGACCACATTCATAGTTGTCTCTACGATTCTGGTCATCTCACTTAAATCCTTTGTGCCCGCCTTTTCCGCGCTTGACAAAACCGGCGTTCTGCTGGTTTCCACAGTGCTCTTTTTCGTCGTCAACATCCTAAATGTCAACGACCTGGAAGAAATCCCCTGGAACATCATCCTGCTCTTTGCCGGCGCCATGTCCATCGGCTTCTGCCTATGGGAGACCGGTGCGGCCAAGTGGCTTGCCGTCAACTGGCTCACCTTGTTCAAGTCGGCTCCTGCAATCGTTTTCATTCTCGGCATGGCCTTCTTTGTCATGATCATGACCAACTTCATCATGAACGTGGCCGCCATTGCCATCTCCCTGCCGGTTGCCCTGGTCATAGCTCCCTATCTCGGCGTGGGGGGTGAAGTCATCGTCTTCTCCGCACTGGTTGTGGCAGGCATGCCCTTCCTGCTTCTGGTCGGTGCCGCGCCCAATGCCATTGCCTATAGCTCCAAGCAGTTCACTACGGGAGAATTCTTCCTGTACGGCATCCCGGCAAGTATTATGCTGATGGTAGTGACTTGGGTTGCCGTCCAGTTCATCTGGCCGATTATGGGCATGGAGATATATCTGCCCGCCCCATGATATGATGTAGGGAGAGAGAGAACGCTGAGAGAGGCTTCAGGGTGTCGGGCATAATTTCTGAAAGCCTCTTTCATTCTCACGAGAGCGGGCACGAACCATACTTGTAATGAGACAAAACATGAAAAAGAAAAAAAAAGTAAAAGTCCTTCTTGTTGACGATGAGAAGGTGTTTGCCCAGACTCTGTCCGAGCGGCTGCAAACCCGGAATCTGGATGCCAGGGCAGTGTTCGGAGGCAATGAAGCCCTGGAGGACATAGCAAAAGATGAACCCGATGTCATGGTGCTTGACCTCAAGATGCCCGATATGGACGGCATGGAAGTCCTCCGCAGGGTCAGGGAAAAGTATCCCCTCATAGAAACCATCATCCTCAGTGGCCATGGCACCGAAGCCGCACGGGAGGAGGCCGCGAATCTCGGAGCCGCCGAGTTTCTTGAAAAGCCGATTGATACAGTAAAGCTAATCCAGAAAATTAACGGGGCATTCGCTGGAACATCAAAAAGCAATAAAGGTATGCTTTATTCCTATGGAGATTTCACCACGATACTCCAGCACCATTTTGACCTTCACGACATCAGTCTTGGAGAAAACGCTCTAGGCGTCAAATGCTTCTGCAGGGATGACAATCAAGACCAGATAGGTTATCTGCTCGCAGGGATCGGCAGAAGTTCCGGCTGGTTTGATTTGAATTCGTTCGGCGCATATCCGGCCGGCCGTTCTTTTGAAAGTTTAGGGCCCCCATCACACCATATTCCGAACATGAAAGAACTGCCCTGGATTATCCTGGTGCATGCAACCCACGTTGGCTGCGACTCGAATTACACCCTGGGCCTCACGGACAGATACGGCATGCGGGAACAGAGTCCCTCCTGCGGTCTTCTCGCCAATATCATTTCCCGGCACAAGCAGAACAAAAAAAAATCCGTTGCGGAGCTGCAGGACTTCGAGATGAACCAGGCGGAGAAGGTTCTCAAGCCGTACCTCGACGAGATTGTTGCCACGGATTATCCCATGGCATCTATTGCCGACAAGCTTCTCGACCTTGGTTTCGAGATTTTTGACGGACTGCTCAGGGATAATGTGGAAAGAGCTTTATACATTGGCGGTATAAATGTCGACTATGCCCCTGAGAACCCCGAGAAAAATTTTTTCGTACCCAAAATTGCTTATATTTACGAAAATTCAAAAAAAACGGGAGTTAACTTCGAGTGACAACACAATGACCATGCCCCGGCGGCCGATTTACCGACTGAAAATGAACCGGGGATGACAAAAAGCCATAAAGAGCAAAATTACAGTTTTATCTGGTCACCATAATTTCCACTGATACGGGAGATTATAAAAGGAGGATACGGCAGTGTCGACAGTTTTTTACCTTACAGCTCTAGTGTCCGGCATATTAGCCGGCTTTCCTGATTTCGCCATGGCGGCCGCAGGCGGGCATAGCGAATCGCTTAATCTTACCGGCCACGCGATAGGTTATATATCGCTCATAATTTTTGTTCTGGCCTACGCCCTGGTTATGGCTGAAGAATTCACCCATCTGCGCAAATCCAAGCCGGTGCTGCTGGCAGCGGGCATCATCTGGGGAATGATCGCCTGGATTTACGCGGGTCACGGTATGCCCCATGCCGCTGAAGTGGCAGTACGCCACAATGTCCTCGAGTACGCCGAACTTTTCCTCTTCTTGCTGGTGGCAATGACCTATATCAACGCCATGGACGAACGGCTTGTTTTCGCGACCCTGCGGGTCAAACTGGTCTGCGCCGGATTCTCCTTCCGTAAACTCTTCTGGATGACGGGCCTGCTTGCCTTTTTCATCTCGCCGGTGGCCGACAACCTGACGACTGCGCTGCTCATGTGCGCGGTGGTTATGGCTATAGGCAAAAGCAATGCCAGGTTTATAAGCCTGGCCTGCATCAATATCGTTGTGGCAGCCAATGCCGGCGGTGCCTTCAGTCCGTTCGGCGACATCACCACCCTCATGGTCTGGCAAAAGGGAATTGTTGATTTCTGGACCTTCTTCAAACTATTCATTCCATCTGCTGTCAACTGGCTGGTGCCGGCTGCAATCATGGTCCTGGCGGTCCCCAAGGTTAATCCGGATACCTGCGAAATGAACATCCATATGAAGCGCGGCGCCTTCGTTGTTATGGGGCTTTTTCTTGCAACCATCTGCACGGCGGTCAGTTTCCATAACTTCCTGCATCTGCCGCCGATGCTTGGCATGATGACAGGCCTCGCCTACCTCAAGATCTACGGTTTCTACCTGAAAAAAACCCATACCACAAGGGGTGCGGGCCGCTATGACCCGGATAAAGCCAGTGAACAACTCGGCGACGTGGTTCCCTTTGATGTTTTCAGAAACATCGCCAGGGCCGAATGGGACACCCTGATGTTCTTCTACGGCGTTATCCTCTGCGTCGGGGGACTCGGCTTTATCGGCTACCTGGCTATGGTTTCGCACACCATGTATACCGGTTGGGGTGCCACTTCGGCCAATGTCACGGTGGGCATCCTCTCGGCAATAGTGGACAATATTCCCGTCATGTTTGCCGTCCTCACTATGAATCCGGACATGAGCCAGGGACAGTGGCTGCTGGTGACACTGACCGCCGGTGTGGGGGGCAGCATGCTGTCCATCGGCTCTGCTGCAGGCGTTGCCCTTATGGGGCAGGCACGCGGCATGTACACCTTTTTCGGTCATCTGAAATGGACCCCTGCTATCGCTGTAGGCTATGCGGCCAGCATTTATGTCCATTTTCTGATCAATAAAAGCATATTTTAGCCGAACCTGACTTATTGCTTGTACAGACAACAAAATGCAAATTAACCTGCAGGACAATTTATTCCCTACCTGCTGACCAAAATCACAAAAACAACAAAAGCCCTGACCAGTTTGCATGGTCAGGGCTTTTGTCAATTTCAACTGGCGGAGGAGCAGGGATTCGAACCCTGGGTGGAGTCACCCCCACAACGGTTTTCGAGACCGTCCCGTTCGACCGCTCCGGCACTCCTCCGATCTCCATTGGTCCAAAAATTACATTGATTTTCTGCCAGCGTCAAGTGGATGCACTGCAATTTGACATATGAGAATCTTTGTCATAAAGTTTTCATCACCATAACAACACTGCTTTCAAAGAGCTTGCCGTTCGCAGAATTTTAATCACATTAGAAATACAGGAAAAATAATAACGGGAATATCATGAAATACCGCATTGAGCATGACACCATGGGTGAAGTACAGGTCCCTGCCGACCGGCTATGGGCAGCCCAGACCCAGAGAAGCCTGCTGAATTTCAATATCGGCGAAGAAAAAATGCCGCTTGAAGTGATTTACGCCTTTGCCCAGTTAAAAAAAGCCTGTGCCATGGCAAATCATCAATTCGGCAAACTGGACGACAGGATCAGAATATGCGTCGTCAAGGCATGCGATGAAATACTGGCGGGCAACCACGACCGGGAATTCCCCTTGTCAGTATGGCAGACCGGCAGCGGCACCCAGACCAACATGAACGTTAATGAGGTTGTCGCCAACCGGGCAAATCAGATACGGGCCGAAGAGATAGTTGATGACTTGCGGATCCATGCAAACGACCATGTTAACATGTCGCAAAGCTCAAACGATACTTTTCCAACGGCCATGCATGTTGCGGCAATAATAGATATAGAGGAAAATCTTCTGCCGGCCCTTTCCCTTCTGGCCGAGACCCTGCACAAAAAAGCAAACCAGTTCAGGAAAATAGTCAAAATCGGGCGCACTCATCTGCAGGATGCCACCCCGCTGACCCTGGGTCAGGAAATAAGCGGATGGGCCGCCATGCTGGACAGCAATCTCAAACAGATAATGGGCTCACTGGAACCGTTGCGCGCCTTGGCCATCGGCGGCACGGCTGTAGGCACGGGCCTGAACGCTCCGGAAGGTTTCGGCACCCTGGTTGCGGAACACCTTAGCCGGCAGACTGGCAAGCGTTTTATTTCCGCCCCCAACAAGTTTCATGCCTTAACTTCTCACGACGCCCTGGTATGGGCCAGCGGCGCCCTGAAGTCGCTGGCAGCCAACCTGATGAAAATAGCCAATGACATCCGCTGGTTGGCAAGCGGGCCACGCTGCGGCAT
>Ga0224507_10000382_pt1 | contig 17370 bp, 20 predicted proteins | sample SF_Jan12_sed_USG_3_FD_170159 | JGI IMG/M metagenome (GOLD analysis project Ga0224507, IMG submission 170159) | Sediment microbial communities from San Francisco Bay, California, United States - SF_Jan12_sed_USGS_13 | ecosystem: Environmental > Aquatic > Marine > Sediment | place: USA... | reverse complement strand
TAATTTTTTCGTCTGTATTTGATGGGGTGGATTTGTCAATGTATCTAATTTCATATTCATCCCCAATGTGAATTGTTTTTCCATCCAATTCTCGAGGAATTTTAATCACAACTTCAAACGTACTTGTATTTGGACCACTTTCAATTAGGTAACCAGAATTTGCATCAAATTTTGGATTTGCAAGTGTGGTTCTTATTCCTCCTTCACCTCTAAACTCTAATTTGCTTAATGGTATCCTGTCCTCATTCTTTGAATCTCTGTTTGCATCAGGTTCATAAATTCTCACGGTAAACTCATGTCCTATCCTAGAACCACCACTATCAGATGATCTGATGTTGGCAAATGTCTTTGTAAGTGGAATTGATTTTACCAACACTCTTTTCTCTCCGGAATAGTCCGAGTCATCCAGGTATCTTATCGATACAATGTCTTCCTGACTTAGTGCTCTTCCTCCAATTGTTTCTGGTAATTCCAGTTTGATGTAAAATTTACCGGTGTCAGGTCCTGTTTCAATCATACTTTTAGGACCTTCAATTGCAATGCCATTGATTGTAAATTCAAACAATCCTTCAGTTGATACTACCTCTATGCCATTGTGTGCCAAGTTCAAATCATGATCTGTAACGTAAAAATTTACTATGGACATATTTGATGCAGGAATTGACTCGATCTCTTTCTTTGATGCTGTAACTGTTTTAATCTCATTATTCAAATCTGTAAATTTTATAGGATCTGATAACATTCCCATCTTTTTCATTTTTTCTGCTGTTTCAGATTTTACGCAAGCTGGCATTCCGTTATTCCTAATAACTAATTCACGCTCTACATTACATTGAATCTCTTCAACTGCAATCCCTTTTTTTAATTGTTTTTTAGGTGATTCTATATCTGCATTGGCAGGAATAATGATTGAAAATATCAAAATCATGGAAATACTGAACAAAATTTTATTCGGAATCAAATTGCACTTTCTTTTAATTTTTTTATCTTAAATAGATTGATGATGAATCCTTCTTGAATTTTCTTTAACATAATAGGGGAGAGTTTTTTTCTAAACATGGAAGAAATTCTTTGGAATTGGTAAAAAATGCTGAATTATTTGCAAAAGAGAAACATTCTGGAATTATTAGAAATGATGGAAAAACCCCTTATTCAAAACACCTAGAAGATGTAGTAAATAGACTCAAAAGTTTGGGTGTTGTAGATGAAGAAATTCTTTGTTCTGGATGGCTTCATGATTCTATATGGAATGCTGATGTTAGTTTTGATGATTTGTATGGGCGATTTGGAAGTAAGGTTGCAGTACTTGTATCTGATCTGACTAAAGATATGTCATTGCCAAAAAAGAAAAGAGAACAAGCATATGTTAAACAACTTACAGAATCCTCATCTGATGCAAAACTCATCAAACTATGTGATATCTCTGCAAACTTGAGTGATTTGAAAAACTATGATGCATCAAAATCAAAAAAATTGCGTATAGTCAGGGAAAAACGACGTTATCTATTTGTCATTAAAAATGATTTACTAGGCAATGCTGACTATCCTAAAATTCAAACTCTATTGGAAAGTACTGAGCAAATTCTAAAAAAATATGGTCAAAGATCCATTAAAGCCAAATCAAATCATTCATGAGTCGAATGCTAATTACTAGAATTAATTAAGTAATCTTTTCTAATCACGTTGGTTGACACGAATTGGATTGTTAGGTTGTGGTGCAATTGGCACTCAAATCGCACTAGCCATTGACTCTGGAAAAATTCCTGCAATTCTTACTCATGTGTATGATGATTCTAAAGATGCGTCTAAAATTTTAGTGGGAAAACTAAAAAATAAACCTGAAATTGTTGAAAATCCTCACCTGCTATCTTCACATCCAGTTAGCATTGTAGTTGAGGCAGCTTCTCAAGATGCTGTAAGAGATATCGGATTGAGTGTTTTACAAAATAAGCGTGATCTGATGATTATGAGTGTTGGAGCGTTACTAGATGAATCAATTTATGATATCTTGTCAGATGCTTGCAAGGATTTCAAAAAAACAATCTTTCTTCCATCTGGTGCAATTGCTGGCCTGGATGGAATCAAATCAGTTAAAGATGAATTAGAATTTGTATCAATTACCACGACAAAACATCCTCGTTCCCTTAAGGGTGCAAAATTTTTTGAAAATTCCAAAATTAATCTAGATTCCATTAGTTTGCCTATGACCGTTTTTGAAGGTACCGCAAAAGAAGCTGTCTCTTTATTTCCTGCCAATATCAATGTTGCAGCATTACTATCCTTGTCAGGAATTGGTAGTGAAAGAACCAATGTAAAAATTGTAGCAGATCCTGACACTGATAAAAATACTCATCATATTGAAGCTGCAGGAAAATTTGGAAAGATGACCTTTACGATTGAAAATTTCCCAGACCCTGATAATCCTAAAACCAGCAGGTTGGCAATTTTATCTGCTATTGAAACTTTAAAAAAATACTGTTCAAACGATATTCAGATTGGCACATAATATGGCAATAATTGCCCCATTTGATGATTTTTTAGAGAATTATGGTCTACTTCCCATTCTTTAAATCCAACTCCATCCAAATTTGTACTGTTTATGCTCGTACAACAATCATCTAAACTCAAAGATGAGATTCTCAGACTCAAGAAAGAAAAAGATGTGGTAATTTTAGCACATAATTATCAGATCCCTGGCGTACAGGACGTGGCTGATTTTACTGGAGATTCTTTAGGACTTTCAAGACAGGCCTCAAAAGTTCCACAAAAAACAATTCTGTTTTGTGGTGTTGCCTTTATGGCAGAAACTGCGGCAATTATCAGTCCCCAAAAAAAGGTGTTACTACCTGATTTGGAAGCTGGCTGTTCATTATCTGATTCGATCACTGTGGATGAATTACGAAATTGGAAAAAACAATATCCTGATGCAATTGCAGTTGGATATGTAAACACTACTGCAGAAATCAAAGCAGAATTAGATTATTGTTGTACCTCATCAAATGCTGTAAATGTTGTAAAAGCAATTCCTGAAGACAAAGAGATTTTGTTTCTGCCCGACATGTTCCTTGGTTCTTATGTCGCAAAAATGACTGGAAGAAAAAACATGCACATATGGGCAGGGGAATGCCATGTCCATGCAGGAATTACTCCTGAAGACGTAACCAAAAAATTAAATTCTATGAACGATGCTGAGTTTGTTATTCATCCTGAATGTAGTTGTACTACGCCATTGATGTATGATGTTGCAGATGGAAGCTTTGATGATCAAAAAGTTTCAATCCTTTCAACTGAAGGAATGCTAAACCATGTTAAAGAATCTAACGCAAAGAATTTTGTTGTTGCCACTGAAACTGGAATTCTATATAAAATGAAAAAAGATAACCCTAACAAAACATTCATTCCAGCTTCTGAGAAAGCTGAATGCCAATATATGAAAATGATTACACTTGAAAAAGTATATGATGCGTTGATAAATGAAAAAAATGTTGTAACTGTTCCAAAAGATATTGCTGATAAGGCACGTTTAGCCATAGATAGAATGCTTGCGATTAGCTAAACTGTGTGCACTACTTTGGTTGGATTATTCAGTAGAGTTACAAAAGATCCTGCATTAAAAAATAATATTAAAAAATTCAAAGAATTCAAAAAATTACTCAAAGCAAAAAAATATGATGAAGCACTAAAAGCAGGTACAGAATTACTAAAAACTGTACCAAATCATCATGATGCTTTGTTTATGATGGGCGGGATTTATTATTTGAAGAATAAATACAAAACTACGATCTTATATCTTGACAAATCCCTTGATATAGGTGCATATGATGTTGATGCATTGCTTTTGAAAGCTTATTCTCATCAAAAACTAGGTGAAAATAAAAGAGCAATTTCATGCTGTGAAAAAATTTTGGAAGTTGATCCAAAAAATATCTCCGTGGCTGAATTACTAAAACAATTAAACTCTTAAATTTCTAAACTCATATCAATTCCTTTAACTGAATTTGTAATGCTACCAACTGAAATTATGTCTACGCCTGTTTGACCATATTTGGATATGTTTTTTGAATTGATTCCCCCTGATGCTTCAAGCATCACTTTGTTTCGCAGCTTTTGTTTTTTGAGAACTGATATTGTTTTCTTAATTTGAGATGGAGAAAAATTATCCAGCATGATTATTGTTGCACCTTCTTTTGCAGCAAGTACTGCATCTGCCGTGCTCTCAACTTCAACTTCAAATTTTTTATATTTTTTCTTCGTTTTTTTAATCAAAAATGACAATGAATCTCCTACAGCAATATGGTTGTCTTTAATCATTATCATTTCATCCAATCTGAGCCTGTGTTTCTTACCTCCTCCCATTTCGACTGCTTCTTTGTCAAAATATCTGAGTCCTGGTGCTGTTTTTCTTGTGGCATACAATTTTGTTTTCTTGGGAATTTTTTTTACAAGTTCATTTGTTTGAGAAGCAATTCCACTCATTCTTGTGAGGAGATTTAGTGCAGTCCTTTCACATGTCAATATATCTCCTGCATCTCCTGTAATGATCATTATTGTTTGGTTTGGTTTGGTTTTAGATCCGTCTTTTTTTACAATTCTAACCTTGCATTTTTTTAACTTGAAAATCTCCTTTGCATAGTGTACTCCTGCTACGATGGCATTTTCTCTGGAAATGATTCTAACTGATATTTTTTTCTTAGGCAAAAGTGCACTTGTAATGTCCCCGTTCCCTATATCTTCAGCAAGAAATTGTAACAATTGTTTTTTTGAATTAAATACCAACACTATGTTAAAATTTTAATGTAATTTTAAAGGTTCAGAAATATTCTATGTCACTTTGATTGCATACTTGCCTTTTTTTGTAATGTTGAGGGTTTTTGAGATTTCTGAATTTGTTGGATCAACTACAAGAACAACTCCGTTCCAATCTGGAGTCAAGTCTGATGACTTACAACTTGGACATACTTTGAGAGTTGTTACAAATTTACATTTTCGACATGCCATTTCTCGTGCCATCTTAACTTGCCTCTACTTTAGCTTCTTTTGCTGGTTGATCTGAACCACCACCGGCTTTCTTGATTTCTTCTGCAATCCATTCATCTGCACCTAAAAATGGCTGCCTGCATGTAATTCCAATTTTGCCCATCGCGGCAGCTTTTCCTAATGAAACAGCAGTGATTCTTGCACGAAGTACAGAACCAACTTTGAGTGTTCTGCCACTTTGATTAGCTAAAATCATTCCAGATTTTACGTCACTCTTAAGATAATCGTCCATCACTTGTGACAAGTGAAGTAATGCATCAGTTGGACCAATTCTTACAAATGCTCCAAAGTCTGTAATATCCACAATTTCACCTTGAACGATTTCTTGCAGTTTTGGATAAAATGTCAATGCTTCAAATTCAACTTTATGAAATGTTCCGCCATCTCCAGCAATCATTTTTCCCATTTCGTCAACTTTTGCATCTAAAATCATGATGATATACCCTAAATCTGCGTTAATCATACTCTCGTATTTTTCCTTGAGGATATTTACTGCAGCCTTTTTGAGTGTGGTTCCAAATAATCTTGGAGGAATCCTTACGACATCAACTAGGGTAGATATAGAAAACAAATGTACTGTTTTTCTCGAATTTCAATTTATGAATGTTTAGGTGATTTACGCTTAAATTTTCAAAAATTTTATTGATTTTTTAGATAAATGATATTTTTTGATGTCTGACTTATGTTTAAATAATGTAAATTGACTTTTTGACGCTATGGTTGGAATCGATCAAGTTCTTGAAAAACTCAGTACTGTGATTGATCCTGATTTGAAAAAAGATATCGTCTCAATGGGCATGATTAAAAACTTAGAACTAAACGATGGTAATCTGAAATTTACTTTAGAGTTAACAACTCCAGCATGCCCTTTCAATGTCGAAATTGAGGAAGATGTTAGAAAAGCGATTGCTGAACTATCTGAATTGAAAAATTTTGATATGAATGTAACTGCCAAAGTAATGGAAGGACGTTCCCTTGATGAAGATACTGGAATGGCATCTGTCAAAAATATTATTGGTGTTGCAAGTGGAAAAGGTGGAGTTGGAAAATCAACTGTTTCTTTGAATTTAGCATTAGCATTATCTAAAGAAGGAGCTAAGGTCGGGTTGCTAGATGCTGATATCTACGGTCCTAGTATTCCATTAATGCTTGGGATGAAAGATGGTTCAATGGAAGTTGAGGATAATAAACTTCAACCTGCGGATTCTAATGGTTTGAAAGTTGTTTCTTTTGGTTTCTTTGCAGACCAATCTAATCAAGCAGCAATTTATCGTGGCCCTATTATTTCTGGAATTCTAAAACAGTTTCTCGTTGATACTAATTGGTCTGATTTGGATTATCTAATTGTAGACCTTCCGCCTGGCACTGGTGATATTCCATTAACCCTTGCACAAACAATTCCGATTACTGGAATCCTTGTTGTTACGACTCCTCAAGATGTAGCAAGTCATGTTGCGGTTAAAGCAGTTTCCATGTTTGAAAAACTAAATGTTCCAATTATTGGTGTTGTTGAAAATATGAGTCATTTTATTTGTCCAAACTGTAATGATAAACATTACATCTTTGGTGAAGGTGGTGCAAAGAAAATTAGTGAACAATTTAACATGCCCTTCTTAGGTGAAATCCCATTAAACGCCGGAATCATGGCAGGTTCTGATTTGGGTAAGCCAATTATGATAACAAACCCTGATTCTCCAAGCGCAATAGCTTTTAGAAAAAGTGCAAAAAATATTGCAGCACAATGTAGTATTCTTGCAGCAAAACTACAAGAAGAAATGGCATCTGAAAGCACTAATGAAGAACCCGCACCTGAGACAAGTGCTAGATAGTCCGGATTCCTGTGAAATTACCTGATTCTCTAAGGGAGCAATTGAAAATTCCTTTGGGGATACTTTTGCCTGAAAGTCAAGCTGATAAAACCAATATCCAAAAACACATTTCAGAAAATTCGTATGTAATTTCTGTTGGTGATAGAACCACAGAAAAGATGATAGATTTTGGTTTAATCCCGTCCCTGCAAATTATCGATGGTCAGGAAAAAAGAGAGAAAAGAAAACCGCCAAAATTAGAAGATACCGCTGAATTGATTGTTGAAAATCCTGCAGCAGAAATCACTTCTCAAAGTATATCTGTAATAAGAAAGGCGTTCGCATTACAACCTCCGGTGAGGCTTTTTGTTATTGGCGAGGAGGATCTTTTAGTACTTCCAGTATGTGTTTATGCGCCTGAAAATGCTGTTGTTTTGTATGGTCAACCAAATGAAGGGCTTGTAATAGTGAAAATTACTTCCGAAATTAGAAATAAAGCACAAACATTTCTTGATTTAATGGAATAATTGGGGTATGATGAGACGGTGGCTGTATGATTTGTGATTACTCTACTAAACCTTCTGACCCTGTTAATTCATAAATTTAAAGAAACGCCACTTTTCACCTCTATTGATATTTCAAAATTAATAAAATTCAAAAGTAACGAATTGATTAAAATGTATTTTTTATTTTCAATCTTGGCATCTATACAAACAGAATACTTGATTGGTGTCAACTACGTTTAGTTGTGAATATACAAAATACTGACATTTTAGGATAAACATCATTTTTTTTAAGAATATCTGTGAAGCTAGATCCTGAACTTACACTGCAGATTTTAGAAAAAGTCGGAGTGTATTCTAATAGGTTTTCCATTTCAGAGCCACAAATGCTACTCACCACAAAAGAAGTTTTGGACATGCCTCGTGAAATGACTGAGGGGAGAAGAACTTCTGCATACAAGTATTATGGTGTATCCTATCTTCAACATAACCTAGTTTTTATCAATGTAAGAAAAATCCCTGATGAGAAAACTCTGGAAAATACTATAGTTCACGAATTGATTCATATGAGATTTCCATATCTTGCACATGGAAAAAGATTCAACAAATTGGTTAGGCAAGGACTAAAGGGAAAATCCTTTCTACCCTATAAAAAAAGAAGTAAAACCCCCACAATTTGATTCATTTCTTATATTGTTATATCTGCAATGTATTTTATATTATTTTAAAAAATTTGTCTGTTTATTGCAATTATTACTATCTAATCTTCTTCTACAATTAATGTCATATCTAGTTCGTCAATTTGAGCTTGAATCGCTTTTTTCAAAGTCACATTGTGGGTATCACAAAATTTAAAATAATTATCAGCTGTTTGAAAACATCCACAAATCCATTCTGTTTTCTTGTCTCCTTCAACTGTCCACTTTGAATATTTGTGTTCAGACATGCTAACCCCACATTGATTAATCTAAAAAATATTTTCTTTAAGAAAAAGGAAAAATGTTTAAGGACAGCCTTCCATTTTCTGGATGAAGTAGCCGTTTTCCTTAATTGCCTGTTCAACAGGCTCTGGTGCTCCTTGTGAGTGACAGAATGTACATTCATTTGTAGTCATTTCTGCTTGTTCCTCACCGATTGATTTTAACCACTCTTTGCCATATACGAGGGCTTTATCGTGATCTTTTTCACCAGTAATTACATCAAAGTGCATGGTATGGCCATCTGCTGCTTTGACATAAGTGTCGTATACGTGAATTTCCATAAATGTAATTAAAAAAAGGGATATTTAATTCAAAACCATTAGTCAAACGAGGAATATTTACTTTAACTTGATTAAGCAAGATGTTACAAAAGTCTACTTTTATCTGAAAATGCAATCAAGAATAAAGAAACTCTCAAGCGTCACAAGTATAATTTAGCATTTTTTAAAATTTCACGATTAACATTTTGTCATAATCTGTATGGTAAACATACGAAAATTATCGTTCTTAATCTTGATGTTTGAAATTTTTTTGTGCCGCGGGTGAAATTCCTGCATCTATTGTTAGGTATGGATAATTGACAAGACAGATTTGTGTGCGAAGTCTTTTATTCTTATTCTGAATCAAATTTGTAATGAATGATACACAGAAACTAGTGTTGACTTCTATGATTCTAACTGGAATCATTATGACTGCAATGCCGTTTGCTTCTGCAGAACAGGTATCAGTTAGTGTTCCACAAGGAACTTCTGTACCTGGGTGTGAGGAAACAAACGAATGTTTTCTTCCATACATGGTAACAATTCATCCTGGTGATGAGGTTGTGTGGAGCAACGATGATACTGCAGCACATACTGTAACAAGTGGAACTGCTGCTGTTGGTGCCGATGGACTCTTTGATAGTAGTTTGTTTATGGCAGGGGCAACATTCTCACACACATTTGACACACTTGGAGAATATGATTACTATTGTATGGTTCATCCCTGGATGCTAGGAAAAGTCTTTGTAACTGTGGGTGGCGATATCAAAAAAGATTTGGGCACAATGACAATGGGCTCAACTGCTGAATCAAATACCAAAGTCGATAATCTCGTTGCAAATATTGTGTCTAGTGATGGATTCGCAAATGAGGCGATGACCATAGATGTCACAATTACAGACTTGAAAGATAATCCTGCAGAGCATATTACCTATAATATACAGGCAATACATGGAACAATTGTATTACTAAATGAAGAAGGACATATGCATGAAGGCACAATAACTAACACTCACACAACAAGTGCTTTGACCATTGACGCATCTGATGATGATCCTGTTACAATTACTGTTAATGCAGTTGGATTTGGACATGGTGAACAATATCAAGAAGTATTTGGTGAAATTGCAACAACACAAGTGGTACCAGAATTTGGAACCATTGCAATGATGATTTTGGCAATATCTGTTATCAGCATTATTGCTGTATCTACAAAATCACGAATAATGCCAAGGCTGTAAATCTCTACTGTTTTCTTTTTATTTTTTTAAATATTGTAACACCCGATTTGGACCGATTCTGGCATTTTTGTCTGAATGATTTTCTGCTGGAATTCTAAACAGTGCCAGTGGATTTGCTTGTAACGGCGGTCTGCTTTTTTGTCCATGGGCACCTTTAATATCCGTAAGTTTACTATTCAACAATGGAAATTTAATTCCCTTTTTACTTGCTATCCTGTAATTGTTGGATCTTTTATAATGCTTGTAGGTGTTAAAATTAATCCTGAAACGTGTGATGTTGACATGGTGAAATCTTAATTCACAATAATATGGATTTGAGATATTTTTTACATGTAAATTTACGAGGCATCCAGAAAAATTTCAAATTCACAAAAATAAATTAAATTCACATTTGTAATTCTTAGTTGCGGATCTTTTGAGGCAAAGTTTATGATCTTAAGATCAAAACATGATTTTAGGATTTGAATTTTGGGTATAAAATAAAGTTTGAATCTGAAATCATATTTAAATAACACTTGGTTCGCAATGGTTTTCTATTTCAAAAATTATACATCTATATGAAATATTCAGTTGAGATGACAATTCCTTCTTCTTCAAAGATACTATTAGAATTGGACGATACGTATTCTCCAAATACTGTCCGTGATTTAATTGAAAAGTTACCTTTTACCGTTAACCTTAATGTCTGGGGGGATGAAATTTACACTTCAAAATCCCCCATATCACAACCCGAAGAAAATGCCAAATCTCCTGTCCAATTAAATGATGTTGCATATTGGCCAACTGGCAAAGCAATATGCTTGTTTTATGGTCCAACCCCTATCGGAAAACCTGGAGAAATTACTCCTGCATCTCCTGTCAATATTATTGGAAAAATTATTTCTCCAGACAAAACTAGTTTAGATGATGTTGACAGTGAACGTGCTACTTTTAGCTTAAGATCTTGAATTATTTTTCTATAATTGGAATTTCTATAATGTTTGATTCAAGAAAAAATGCCTTGAAATTTTTGTTGATTCCTGAATAAATTATCCATACTACTGGATTACTTTGCATAAATTTTTTGTCGGTATTTGATGGAAATGCATCTGAATTAGGATGTGAATGAAAAATTCCTATTACATCTACCCTCTTTTCTTCTGCAATTTTATATCCTTCAATTAATTGCTCGTTTGAAATTGTAAAGTTTACAGGTGACTTTTCGATATTTTCTGTTAAGAATAGGTCTGAAACTTGGTTATCTTTACCAAATAATAACGCACATGATTCGTAAGGTTTATGATTTTCTGAATACTCTGATAGAGTTTTTTTATCTGACTGTGATAGAATAATTCCCTGCAAACCTATTCTACGTTAACAGTTCCAATCATCCATGGATGTAAAATACAATAGTAGTCAAAGCTTCCCACGTCTGCAAATGTGAATTCATACATCTCTCCTGCAGCCAATATGTCTGAATCAAACACTCCGTCACCTCCTCCAGTTGGATTTCCTGAAGTTGCAGTATGCAATGTATTGTCTATGTTTTCCCAGACAACTGTAGTTCCAACTGAAATATTGATAACTTCTGGATCGTAATATATTTGCCCTTCTTCTAGAATTGCTGCTCCTTCTGGAATTATAATTTTGGTTGGCTCTTTTGGCGTTTCAATTACTAATGTTGCAACCATCCAAGGATGTACAATGCACAAATATTCGTATTCACCTACTTCCAAATTAGTTGTATCTAGTGTAAAAACTTCACCCGCATCCATTAAACTAGAATCAAATGTTTCTCCAAAGTCTATTGCGCTTGTAACTGTATGTGGAACTGAATCTGCATTTGTCCATTCAACTATGTGCCCTTGTGGAACAATCGCAATGTCTGGATCATAATCTGGATTTCCTTCTTGAACTGAATCTGCGAGAATTTCAATTGCAAAAATTGGTCCGGAAGGTATGATCTCTTCAACCAGTTCTTCGACTCCGATTTGCTGAGGAATCATATATGTGTCAGGAGCTGAGAAAATTCCAAATGATATCCACATAATAATTCCAGTTGCAGCTGCAATTGCGGTAATTCCTCCAATTGGTTTTGCAAAACTTGGATGTTTCATTGATAGATATGCAAAGATGATTGAAGGGAATGCAATTGCCATTAAAATTCCTGCCAATGTTACTGTAAAGTTTGATGTATTCATGGTCATAGCAAACATTCCGAATCCTAATGCTATTGACAAAATTACCAAAGTCGTTGCTTTGGCTCTATTACTGGTTGAAACTCCCCCGTCTAAGATACCTGCTCCTAGGAAAATTAATCCTACAAACATGGTAAGACCGGTTAATGCATGCATGCCATCAATGAACGTATGTGCAATTCCTGCATACGATAATGTCAGACCAGCTAGTCCTATAGCCGTAAGTCCCATTCCTGGCATCATAAGGTCCCAGTTACTCATTCAAAATAGCTGATAGGGTTGAATACTTATTCCTTTTGAAATAACATAGATCTACTAGACAAAGAAATTAAATGGCTTTGTAATGGGGTAGAATGAATTGGGATTTAATGAAATACTGGAGATATCTAAACCTAGAATTGTAGTTCTTTTAGTAATTACCGCAGTTACATCCATGTATGCTGCAAGTAAACTAGTTCCTGGTACTCCTGAACTGGAATATTGGTCATATTTGCACATTATTATTGCAGGGGCATTGGCATCTGCAGGTTCTAGTGCGCTAAATCACTACTATGATAAGGATATTGATCCAAAAATGACAAGAACAAGAACAAGACCTATTCCATCTGGACGGATGAGGGCATCCAATGTTTTAGTTTATGGGCTGCTTGTAAGTTGTATATCTGTAATCTATGGATATTTTGCACTAAATACAGTATCTGCTTTCTTTATTGCAATTGGTATTTTCTCATATGTGATCATTTATACAGTTTGGTTAAAACGAAAAAATTCTTCAAATATTGTAATTGGTGGAATTGCAGGTAGTGCTGCAGCTTGGGCAGGATGGGCAGCAGCTACTGGCAGTATGGATTTGTTAGGATTCTTAGTTGGATTCTTGGTGTTTGTTTGGACTCCTTCTCACTTTTGGTGTCTTGCAATGAAAATTAAAGATGAATATGCGCAAGCAGGAGTTCCAATGCTTCCTGTAGTAATTGGTATGCACAAAACATCCAAATTTATTTTGGGCAATACGTTAATTTTAATTCCTTATTCATTATTACTTTCATTTATTCCAGATGGCATGGGAATTGTTTACACTGTTATTGCATTAGTCTCAGGAGGATTGATGCTTGCATACCACTACAAACTAACAAAGAATCCTACATCTGAATTTGCTTGGAAAGCATACAAGGTAACTGCTCCATATCTTACAATAATTTTTGTAGCAGTTGCATTGGATGCAGCATTTCACTATGATTTACCGTTGTTTTAATAATTATTTATCTACGCCTGGAAAACTAGCTTCATAATCTTTTTCCATGGTTTCTTTATTTTGTTCTTCGATTTTATCCACTTCTTTTTCAACAGCAACAACTTCTATTCTACGTTCATCCTTTGTAATCCATGACACCGTGATGAGTCCTAAAATTTCTAGATCCAAAAGTATTTTGTTAAATCTATCATCTGCAATAACGTGTCCGTCTTTAACTAAACTTTTGAAAAGCTCAACATCTGTTAATCTATTCACTTCCTTAATCTTATCAAATACAGTATTTCGAATTGGTATTGTCATTTTTATCCGTAGAATGATTTATTCCCTGTCTTAGGTACAACGTTAGATATACTTTCCTTTATCGTGGTATACCAATGATCAACTTCTTTAGTGATGGTTGGTCTAACTATCTTCAAACTATTTGCAAAATCATGGTTTGAGATTTTTGATGAATTATTTCTCATTGCTTCGACTGCTGCTTCTCTACAAAGAGCTGCCAAATCTGCACCTGAATAGTTTTGAGTAGTTACTGCAATTTCTTGCAATTTAACATCATTTGCCAATGGCATTTTTCTTGTTAAAATTTTGATTATTTCCAATCTTCCTTTTTCATCTGGTGCTGGCACATATAGTACCAAATCTAATCTGCCTGTTCTTAATAGAGAATTATCTAAAACATCTGGTCTGTTTGTTATTCCAATTACAACTACACGAGATGAAGTGCCATCTTCAATCTCTGTTAGTAATTGACTTAGAATATTTTCACTGCCACCATTTTCACCTGATTTGGCACGTGCCAGTGAGTCTAATTCATCAAAAATTATTACGCATGGTGATGCTGCTTTTGCTTTTCTGAATATTTCTCTGACTGCCTTTTCAGATTCTCCTAACCATTTTGAGAGAATTTCTGGTCCTCTGACTAAAATCATATTTGCACCTGTTTCCGTAGCTAATGCTCGTCCAAGCAGTGTTTTTCCACATCCTGGTGGACCGTAAATCAAAGCTCCTTTTGGTGGTCTTATCCCCATCTTTGTAAATTTACTAGGCTCCTTCATCGCTGTGATAAGATTGTCTGTTAATGCTTTTTTGATCTCATCTAATCCCCCAACATCTTGCCACCAGACTTTTGGTCTTTCAACATAAAATTCTCTCATTGCTGTGGGGATCACATCCTGCATTGCATCATAAAAGTCAATTAGTTTAATTTGCATTGATTGCAATACTTTGGAGGAAATCTTTTCAGTTTCAAGATCTATCTCTGGTAGATATCTTCTAATTGATTTTAGTGCTGCTTCTTTACAAAGTGATTTAATATCTGCACCAGTATATCCATGCAGCTCTAATGATATCTCTTTGAGATCTATATCATCACTAATTGGCATTCCTCTTGTATGAATTTCAAGAATTTCCAATCTTCCATCTTCATTAGGTACTGATATCTCAAATTCCCTATCAAATCTGCCTGGTCTTCTGAGTGCTGGATCAACACTATCGGGTCTGTTTGTTGCACCAAGTACAATGACATTTCCTCTATCGTTCAAACCATCCATTAATGCTAATAGTTGGGCAACGACTCTTTTTTCCACATCTCCATAAGCTTCCTCTCTTTTTGGTGCGATAGCATCAATTTCATCTATGAATATTATACTTGGAGAATTATCTTTAGCCTCTTTGAAAATATCTCTTAGCTTTGCTTCTGTTTCCCCATAATACTTATTCATAATTTCTGGACCGTTAATTGAATACATGTTAGCTTCTGATTCACTTGCTATGACTTTTGCAAGTAGAGTTTTTCCACATCCTGGTGGACCATAAAGTAAAATTCCACTGTGTGGTTCAACTCCTAATCTTACAAACAGTTCTGGATGTTTTAATGGTAATTCTACAATTTCTCTCATTGCCTTAATTTCGCGACTCAACCCTCCAACTTCTTCATAAGTCACTCTAGCTTTTCTATCACTGGATGTTTCTGTTGAAATACTAAGTGTTGTTGCACGATCTATCTTGATTACTCCTTTGGGGGTAGTTTTTGTAATTTTAAAGTCTATGGAATTTCCTAAAATCATTACAGAAATTTCATCACCATGAACAATTGGCAATCCTTTCAATCTGTTTTTAATAAAGTCTGTAAATTCTTTATCTACTGTAACTGAACTATTTACTGGTGTTAAAGATACTGTTTTTGCAAACTTTGATGTAACTTTTCTAATTTTTACAAAATCATTTAGTGAAGCACCGACATTTTTCCTTGTTTGTCCATCGACTCTTATTGTGTTTGACATCTTTTCATCTTCATCTACCGGCCAAATTACTGCGCAACTGGATCTTGAACCCATTATTTCGATAATATCTCCTGGTGTAACTTTGAGAAAATCCATAGCTTCAGGACCAATTCTAGCTCGCTTTTTACCAACGTCTCTTTGTTTTGCTTCGCCTATTTTCATCTGCAAAGGTTCTTCTTTGCGTACCAAGAGATCTCCTATTTCATGTCAACTGACATTCTACTCATGTTGAGTACTTCAAATTCACTCACACCATCAACTGATCTTACGGCCTCTTCTAATGCATCCATCTGTCCTTCTTTGTCATCAACCACAAATTCTGCTTTAATACATTCTAATCCGAATGCCAATGGTTCTTTTGCATGTCTTTTCATCGTGACTCCCTCTTTTAGAGATGCCTTGATGGATTCTGCTAATTTATCAAGATCTACTTCCATCCCTTTTGGAAGGATTTTTGTAATTAATAGCAATTGAGTCATTTTTTAAGGCCCCTGAAAATTACATGAAGAACAAGTGTAGTTTCTTGCTGCTTCTCTGCAACTTTGACATCTCCAAATTAAATCGGTGCCACAACTAGGACAATTAAATTTTACACATTTATCATTAGGCATTATGTGCCTGTGACAGCAACTACATGTTGGTAATGAAATAGTAGAGGACATGTCAAAATTTCCTGTAAACATCATTTATACTTTCCTTAGAAATTAAATCTGTCTTAACTCAGAAATTTTTTTATCTCTCCGCCGATTAAGGTTTGAGCAGCTTTGATCGAAGCCTGCAATCCCAATAATTTTATAATTGATCCAGTATGAAAATCGAAATCATCTTTTTCTGAAATTTCTTTAGTAATTTTTGGTGTAACTGAATTAAATAATTCATTAATGGTGTCGTTATCTATCCTCTCTAAAATTTTTCTTGCTAATGATTGTTTTTCAAATTCTTTACCAAATTTCACAGTCCATCTTTTTTGATATTTATCCAGATCTTCTCTTTTGTTTGTTTTTAAAAATTCAGATATTGCTTGTCCAGCATATATTCCACCCATACCACTAGTGAAAATACCTCCTGCGGTTGTTGGTTTTGCTTGCCCTGCAGCATCTCCAATAATGACTGTTTTACCTTCTACAAAGTTTTTGATGGGACCTTTAATCCATACAGGCGCAAATATTTTCCTTATTGTTGAAAACTCTCCTTTTTCTTTGAGAAAATTATCTAATGTTTCGGAAACATTGATTCCTCTTCCTGCAATCCCAACTTTTCCTTTACCTTCGTTGGATGGAATTATCCATGCAAAGAATCCGGGATATTTTTCCTGATCAAAAATTACTTCTACTTTTCCTTTCTTTATCCAACTTGCATAAATTTCATATTGTGCTGATGATAAAATTCCTGTTCTATCTCTATGTATTAGCGATGATACTCCTCTGGCATCAACAAAAATTTTACAATCGATAGTTTCTTCATTTGTTCTAATTCCTGTCTCTGTTTTTTCTTGAAAACTAGTTCTAACCTTGATTATAGCTCCATTTTTCTGAGCTTGAAAAGCAATTTGTTTATCTAATTCTCTTCTACTAATTTCGATGACTTTTTGTTTCTTTGAATTAATTGTAAAACTGTTCCCATTTGGTGATATAATTTTGGCAGATTCTATTCTATGATCAAAAGTTTTTCTAAATGGAATCACTCCAAGCTCTTCCAATCCTGAGACGCTCACCAGCCCTCCACAATGTTCTGGAGTTCCTATTTCATAATCTTCTTCAATAACAAGTACTGAAAATCCCTTTGAAGCAATTTCTCTGGCACATAGTAGTCCTGCTACACTTCCTCCGG